>Ga0210387_10002457_pt1 | contig 14159 bp, 21 predicted proteins | sample IncBWC7OmetaG_FD_160108 | JGI IMG/M metagenome (GOLD analysis project Ga0210387, IMG submission 160108) | Forest soil microbial communities from Barre Woods Harvard Forest LTER site, Petersham, Massachusetts, United States - Inc-BW-C-7-O ...
ATCATCATCACGGTCCACTCCCGGATTATTCATGCCCTCTTCAAGATCCGCATCCTCTTCCATATCCTTATCCTCCGCCGTATCCTTGCCTTGTCCGATATCTGTGCCCCGTCCGATATCCTTGCCCCCCGTCTCATCCTTATTCATTCTCCGAACCCTACCCTTCCCGCGCTTGCGCTTCCCCTTCCCCTTGCCCCGTTTGTTCAGAGCCACAGGTTCAAACCCATGCATCTTCGCTAACGCCTTCCGTGCTTCAATCTGGGTAGGATCGGGCAACTGTAGCCATTGCAAGTACTGCAAAACATCCAGATGAGTTCTGAACGCCCGGGAATTCAGAATAGCGTAGAGCAGTCGGGCAAATACATCGATAGTACTTGCGATGTCGCACAGTTTCATGAAGTCCTTCTCCCCCTCCGCCTCTTTGTACAAGTTCTGGAGCGATGATGCGTAGCCCACAAGGGCAGCAACAAGCAGGCGGTGAAACTCCGCAGCGGTACTCTTGTGATATAAGACAGGTGCGTCACCCTCACAGCTGTCTATCAACTTCGGGAGAGTGTCGAGGTCCGGGGAATCCGACCAAGTCGAAGGTTTAGGACGGATCGAATTTGATCACACTTGCTATTGCAAGGGGTTCATGCTTCACCATATTAGTCAACTCCGTCGCCAGCTTTCTGTCTACTCCAGTGTCGGGGAACTCCGCGATGGCTGTTTCCATGTGTAGGTTGTCCCATGAAATATACATAAGTTGTATGACCAGATCAACTGCAGCCCAATGATTGATCCGCCGGTGATTCTTCCTCCAACAGACTGAGGTAATATAGCTAAAAAACTTGGGGGAGAGTTTCCCTTGTATCTCGGGTTTTAAACCCCTGTATTCATTTAGGTAGCCGCAGACTGTTGCCATATGGTCTGTCAATGATACCCTGCTACCCGCCAGTATGTTAGCAAGAAGCCGTATAGCGTGGGCGGTCTGTACGAAAACTCACCTGTCCGTTCGAAAGGCATACCATTCGTCTTTCTTTATCAGAGGCCATAAATCCTCCCCGACGCCAACCGCTACGCAGCAGTCAGAGCCTGCCTCCTCCTCGGTATCTCTACCACTGGCAGTTATAGGATTAGCGATGGCCAAGATTTTCAGCTGCCCATATCCAATGCGTACCGCTCGCCCTCCACGTCATCCTCTACGAGGTGGGAATGGTCGCTCTCCGGATCATCCTTCGTAACAAGAACATGAGAGCGATCACAAGACATACCCGCCAGAATCTCGTGCTCCAGCACAAGAATACTGGTCATTGCGTGCATGACTGTGCTGTCGGTGTCAGGATATTTGATCCTCCCTTCCGAGTCGGCACCTAGTAGTGGGTCCCCGCTGAGTCTCGGGGTACTGTTTGGATTATTGATTGCTGCGGCGACAGTGACAAGTAGGGATAGGTTGCGGAAATCTTCACGCAAACCATCCCGGGCCGCCGAGTCAGGGTCTGCCTCATGCTCACGCTCGAAGTTTGGGCGAGTACTGGTAGACCCGTCTGTCTTAGACATGTGGATGTGAAAGTATGTAGTTTGAGGGGTGCCAAAGAGTGTCACGGTAATGCGAGGAGCGCCAATTTGAAAGAGTCTTCCGAGTTGAAGACATTTCATTATCCGCTGATGTTTGCCATGTGCCCACTCGCAATAACCCATGTGATTGCTCGATTGATATATCACGCCATGTTTCGGCACATCATACTTCTCGAAACCGGTACCCTCATTAATTTACTACTGGACGCAATTGCTACACCCGCTGCTACAGATTATATACTCTCCAAACAATACAATCTTGAAGTGATATGCGATGGCAAGAAGTACTCAAGAAGTCTCACGAAATAAACTTCCCGTCCTCCCAAGTCTCCCCATACCGTTGATTGTCGGTCTGACGCTGCGTCTTGTGGCCCTGTGAGTGACTTCGATCTTTGATGCATACTTTTATTTATAACCTATCCGTTGTGCAGGTGCTAAGGAAATACAACGAGGTCTTGCAGGACTTGCATCATTGTGGACTTTGATCAGAATCCATCAGAAGCTAACATGCTGTGCGGAGAAATATAACACGGAAATGGCATGTTTGTGGTAGTAGTTCGCGGAGGCGATTTTGCAGAAATATGCATTTGAAACGTGTGCTTCTTATTTCCGTCGTCTCCCTCTGCGACGGCAGTCAAAGGTTGACTGCCAACCGCCACCCAACCCGCTGAGGGGAAGGGTGTCACTTAGAATCGAAAATAACTTTCATCGCTTGATCCGACACTTCAGGGTGACTAAAGATTGTTAAGGATTTGGGCCCGACGAACGATCGCGCCGTGTCTGAGCTATATCAAAAATGTATGGACCTTCCAATCAACAAACACGAATGGTGGGTAATTGGGCGTTGAGGATTCATGGGAGTAGGAGATAAATTCCAGAGCTAACAGAGCTGGGAACACGAGATCGAAGGGTAATATCAATTATCTCTGGCCATGCGAGTTGGTCGTCGTCCTGTAAAAAGATATCAATATCGTACAAAAGACCGACAAGTTTGGAGATAATAGGGTGTCAAGGCTTCCGAACACAATATAAACCGAGGTTAGTTCCATGGGAAACTGCGGATCTTCAATTCCTCATTCGCGCACACGGCGTGTCAAAAGTCCCGAGCTGAATCTGTGGGCCAGTGAGAGTACATCGTAATGAAGAACGTAAACTTTTGTGAAAGCTATTGAGTACTTGTTCCCAGATAAACGCGGTTGCCATTGTGTTGCTCAAGGAAGAACCAGAGTAGGGAAGTCATACGAACAACATTTGGGAGACGGGTCCGATTTAGGATAACCGCAGTGATGTCTGGAACACGGATTGGTTCAAACTGAGCAAAGCAACACGTCTGAGGGTGTCCAGCAGGTGAGGACCATAATGGTAGGTGCCTGGAGACTTGAATGACCGCGAAGATATGTAGTTTGTCTTGACGTACCCCAAGATAGCCTACAAACAAGGACACTAGTCGTAAGGGCAGGGGCCAACACAAGACTGGACCAGCAGAAAAGAAATCGTGATAGACGGTTTATAGGCTGCATCGCCATTCTGGTCTCACAGCATCTATAGTATTCCGAATCAGGTCTTGACAATGAATATCCACAGCGCGAAAATATTCTGGCTTGCTTTCGTGAGAATCAGATGGAAATTTGTTACGAAATTTACTCGTCACAAGAAGAAATCTAATCCATTCTGCCCTTCAGGGTGCGAGTGACCACTCTGTCCTTCGTGCTGTGGTGGCTGTCAGATGGGAGACTTGAATATTGGGCGAGACAACTCACATCACATGTACTACACATCCCCATCCTGAATAGGCGTCACGGTCCACCGCATTCAAAAGTGTTTGTGATATTGTTTCAAATAAATCCTCCGGCTCCAAATCGGGCTCCCAAAGCCCTTCGGCCACACCGTACAACTTTGAGCTGGCGGTTCCCGCCACAACGAAGTCCTTGGCAAAGTTAAGGCATCCGATGAGATCAGTCGCCGCAATGAACGGTTTTACACTGCCTGAAGGTGTTTTTGAGAGACCCGCCATGACAGGTTCAATGAAGTATGGGCCAAATCGGTGTTCGTAAAGGGTTGCAGATACAAGATGGGCAAATGTTTCTGGTTCGATTTCTCTTTCCTCCTTGATGGTATACATGTTCACTCTGTATCGAAAACGTTCTCGACTATGTGAATAAGAAGAATTAATTCGATATTTCTTCGCAGAAGGTTGCCTTGAACGCACAGAGTAGTTACATCGGTGGCAAGTCCAGGTAAGCCAACGTAGATGCGGTCTGTTACAGGAAATATCTTGAAGCCAGAGTTGAGCGCCTTGAAAGAAGAAGAAAACATATATGATAATACCTTCTGGAAATTTGACGAGATACCGAGCGCCTGGTTTCCGAGACGCAAGTCAGAAGCAATCGCGACGCAGTCTTTGCCCACCATGGCAATAACGGAGCCACCATTATATTCCATAATTGACTGCAAGATTGTTAAGCGGGACATCTTTTAAGCCATGTTCTACTCACCATGTTGGGCTACGTTTGCTGGGTTTATGTTACGCGTCCTCGTCAATGATGTTTCGAATGTTTGCAGTGACGCGTCGCCTCTGTCACGTTCTGTCACCGTGTCACGATGCTCCGATGGCCCGGGCCGGGCGTCACGGCCTTGATATTGAGTTGAATAAATTTTGTCTCTGCACAAACCGATGTCCACCGAGATTGGATGCGACTCCCAAAATAAGTCTCTACTTGTTCCACCATGAGATCGCCTATCCCCCAAATGTCTCGATCATTTATCTGCGTTCGACGATTTACCACATCTTCGATACCATCCATTCCTAGAGCTCACATTCACGTATGTTCGACTGCAGAATCCGTCCCGGATGTATCGCTAATACGACTCCGCAGGCAAAGATCGCCAAAGTCGACGCAGAGACGCCGTTTTCTCCTTCACTGGTAGATTCGTTTCGTCGCCGACACGATTACCTCCGTATATCGCTTACGGAGAGATGCAATCTACGATGTTGGTTTCGCGTTGTATTCCATGGGTAACTCTCAACGTGCTTCCTGATAGGTTTCTACTGTATGCCTAGTGAAGGCATAGAATTATCTCCCCAGGGAAAAATCCTCACAAATGATGAAATACTTCGTCTAGCCACATTATTTGTCAAGAGCGGGGTTACCAAGATTCGTTTGACTGGAGGGGAACCCACTATCCGGAAAGGTATCGCTGAGATTATCGGTAAGCATCCGAAATGGCCGACCGATTGGATACAGAATTCATTGGACCGCAGCTAGCTTGAGTGAATTACGCAAATACGGTCTCCAATCTATTGCAATGACCAGTAACGGCCTTTCGCTCCACCGGCGCTTGCCACAGTTCATCGAAAATGGGCTTTCACATCTCAACCTCAGGTGGTCAATAACTTCTTCGTCTCGGACACCCATACTGACGCACACGGTAGTTTGGACACTTTGGATCCCTTCAAGTTTGAGTTTATGACTCGCCGCCGGGGTCATGATGCGGTGCTGCGATCCCTCGACATTGCATTGGCTTCTCCATTTCTTAAATCAGTCAAGTTAAATGTTGTGGTGATCAAAGGGCTTAATGACTCCGAAGTGCTTGAATTTGTTGAAATGACAAGGAATACGTCCTTATCCGTCCGGTTCATCGAATTTATGCCCTTCACAGGTGGGCATTTCTGTCCATTTGACAGCTCTATTTTCATCAGTCCGATTTCCCCATTCAGGTAATAAATGGGATAAAGCGAAGATGATTCCGTCCTCTGAACTTTTGGATCGCATCTTGGCCCGCCATCCCAACCTAATACGATCCCCTGACGAACTGAATGACACAGCCCGGTCCTGGAAAATACCGGGCTACCAGGGGAGTTTGGGCTTTATTAGCAGCATGTCTGATCACTTTTGTGGGACTTGCAACCGACTTCGAATCACTGCCGATGGTCAAATCAAGGTCTTCCGTTTCCTCAATCAAATATATCTCGCAGCGTCTGAGATTTACGGCTTGTTCAGGTCTGTTTATTTGATGCAAAAGAGGTGTCACTACGGGACGAAATGCGACGAGGAGCTTCGGACGAAGAGCTTCTACGAACTATCGGCCGGGCTGTCCTTGGTAAACAAGAAAAGCATGTGGGGATGGAGGACATCGATGTCGTCACGAATCGGCCGATGATTCTCATAGGCGGTTAAGTGCTTTCTCATTCTGTACTCGTGTAGTAGAGTGACTCTGTAATATTTATCCCTAATACAAGCCTTGCCTCTCTTGTAGGTCCTGAAAATCCCATTTCTTCGCCTCGAGCTTCTACAACGAGAGGCATGCCTTGGAACCGTGCGTGGCCCCTTCATTTCACTATTCCTCCACCCATGCTTGTTTCTCGCCGTTTCAACTCGTCATCCGCTCACAGCGGGCACCCTCGCCTGACTCACTTTGATAATGACGGACACGCGCGTATGGTCGACGTCGCTGAGAAGCAACCCACGAAACGCACGGCGACAGCAACCGGAAGGATTTATATTCCCCCGGCCGCCTACGAACTTGTTGCATCCAGTTATCCCGTGCAGAACGTACACGGTGAGATCTCAAATCCACTGGATAGAGCGAGGGCCAAAGCCAGACGAAAGGGGGATGTCTTGGCGGTCGCTCAGTTGGCAGCAATCATGGGTTGCAAGCGAACATCCGACCTCATCCCTTTGTGTCACCCACTGGCCATCTCGCATGTGTCTGTAACCCTTACCCCTGAAATCCCCAACGTCCTTTCTGGTGGCGTTCGCGATGTTCCTCAAAATCCTCGTCATAGTATCCTATGTACTGCCACCGTGTCGTGCGAAGGACAAACTGGTGTCGAAATGGAGGCCCTAACTGCCGTTTCTGTGGGCTTGTTGACTGTATGGGACATGCTCAAGGCGGTAGCAGGGAAGGAAATGGAGATCGGCGAAATCATCGTTACAAACAAGACAGGCGGTAGGGGTGGTGACTTTGTCCGACAATTCGGAGGACGCAGATGTTCACAGACAATGGTGCAGCTCCCAGATACTCTGTAACTTATTGGCAGGTCTGTATGTATAGCACATTGCAGTGTTTAATCGATGATCGCTAAGCGAAGACAATCCACAACTATACATACATAGTACCGTGCCCAAGAGTAAAAAAACTGGACATGAGGTGGGCGTCGAAAACTATAAATTCAATTGCAATCATCGAATGTTGAATGTTGGCGTAGCACACTAACGCTTACGACTAGATTTCATCGGGACCATGACAACGGGGACATTTATGTTGCTAACGTATTGTGTAATGCTTTACACAAAAGCGACGAGGCCAGTATATATCTCACTTCCAACAAGACGTCCATCTTCTTCGGTCTAAAAATCTCAATCCACAATGTGAGCATGCAAGTTGCAACGAAAAGAATGGGAATACGACGAACATCTCGAAGCTTGACGATGGTAGGAATGGTCTGAATCTCCCAAGGTTCACTGCGGAAGATATTGGTTGGAGATTTCCACCTGTATGTGTGGTGTAAGGAAAGGGTAATGGATTCGAATTTGGCCACAAATCTTAGTTGCTTACTCTAGTTTGTTACCCACATAGACTATCAATGCGGAAGGGCTGTCCGCTGGCCCGAATGTTTGTTGTAGAAGGCCATTGACTGCTACACAGTCCTGTAATGCACCTGATCAGGGAAAGGATTGAGTTGAAAGGGAGCAGACATGTACAGGACACCAAAGCTGCCCATCAACGATGGAAGAGTAGAAGATCAAGAACTTTTCGGGGACTTGCTTGAGCGAGGAGGGTTCGACAGCAACGTCTGCAACACGTAGAGGCATAGGTAATCTCGCTTTCAGACTCTAATGATAGTTTATGAAAAATCGTTTCTCACTATAAATTATAATTACATGTTGGGGCAGTTTTATATATATACATGGACTATGACTGTACATTCGACACTCCATCGATGAATCGATCCACAATTCCACATCAATGATGTCAAGCAAAGTTGGGCGTTGATCACGTCAAGTCTTTTTTTAAAGTGACACTGCAACCAATTTGAACCAAACTGATTCATCAGAGCTCGAAGCAGTTACAAAATAAACTAATAAATAAGCATGTCTTATCAGGTCCTGACAGCTTAATGCCATGATGGAGCTGACTATGATGCCGTTTACCATTCATTTCACAGTAACCCGAGCAAAGTATAACAATACTGTGAAGTATTAAGTAGAACGACCAGGAATCGACCCGTGAGCCTGTCGCATAAGGAAAGAAACTAACGTATTAAGCACTGAATAATGTGAGGTCGCAGCAAGAAATCAAATATGTCTGTCCCATTTATCGAGTAGCGCCCTAAAGAGAAGAAATTCTACAGAAAGGCATGAACGAACACGTGAACGCATTGGACGATGACTGAGTGTGATTAGTAGCCGCCACCACCATACGACGACTGCTGGGAGCCAGCACTACTGTACGAGGGGGATGGCTGGTAGGCAGACGACCCAGATGAGTCAGCGGCTGACGACCCATAGCCGGATGACCCATAGCCGGATGACCCATAGCCGGACGACCCATAGGAGCTCGAGCTGGCATATGAGCTTCCAGTCGAAGTGCTCTCGGCTGCGGACGTGTACGACGCTGATGAAGCATAGGTATTGCCGTTGTAGTTATCATACCAATTGGACTTGCACTAACGTGACAGGTAATTCAGTAAACAGATATACCAGAAGAGATGATGAGTCAAGATACCTGGCTAAGACAGTTCGAGAGACCGGTCTCGAGAACTTGCTGAGTAGATGTTGCAGTCTCAGTGGCTGTCGCCGAGGACACGTAAGTGGTTGTCTGCAGGTAGGTCTTGTTCTCAACCATTGTGGAGGTTACTGTGTTCATGACAGTCTCGGTCTATTAACAAAAGGTAATTCAGACATGGGATTAAGGTAGAAAAGGAAATTCTGCGCACATTGTCCTTGACCTCAGTGCTCACCCAGACGGACGTGTAGGTCGTAGGTTGTACGACTGTGCTAATCTCAGTCATGGTGACACTGTCGGTCTTTATTTCAGTCTTGGTGGCCGTTTCGACTTGCGTGTACTGGTCAGTGATGGTATCGGTCTGGGTCTGTAGCAAGGTCTTGGTCTAAAAAGAAGCAATTAGTAAGCAGGAGCGGGGGGTAGGTCAAGACTCACGTTATCGATGACCTGCGTGCTGACCCAGACTTTGGTGTAAGTTGTCGGCTGGACGATGGTCGTCTCCTCGGTCTTGGTGACGTAGTCCGTCTCAGTCTGCTTGAGTGTCTCGGTGGCAGTATCCGTCTGGGTATCCGTCTGGGTGTAGAGGTTAACCTGGGTCTTGGTTTCAGTCGCAGTGAGAGTGTGCTCCTGTGTCTGCGTCTCGTCTATGATCTCGGTGGACACATACACACGTGTGGTAGGCATGAGCTCTGTCGAGGTCATGACTTCCGTCTGCGTTACGTGTTCGGTATCAGTCTTGACTTCGGTTTGCGTCTCGTACATTGTAACGGTGGTGGGGACTGTCGAGGTCTATTATAATATGAGGACCAGCTCCCAATGATGTGTTTTAGGTTTACCTCAGTCTTGGTGACGGTGCTGTACTGCGTTTGTGTAACAGTATAAGCGGAATTGTAACAATCTCCGTATCCTCCCTTACTACTCATAGAAAACCAGTAAGCGGAGAGTAGAAACGAATCCATGGACTAGACGTACTTGTTAATGATGATAGTCTCGTAACATCCTTGGTTTTGTGTGTTATACTAGAGATGGGAATGGCATATCAGAGCGCAGCCAATCGAGGAAATGCAATCACAAATTACCCAAGACTCTGGCTTGCAAGACCCGTCAGAGTCCTTTGTGTAGCCATACCCACAGGACAAGCTCTTGTATCCACCATTTTGATAGGACGAGTAGGGCATTTGCTGATAGAAATCAGCAGATGAGGAGGAGGGAGGCTGGGTGTATTGTGAAGGAGGAGCTTGGTATTGACTGTAGCCTCCACCAGAGTTTGAATTGTCCGCATTCGATGGCGCTGCTGAGGACGCGGAGGGCGCAGAGGACCCAGACGCGGAAGGCGCGGAGGAATCGGAGGACACAGCGGATGTGGATGCACTGCCTGATGCAGTCTGTGCGGGGACCATAGACACACCATTAACCACCTGAGCAGCAGCGGCGCTAATGAGGGAAAGACCGAAGATGATTGACTTCATGATTAACGAAAGTGATGTGTGCTTTGATATGAAAATCGAAGGGAGAAGTCGAAAGATGAATTAGCGGTCTACGCTGGCGTTTGCACTGTCTTGCAGTTACAGAGCGATTTGGCGCGGCGAGCCGTGGAAGCGGTAAACGCTCTGAGAGATGATGAGTGGATTACTATGATGAATATTTTAGGACATTACCGCTGAAAGAAAAGAGGGAGGGGGACGAAAAACGAAACGAAACGAAACGAAACGAAACGAAGGGAGGGGGTGAAGAACGGGAAAAAGGACGAAGAGTATTTGAACAGGGACCGGGTTTGATCTTGCTCCCTCACGACCATTGGCACTTCCATCATGTCAAAATAGATCAAAATTCTCACGCAAGGCCAAGCCAGGCCATCTCGGAATGTATGTGATGTGCTGTGATGTGTCTCTAGGAGTGACTTCAACGCATGGTTCGGCCATCTAATTCTAAATCCGGTTCCCAATGACAATGAATAGTATGAAGAACAATTTCTATCCCCGCACTCAACTCCGATCAAGTGGACAGCCTCGGCGATGACAGTGACAATGGTACCCCAGATGCCGCAGCACGACGTCCAAAGTCTCCATGCACGTCCAATAAGATTTTGAGAGCATTGCGCGCACGAATCTTCGACATCTCATCCGGCCGCGATGTTGTGAGTGCAGTTTCAACATGTGGTGATTTATCTTGCCACGGGTACTGAGAATTGATCAGATGGATGATAAGCGAGATGAGCGCCCAAAAAGTATTATGTTAATAAGTAACTCACAGGTAACTGGACGTTGGGAGTGTTAGGATACGGCTATATTTAGCACAGAAATATTCATTTCAGAGTTGGTTCCTCTCACTTTCGAAGCCAAGGTTTCGTAGGCCAACAAAGTGAACCCAAATTGCGGGCTGCTCCTGATAATCCGGGCTGGCCCACCTTTGAACAAGGCCCGGAAACCCTCTTCCCGATCTACACCGGCCCAACGTCATCATCATCATCATCTGCACTATCTGTATACGCACAAATTTTCACGAATGCATCAAAGAGACCCTTATAATGGGTTTGTCCCTTCCTGGCTTCAACTTGCAGTCGCGTTTTCACAACATCTACCACAGCAAATCTGTCAGTTTGTGGCCGATGAATAACCAGTGAAATCGTACCTGCCGGGGTGGTAAAGTATGCTGCAGGCATCCCACTGGGGGCGCCAGCCGGCTAATATCAACGATAGCAAAACACAGTTTTAACAGAAAACGTACGCTAGTGCAGCAGAACCTAATGTCTCTAAGAATGAGAGTCGCTTCCCATTATATCCTTCATGGAATATATCTTTCTTCAAATGCCAGTACGATGGGAAATAGATTGCGGAGAAAGGAATATCTCGGAGTAGACAAGCGCTAGCTCCTCTATACAATCCGAGAACGCCTAATTGGCGGACTATGTGCACAGCACCCTTCGGTACCGCACCTTCGACTTTGGCAGCTTCACCTTGAATTTGAAGGCGAATCTTCCTAAGATGAAACAGTCAGTCCTGCGTCATTTTCATGCAGAATATCTAATCTCATACACAATCTCCAATGGGTTTGTGAATACCTAACAAGATCACGTTAAAATCAAAGCACTAGCACGAGGGTGACGGCATTATTGACGGACCACTTGACACCCGCCAGCCATACCACCGGCGAGAAGTTCCCACCCGAGTTTAATGCGTCCCGTTTCCGGATCCATAGCCCGGGCCCGAATGATGTCGTTCACGGTCAACTTGATGGCTTTTTCAGGAGCTACACCCTGCCATCCAACGCAGTCAGTCATCGGGAAGCATGATGCACTGTTCGAACATGCACGATTCGAATACTTGCTATGAGTTGAGGTCCGATACCCCGATAAAAGCCGAGGAATCCCTCGTTGCGGAATATTTTCTTGGCACAGTCTAAACTGTTCTTGTATAGCAGTTGGCCAACAACAGTGCTACGTTGATTTTGCATGCTGGAAACGCAGTGAGCATCGCGAGGAGGAAGAAATCATAAGTTGGTAAGCGTACCGCGTCTAGTCCAGGAGAAAGATCGGTATACGGTGCCAGAATCATCCTACAACGAACAGAATAACGTACCTTGACTGGAAACCGAATGAATACAAGGTCAAATGACGTTAGAATGTTTACTTACCCATGTCTATAGGGTATACAATAGTCGCCCCAAATGCTCCAGCGAAACCTGCAAAAGTTGTGGGTCACAATCAAGACAACGAAGTTACATTCACAAACCCCCTTGGACAAAGCTATAGGCTGAGTGCAATAAACCTTGGAGTAATGACGCTGACACGGTGGAAGTTTTGACCTCAAACTGGTCATGAGGAGCTCGCCATCGCGGATCTAGTAGTTGCGCAAAATCAATCAGTGCCAACCGCTCAGTCCCGCTTCCGCGACCGGCGAAGTGAAAGATGATAGATGCTTCCATGGGGGTGAAAAGAGAATAACGAGAATTTGCAGCGGAATAGTTGAGAAAATCTGATTGATCTATCCGTCCATCCTTGGTCTTGGCTGTTGCTTCGCGAATTATACTACAGGACGATCAGGAAAATATGGTGAACCCAAAGTATTAATCTGCTCACCGCTCGACCATGTCCATCTCTGGGGGGGAAAAAAGTTGCTATACAATCCAAAATGCTAACAGAGATTATGCCCACCTCTTATGACATTATGGAACGCAATGACTTCAGAATAAGATATACGTTGTCCTGGGCTCAATGTGCACAGTGTTGGTAGTCTGTCGATCACTGCATCTGAAAGCTTATGACCAGCGATTTCCTGAAGAAACATAAGGATTGATTTTGTTTGAACACACTAGAGACACCCACTAGAATTATTCGTTTGAACTGGTCCGGCCGAATGAATCCGTCCTCATCAGCGTCTAGAAATTTGAATGCTTGACGAAGTCTCTCGCCCTGCAGACCCTTCATTAACTGAGTAAACTCGTTGTCTAACTTAAAGTTAATATGGCTAGTTCTTATACGAACGAATCACTGTCACGTACATCCCAGAACGTGCGTTCCGTTCTTTTTGCCCAGGTACAACTTGACCCAGTCACTAGAAATGCACATTAATAATGTAGTCCTGGTGTCATTAGTCCAGACACGTACCAGTCAAAGTCAAAAGGAATAGCATCTTGTCCGACGTTTGCACCGAAGACATTCTTGAACTCATCGTATGTAATAAATCCCGAGTGGTCGCTGGAATACCGGTAAATTACGCATGCAAGATGGAAAGCAGTAGCACTTACACGTCAAAATACTGAAATGCCATCCAATAATCTGCATCGGGCCGCTTCAGAAGCGTCTCGAAAACTGTGAAATCGTCCCAGGACACCAATCCTCGTCGAGAGGTGTCAGCAACACGGAAGAGGATAGCAAATTGAGCTCGTCCAATTTTTGACAAATCGCCTTTCGGCGCAATGGCACTGACGAAACTATCGGGGTCTAGGAACCTGCAAACCAGCTTGATAAGACCTTGCTTTTCTTCGATAGAACATGTGCCTCACTTCTCGCCATCGACGACCTTTGCATTCGTGTCAAACGTCCGCCTCCACCGCCTGAGTTCACTTTCTGGGACGGTCACCGCAGTGCGAACAGACTTAAGAGCAGCAGCCGTTAGAGACGAACCACTATCGGAATCACAGTGAACATTCGGGAGAACACGGGACCAGGGGGACATTTTATCCCTGTGGCTGCCTATCCAAGTGGAGACCAACGGTGGGTATATCAAGAAATAAACGTTGGAAGGTATACGGAGAAAAGTTTTTTAATGTTCGGATCGTTAATAGTTGCCTGTTTAGGGAATCATATTGTTACAGCTCCGATCAATGTTTGGTCACCTCTGATATATTATGGCAAAAGCGAGAGTGATCAGCTCCAAAATGGAGCTTCGTTTGGCCATACCGCTGTCGGCATGTGCAGGGACCTCATGTACCATATGTCATACATAAACTAAACCCAAAAATTGCGCTCTTTCCTCACCGGAAGAACCCGAGACACGGGCGGTCAACCATGGCTTACCAGAATTTTCTGACCTCCGAAAAATGTGGGAGTACAATACAAGGTATTTTAGACAATTTTGGGCAATTTTGGGTCCCTTTTACAACTGGTAAAATGTTTTAATGCCCTCTTGGGTTCATTCTACCATGTTTGATCCAATTTCATGTTTACCTTATTTGGAATGTCTCCACAAACATTTTAAAAGGACATATTCTTTCCAGACAAATATAGGATGTTGTTTTCCTCTGGGTCCTGGGATACGGCCGGCACGAATAGTATATATTAGGTCAAAAAATCATGTTGCAGGCTTGCAGCACGAAATTTTCCTTTTACTAGTATGTCCGGGAACAGCGAGAAGGGGGCAGTAAGTACTTGT
>Ga0210387_10002459_pt1 | contig 14158 bp, 11 predicted proteins | sample IncBWC7OmetaG_FD_160108 | JGI IMG/M metagenome (GOLD analysis project Ga0210387, IMG submission 160108) | Forest soil microbial communities from Barre Woods Harvard Forest LTER site, Petersham, Massachusetts, United States - Inc-BW-C-7-O ...
GCTTGGGCCGCGGGCACGCGTGGCTTTTCGGTCCTTCCGACGTGCCTCTCGAAGAAAGCCGCCCGCGCTATGAGGAGGCGATTGAAATTCTCGAGCGTGCGTGGACACAGGATAAATTTTCTTACGATGGAAAGTTCTACAAGGTAAAGGACGTTACGGTAGTTCCCAAGCCAGTTCAGAAACCCTACCCGCCCTTGTACACCGGCGGAACGAGCGACATCACCTACCAGATGGCGGGTGAACGCGGATGGGGAATTTTCGTGCCGCCTCTTTTGCCGTGGAGCGTTTTGGAGAAACCGCTTGGCATTTACAAGAAGGCCTGTGCCGAGCATGGACACAAGTCCAACATCGTTTACATCCGGCCGGTGTACTTGGACGACGACGAAAAGCAAATAAGAAGGGAAGTGGAAGGTGCGCTCCACAATTTTCTCGCGTTCAACGCTTCGCCCGTCGATTCATTGCAGGACGAAGCAAAAAAAGCGGAGCTTCGGGCCAAGGGCTACGGTTTCTATGCTAGCGGTGCACTCGAATCGCTCACGAAGCTTTCTTACGATGAGATTGTCGACCAGGAAATCGGTTTCATCGGCACGCCCGAGAAAGTGATTCGGCAGGTGCAGAACCTGCAGGATAAAGGTGGCATCGGTGAGCTGGCAATTGTATCGAACTTCGGCGGTCTCGATCACTGGAAGTCGATAAAGACGCAGCAGCTCTTCGCCGAGCGCGTGATGCCCGCATTCCGAAAGAGCGCTGATCCTTCTCACACAACCGCCTGAATGTTACCCTCGATTTTCACGTCTGATGTAACGAAGGTCCCATGAATATTCGCCGCGATGGGATTCCCGCGATCGTAGAGAAGCACACGGCCGAGGCGGCTGAACACTTCGCCCCATTCAGTGCTCGAAGAACTTTTGTGATTGGCGGCATTGCTCTAATTCTATGTGGAATGATTTGGGGCGATATATTCGCTGCGTTCATTCTGCATCCCAATGCAAATCGAATCGGCGAAAGTCTTCTTGCCGCTACGCGCGCTGTTGCGGAGCACGACCCGCAGGCCGCCGGAGCCGCATTTCAGAATATTGGCGCACTGCTTGAAAATCGCGGGACGAAAGTTGACGCTCACTCCCATATGATCGGGTTCGGGTACATCGCGCTGCTCATGGCCTTGCTGCAGCCATTCGTTGCGTTTCCAGAATCCGCGAAAAAGTTTCTCGCAAGACTTCTCTTAGTGGGGGCGACGCTCCTTCCGGTAGGCGTTTTCTTAATTCATTATGTCGGAATGGCGGGCAGTCCGTTTGCCGCGATCGGGTGGGCGAGTGTTTTCGGAGATTTCGGTGGGTTCTTGGTCTGCCTCGTTTGTGTGTGCGAACTGGCGGGACTATGGACGTACTTCCGCGCGCCGAGAGATGCTGCTGCTCCCGACAACCTCCTCGCCGACCGCAGTTGGGCAGCGCGCGCCCTGCTTTGCGGTGGCACGATCCTAGTTCTCATCGGCTTTCTGCATGGAAGCTACTATGCCGGCGCGTACCTGTTTCAATATGAAGCCAGAGACCGCACGTTGCTGTCCGCAATGACGACAAAGGCGGCAGCGAATGATTCAGCGGGCTCCGAGCAAGCTGTGGCAGACTACGGTCAACTTCAGAGTGCAAAGGCGTTGAACGTTGCCGCACACGCACACGTCATCGAATTTGGTGTTCTCGCGATTCTCCTCGCGTTTTTTCAGCCATACGTCTTTTTGCGCGAGCGCTGGAAGCGCACCTGGGTCATAGCTCTGCTCGCTGGTTCTCTGATGCTTCCACTATTCGTGTTGTTGGAATTGCGATGGGGGTTAATCGCGGGCGGGATTGCCGATGCCGGGGGATTGCTCGTAATCATCGCGCTTCTGGCGATGTTGGTGGGGGTTTGGCGCTATACGGGCAGACTCGATTCGGCGGCTGGCGAGCCATGATCGACTCGCGCAAAGTTCTAATATTTGGCGGCCTCACACTCTCCATCTGGGGAATGGCTTACGGCATTTGGTATGCGGTGTTCGCCGAACACCAGACCCTCGACGGGCTGGGTGCTGCGCTCGCCAGCGGATTCATGCGCGCCGCTGAAAATAGAATGGCCGAATCGCAGGCAGCGCTTGCGGATGCAGCGTCGCGAAGTTTTGTTTACGTTCGTCAAGTTGACGCTCACGGTCATTGGATCGGTCTCGGGCTGCTGTTGCTGATTCTCGGAATCGCATTTGACCGAGTTGGATTCAACGAGCGCGCCAGGATGTTCATCGCGCTAATGCTCCTCGCAGGAGCGATCCTTTTCCCACTCGGCGTCCTGCTGGAAACCTGGGATCGTGGACTAGGACCGCAAGTCGTGGCCGTCGTTGGTTCCGCGCTGGTGATATTGGGTCTGTGCGGAACAGCTTTAGGGTTCGCGCGCGGAAATTCGTAGTTCGCCGGATTTCCAGTTAGTGCCCGCCGATCGAATCGCGCACTTTCCCATATTGCGTGCCCCAGATATCGGTCATTTCGTGCCGGATGTCCCATAGTTCGGGGAAGAATCGCACGCGTAATCCTTCGTTCAACAATTCCACCGATCGCCCCTTCAACGATTTCGAGCCAAGACCGATGCTCCGCTGAATCAATTGAAGGTGCACAAACCGAAAGCGTTGGAATAATTCGTCGAACTCCGCAAGCGCTTCCGCCACCATATACGCGTCTGAGTGCGTGTAGTTCGAATTGTAAATCTGTTCGATCGTCTGGTTGTGCTTTTCGAGGTAGTTCGCTTTGAATGACTGCCATATGTGAGGATGCATTTTCAAAATCGTCCGGAAGCCGGGTGATTCCTGGCCGCTGCCATTTCCAAGTTGCAGCCGGATCTCCTGATATTCCTTGGGTGACATCGTTTCCAAAAGTGCGAGTTGGTCGATTAGCATCCGCATCGCGATATGAACGCGGCTAAATAGCGTAATCACTCGGTTGGTATTTTCCTTCTGCAGATAGTCATCGATATCGAGAAGCGTGTAACCAATCAGCTTCATCCACAGCTCTTCCACCTGGTGAACGAGTTGGAATTGCAGTTCGTCCGCGTTGCAGAATTCCTTGAATTCTTTCTGGCAGGATAGCAGCGCCTTCGTGTTCAGGTAGATCTCGTAATCGAGCGTTCCTTCGCCGTTCATGATGGAATAGAAATACTCGCGGTCCATGGCAGACCCTCACTTTCGCTCTCTCGAATCTTTTATTGCGTCGAAATCTCTAGCCGGCGAGACCGGTGGAATTCAGACAGCTTGGCGTTCGCGGCTGTGATTGTGTCGAGTTCATCCGCAATTCGGATCAAGTCCTTGCCGGAAACCACAGAATAGAGTTCTCCGTCGCCCAAATCCGTATACACGCGGTTGCCTATGCACCCAGAACTCGTCACCGCGCCGTTTGCAAGAGCAGCCGGAAGGGCCATGCAAGTGGGACGGCCCAGCATGGGAAATTGCGCGGCGCGACCGGCACGTTGCGCGGCTTCCTGCAACAGCATGATTTGCGAAGCGGGACCTGCGAAGATCACCACGTCCGGATCGACAGGCGTATCACCGAGCGGCGCGTAAACCACAGCTCCCGGTGTCTCGGAGAGGCGCGGGATTCCCGGAACTTCCTCCATCTTGATGTAGCCAAGTCCGGTCATAAACGACAGAGTCTGCTCAAGCTCCTGCGCGCGCTCCGGTGGCAGCGGAATGTTATGAGTGTGGCTTCCTACGGCGCAGTTATAGTGGTCCGACGCTACCGTATAAAACGTCTTGCCCGCTGCGGCAAGTCTCCAGAAACTGCAGCTGGAGGGTTCCGCTCCTTCGAATTTAGAAACGCCCGCGGGTGGAGCGGCTTGAAATTTCACCCCGACGGGTCGTTTCCTTAAGCCGAGTGCTTGAGAGAATTTCTGTTCGATCTCGCGATACTGATTCATGTCCGCTCCTGCAAGGTAAGTGCGTTTTGGGAGAACAATCGTAACCTGAATTCCTCAGAAGATGACGACAAATACGTCTGATAGATTAGCGCAGGGAAATTAGTGGGTGAGGTGGAATTCAATGCTGATTTCTTCTTCCGTTTCGATTGGTTCTCCGTTTCGCAACGAAGGAATATAGCGCCAGTACTGCGCCGCGTCCAACGCAGAGGCTGTTAGCAGCGCAGGCCCGCTGATGACCTTCAGGTTTTTTACCTTTCCGTCCCTGTCAACCGTAGCGCGTATCCTCACAGTCCCTTCCACCCCCTGTTGCAGAGCGACCCGCGGATAGAAAGGTTCCACGCGATAGATAGCGTGGGCGGGTACCAGACGGTCCGGCGGAGGTTGCATTGACGGGCTCGTTTCGGGTCGCTGCGGCGCGTTATCGGACGTGGCGGACGAAGAAATCGGCGCCGCCGGAGCGTCTGCAGGTGAAGGCAAATTTTCCGAGACCGAAGGCTTTCGTTGAGACGCCACGATGCTTTTGGCGCTTTGCCGTCGCGTCGCTGCGGGACTCGAATTTTCATCCAGCCTTGCAGAGGCAGATTTGTCAAGATTTCGCTGCTCGTCGCGGGCAGTCTGGGAATCTGATGTTGTGTCGGGCGATAATTCACCACCCGGCGCAGGCTGAGATCGGCCGTCGTTGGGATTTTTAGGACGCGAATCCGGTGGTGCAATCGTTTTTACGGGCGTCCCTTTATTCGTCCCTGTGCGCACGGAGAGAGAACTATCGAGCGAGTTGGTGCTATCTGACGGGGACGTGACCGGACGAGGATTGGCGGACCTGCGGCCTACCACAACGCCCAAGCCCAAGCACGCGATCGCCAAAACTAAGCAAAATCCAAAAATGCCGAGCGAAGCGCCCAACGTAAGTCCGCTTCCGGCTCGCTGTCGCCCTGTCTGTCGAGTCCCCGCTGCGAGGAACCTCGCATCTGGGGAGATGTTCCGTGCAGTGGAATCTGTGTAGCGTGATTCCGCACTGTGTTTGGCCAGAATCGGTTCCGAGGCCTCCGGAATCTCCGGGAATGGCAACTCCATCAGCGGAGAAGCAGCACCGTTTTGCGGCCGGGCATCGGGCAACATCTGCGATCGAGCGATATGATCCGTCGGCTCAACAATTGCGACCGGCTCAACTCCCGATTCCACAATCGGGGATGGATCGAAGGAGTCTGAATCCGGGCTGACCGCGCGTTTCACACTGAAGAGCGCACGCGCCTTCGTGAGAAAATCGTCCGCCGGGGGAGTGTTGACGCGTGATCCTCGAAAAGTTCGCGATGCCTTCGGTGCCTTTGCCTTCTCCTTGCTGCCCGAAAAAACCGCAAAGCCTTGCGTCGTCGTATTCAGCATCGTATCGGAAGGTAGGCTTAATCCTGCGTTCCGCTGCCGCGGGTATGCGCCGCTATCCGCTGTCAACTCAGGCGACTCAGCCGCAGGTGCCGTCGCCGTATCGCCGCTCGACAATATGTCTGCACGCAAATCAGCCAATTCATTGGTGAGGGCAGCTGGCGTGAATTCATTCTCGCGTGCTTCTTCCAGAGGCTCGCGATTCGCGGTCATTGGTGCAGATGTAACCGACAGAGAGGACACCAACAACTCGTCGTGTGCAGTTTGCGGAGCTTCTGCTTGCGGCGGGGGAGAAATCGCCTCTGCGGCCGTTTGATTTCCAGTTGGGCTTTGTGACGCCAGCTCTGCGACAAGATTCGTCCACTTGTCCGTGCGTTTTCCCCTCGGTGGTTGCGTAGGCTCGGATGGAAAAACCTCATCGACGTGCACAGGCTGCGGGGCGATGTCAGTTGATAGCCATTCCTTAATTCCTAATCTTGCTTCTTCGGCCAGATCAATGAACTCAACACCCGCATCTTTTCGCGAGCCGCTCGTCCACGCGACCTTTCCTTGGGCTTCCAAGCGCTTCGGCGATCGCGGAAGCTGGATTCGCAAGTTGATCACAGGCTCTGGCGGCAAACCACTAACCGCGTGTATGGCGAGTCCGCCTTCGCTGATATTCACGACGATCCCGCCGTTATCCGGACCAATATCCAGATATGCCAGGGATTTAACGGGATGACGAGGGTATAGGCGGCGCTCCGTAGCGTCGAGCGAGTTTCCAGATTGTGATAGCAGCTCTGACATTGTCGAAATGCGTTGCGGCTTGGGCTTCCGCAATCCAGCTCATTGCCACATCACTGCACCAGAGATGATACTTCCTTAGAACGCTTCCGTCACGCGGAAGGAATTGGCTTCCGCAGCCGCTAACCCTCGGATGACTTCGTTCAACGAGCCCGAAATCTCGTCTTAAGTCACTCGGAGCGCGGCGTGAAAATCGCTTCTTTTGCGCAAGGGGCGAGGGTCGGCGCGCGAACAGCCCAACTCCAGCCATGCAACTGAGCACCCAGCGGCTCACTCGGGCCAGAAATCCCTTATAGTGTTGAACACTATATGTTTAGCTGGCGTCTTACCTTCGGCTAGCGTTCTCCGCTGAGGTTCGATGTCTCCAAAGAGTGACGCCGAAGGCCCCTCGCTGCCCATTGAGGATACACGCTCGGGTCCGGCCTTCCGAGCTCGGTGCGGCTTGGTTCTCGGGATCGCTGTCCACGATTGGCCAATATCCATTTAAGTCCGTGTTTCCTCCCGGCGCAAATGCCTTACAATCGAACTTGGCCATGCGCCCGTAGCTCAGTTGGAAAGAGCGTCTGCCTTCTAAGCAGAGGGTCGGGGGTTCGAATCCCTCCGGGCGCGCCACAATCGTCGATGTATTTCACGTATGTACTTCGAAGCTTGACAACCGGGCGTTACTACACCGGTTCGACGTCCAACCTGCAAGCGCGACTGATTCAGCACAATTCCGATCAGAGCACTTCAACAAAACATCGCGGTCCCTGGGAGTTGATGCATCAGGAACAATTTAATACCCTCGCTGAAGCGGTCGGACGCGAACGCTATTTAAAGTCGGGCAAAGGCCGGGACGACCTGAAAAGAATATTGAAGGAACAAATTCAGTAGCTCAGCTGGAAAGAGGTCGCCGCGGCGACCCTTCTAAGCAGAGGGTCGGGTGTTCGAATCCCTCCGGGCGCGCCATTTATTTCGCCGCTTATTCTCAACGACATCCTAGAAACGCAATGTACAAACGCAAAATTGACTTCGCCACCGTTCGAGAAATCGGGCTGGAATTGCCGGAAGTAGTGGAGAGCACGGCGTACGGCTTCCCGGCGCTAAAAGTCCGCGGAAAACTCTTGGCATGTCTGCCTGCAAATCGTTCGGCCGAACCGGATTCGCTTGCTGTTCGGGTGGATTTCGACGATCGCGCTGAGTTGCTCGCGGCCGCTCCCGATACTTACTACGTGACTGACCATTACGTGGACTACAACGCCGTGTTGGTTCGCTTATCCCGCGTAAATGCAGGTGTATTGCGTGACTTGCTCGCCATGGCCCACAAGTTTGTGACCGGAGACGCAGTGCGTCGTGCGCTAGCGCCGAAGCGCCGAAAGCCCAGAACGAGGAAGTGAATGCTTTACGGCTGCGTTACTTCTCGATCGGCGCCTTTACGGCCTACATACCAAAGTTGAAGGAAGTTGACGTAACTAATGCAATCTGGAACCTCCCTTCCGAATCGCGTCCCAAATTGCCTGGGGAGTTCCGAGAAATGCCTTCGCCACGAGCGGGTCGTACTTCTTCCCGATCCCGGAGCGAATTTCTTCCATTGCTTCCGGGAACGGCAGCGCCGCCCGATACGGCCGGTCGGACGTCATCGCATCGACCGTATCAGCCACTGAGAAGATTCGCGCCCCGAGCGGAATTTGGTGCTCGCGCAAACCGTGAGGATAACCGCTTCCGTCGTGCCGCTCATGGTGGCTCAGCACGATTTCGGCGGCGTCTGCTAGAAATGAAATACGATTGACAAGCCCGTATCCGATCGTCGCGTGGGTTTGCATCGTGCGCCATTCGTCCGCTGTTAGAGGGCCGCGCTTCAGAAGAATTCCATCGGGAATCGCAAGTTTTCCGATGTCGTGAAGGCAAGCTCCGCGCGCGATGACCCCCACCTCCTTTTCAGAACATCCCATTGCATTCGCAATTTCGATGGAATAGAGACAGACCCGCCGCGAGTGATCTCCCGTCTCGTTATCGCGCAGGTCAATCGCTGCGCCCAGCGCTGCAAGCGTATCCTCGTACCCGCGTTCGATGCCCGTTAGCGCGGTCCGAAGCTGCGTAGTCCGTTCGACCACGATGTCTTCGAGATGCAGCCGATATTTTTCCACTTCTTGCTCGAGACTTCGCTTTCGCAACGCCCGCTCCACGGCCGCGAGCACAGCATCCACATGGAACGGCTTGACAATGTAATCGTCGCAGCCTGTGCGCATCGCTTCCACGCCGATACGGATATCACCCGCTCCAGAAGCAATCAAAAAAGCCGTGCGAGGATAGAGGCGGCGGACTTCACTGAGCAATTCCATCCCAGACATTCCGGGCATCGAAAGATCGGAAATCACCGCGTCAAATTTTTCGCCTTCGAGAATGCGGAGCGCATCGTATCCGCTCACAGCTACCTTAGCTTCAATGCCCGTGCCTGTGAGTACCACTCTCATCAGTTTCCGCATCGATTCTTCGTCATCGACTATCAGGAGTCGCGCAGCTGAGGAAGCAAGTTTTGGGTAAGATACTTCTGCTGGCGGTACTTCCGGGAACGCATTTTCGGTTTTAGTAGTCATTTGCGATACAACAGAAATCTAGAAGGCGGAGGTAACGGTCAGTTGAGTACCCAGGAATCGGGTGGTTCCACAAAACGCATCGCATACTTTGGGTACTCGGTGCTGGCGTCTTCGGTGCGGACTAGCTTCGCTTTACCGACGAGTCCATCGGGTGAGCCAACCAGGTTCACTTCGACCATCGCATCAATCGCGAGCAGCACCGGGCACGCGCATAGAAAGCTGTTCCGGCCTACATTCTCGGCTGTCGTCAGCGTCTGGAACGAGGTCCCGTTAACGTCGGTACCTCGGAGTTTGAGCGGTACCTGCAGGCGCACCCGCACTTCGTCTCGCCTTTCCTTTCGCCCAGCTTTAAGACAATCCGCGAGGGATGCGAGCAATCGATCGAAGTCCACGGGCTTTTCAAAATAGGCTACCGCTCCGAGATCCCTGCAAAAATCTTTCGTTTTTGTACCTGCCTCCCCGCTGATCACAAAGACAGGGATCAGTTGCGTCGCGCTAAATGACGTAAACGTGCGGCACAGCTCGAAACCCGAATACTTCGGCATGCGCAAATCCAGAAGAATCGCGTCCGGTTTAAATTCAAGGGCCAGTGCGAGAGCATGCTCCGGCTCACCCGTGTCCACCACTTCATGCGCGGTCGCCAGATTCAGCCGAATCAGCCGCCGCATCGCCTCGTCGTCGTCCACTACAAGAATCTTTCCCATACCGCACATTTCTCCTGAAGAACGGCTAGTTCACACCTGGAGCACGTCAGGCTCCTCTGATTTCTTCGTCGCGTCTTGACCCTTTCCGCCGTCGAGCACTTCACACGCTTTTTCTGTGAGCTCTTCCTCGGTGAATGGTTTGTGGAGCAGGTAAGTGCCAGCTTCCAACACGCCATGCCCGGCGATGAACGAATCCGCGTACCCCGAAATGTAAAGTACTTTCAATTGGCGGTATTTCGCCTGCAGCCGTTCCGCAAGCACTCGTCCGTTCATGCCTGGCATCACTACATCGGTTACCAGTAAATGAATCGGCCCATTGTGGCGCTCCGTGACGTGTAGAGCGTCGGCGCCGTCGCAAGCCGGCAGGACGGTGAACCCACGACCTTCCAAGAAAGACTTCGCGAGTTTCCGCAAAGGCTCCGAATCCTCGGCAAGCAGGATCGTCTCCGTTCGCGCCGCGCCTCCGGTAGAAGCGGGAGACGCCGTCTCAACGGTGGCTGCTTCCTGTATGCGAGGGAGAAATATCTGAAACGAAGCGCCTTTTCCGGGCGCGCTATCCAGCCATATATATCCGCCGCTCTGCTTCACTGCACCGTAAACAGTCGCGAGGCCTAATCCCGTTCCTTTGCCAAGCTCTTTCGTAGTAAAGAACGGTTCAAAGATGTGTGCCTGTATTTCCGGATCCATACCGCAGCCGGAATCCGTGACGGAGAGCATTACGTACTGGCCCAACTTCGCTCCCGCATGCTGCCGCACATACGCTAGATCAAATTCTTTGTTTGAAGTCTCGATCGCGATTTCGCCGCCCTCAGGCATTGCGTCTCGCGCATTCACAGCAAGATTCATCAGGATTTGTTCAATTTGAGTACGGTCCGCCTTCACTGTTCCCAGATTTGCGCCAAGCGTCATGGTGACGAGAACGTCGTCTCCGAGCAGCCGGGGCAACATCTTTTCCATATCTATGACCAGCGCGTTCATGTCCAGCACAGTAAGCGTCAAGATTTGCTGGCGGCTGAAGGCGAGCAATTGGCGAGTTAACGACGCAGCTCGCTGTCCAGCTTTCTCGATCTCTTCTGAGTGCTCGAAGAGCGGGCTTGCCGGCCCTAGGTTGCGCTTCAAGACCTGAGCGTAGCCGATGATTACTCCGAGAAGATTATTGAAGTCATGCGCGATGCCTCCGGAAAGCCTGCCGACAGCTTCCATCTTGGCTGCCATCTGGAGCTGGCGTTCCAGGATGCGTTTCTCCGTGATGTCCTCGGCAAAAACGTCAAAGTAAACCGCCTCGCCGTCTACAACTTTTCGACCGCTGCAACGCACCGTCAGCGGAGCGCCGTCTTTTTTCTTCCATCCCACCTCAACGTCCGTGGACTCATCCCCGCTAGCGAACGACTCATTCGCTTTTCGAAACTCTGTGGCGTCGCGGAAGATTCCTGTCTCAAGATTCACTCCAGACAATTCCTCCGCACTCGAATATCCCAGCATTGCCTGCAATGCGGGATTCACTTGCTGGAACTGACCATCGATATCGGCCCGATAGATTCCGTAGGGAGCGTCCTCAACCACCGTGCGAAAACCCGATTCCGACCGTCGCAACGCCTCTGACGCCCGCAACCGCTCCGTAATATCCCGATTCACGATGACAAGTTTTTCTGGCACGCCGGAAGCGTCAAAAATTACGCTGGCTGTCGATTCAAAAACCAGCCACGTCCCGTCTTTGTGAAGGATTCGGTAGCTAATCGTCTGCCCGATTCCGGTACGGCGAGCCTCCGCGGCCGCCTTCATCACGCGGTCGCGATCGTCGGGGTGAACCTGTTCAAGGGATGAAGATTTCTGTAGCTCTTCGGAAGAGTAGCCCAACACCTTTTGGTAGGAGAGGCTATTGTAAATGCGCCGCCCATCCGTGCCAACCACGGCAATCATATCGGCGGCGTTCTCGCTAATCAGGCGAAACAGTTCCTCGCCCTCAAGCATTTTTCGCCGTACATAGTGAATTTGAACCTGCTGATACACCGCATACACATCAAATAGCAGAACAAGTCCGACGAGACCTCGAATCGCCTGCGGAAACAGTGACCACGAAAACGTGTTCCTGCCCGCGCGCAATTCCGGCACGATGAACGACACGACCCCCAGAGTCAACAACAGGGTGACCATAATGGTTGCCATCCATAGCCACCATTCGCGCTTCTCAAGTCTGCGGAAATTCGTCTTACCGCTTTCCGCGGAATTATTGGTCCGAGTTTCTTTCACTCAGCATTGCCTCGATCTCATCGGCTCGCCAACCCGCACGAGTAGCCGCGACCTTTCAGACCTAGATCCAACCTTCAGGAGCAATCCCAAAGCCAACCGACGTAAACGCAAGATGCTGAAAGCAAATCACAAACTCAAAGGTGGGAACAGCTGTGAGGCCCAAAACGGAACGGTTGATGTGTTTCGGTACTTCAATCGAATATCGCGGAACTCAAACATCCCTCAGCGGCGTGCCACTTTTCAGTAGCACCAACCATCCTCTGACTCGGAGTGACGTGTGCGGAGACTCAACACGATCGGGATTTTCTTGATGCAATTGCGAGACGCGCTACAATCCGACCGCACAATTCAGACGAACTCGTCTCGACCATTCAAACCAATTGAGCCAAGGAGATCGATGGAATTTATTCCCAAATCACGAAGGCCAAATCGGCGCGAATTCATAGCGGATTCGGCAAGCGCAATCGCTGCTGGAACACTCGGTGGGATGTCGCTGTCTGCGGATCTAGCGGCAGCCACGCTCCCCGATCGGAGTGCTGACGCCGGGGCCTCGCCTCTACAGCGAATCATTGTCGATACAGACCCGGGAGTCGACGATGCGCTGGCAATTCTTCTGGCTCTTCGCTCTCCAGAATTTAAAGTGGAAGCGATTACAGCAGTCGCCGGAAACGTGCCCTTGGAATTCACCCTCGCAAATGCCCTGCGGCTCGTCGAAATTGCGGGACGAACGGACGTGCCCGTGGCCGCAGGGGCGAGCCATCCATTGGTGCGCCGCTTGATTACCGCCGATTACGTCCACGGCAACAACGGCCTTGGAGGCGTGGAATTTCCGCCGCCGAAAATCAAGCCAGTATCGGAAACTGCCGCCGAAATCATTCGCCGAATTATTCGGAACAGCCCCGGAGAAATTTCGATCGTGGCTGTAGGCCCTCTAACGAACGTAGCGACCGTTCTCCGAGCCGATCCAGATTTGGCCCCGATGATCCGCAGTATCGTTCTCATGGGCGGCTCACTTTCCGGCGGGAATATCACGCCCGCAGCCGAATTCAATTTCTATGTCGATCCGGAAGCGGCCCGGATTGTGTTCGACGCAGGAGTGCCTCTCACGATGGTCGGACTCGATGTCACCCGCCAAGTCCTGCTCACTGACGAGCACATCAACGCCCTCGCCGCCGGCAAGAATCCTTCCAGCCAGGCGACGGCTCGCATCATGCGCGCAACGATGGAGCGCATGCGAAAGGGAAGAGATGTCACCGTCGTGGCGATGCACGATCCACTGACGGTCGCAAACATGATTGACCCGAAAATTCTTACCCTGAGCGATTACTACGTCGAAGTGGAAACTTCCGGCGAACTCAGTGCGGGCGAAACAGTCGGGTACACCTACGCTCCCGCGCGCAAATCAGCTCCGCTTGCAACTGCAGACACACCTCCCTCGGCGGCGGAACAAGCCTTTCGGCCCAACGCGAAAGTTGCGGTCGCAGTCGATCCCGAGCGTTTCTTCCACCTGCTCTTGGAGCGGTTAACGGGATCGGCCTGAACCGCATTTGCGCAACGACATCCCATTCGCACGATCGCTCGTGAAATCGACTCTCCGCGTTGCCCGGATAAAAAAGAATTTGGGTAGACACGCCGGGGCATTCTCATGTCAAATTGTGGATGTAGCACGAGGCAGTGGTTATCTGGGGGAACTGGGCGATGCGACAGATTCTTTTTCTCTTGGGAGTGGTGTTTCTTGCCTCGGGTAGTTTGAATGCACAAACTAGCCCCGCTAATCCGCTACTGCTAGCCGCTCCGTTTTCGTTGTCTTCCGCCGGCGCGGTTTCTGCAGATTCAGCAGCCACCGTGTCTTCTTCATCCACGCCATTCTCGGTTTCATCAGTGGCAAATACGTCTGAACCGGTTGCGCTTACCGCCAATCCGTTCTCGACCACGTCTGCCGCAATTCCCGCTGCAGACCCGCAGTATGTTCAAGGCGTTTTCACCAACTATAACTGGCAGGGATATCTCGGATACTCGTTCTTCCACTTCAATGGTCCGCACGGGATTAGCCGCAGCATGAACGGCTTCAATTACTCGCTTGTTTATTACTTCACTTCGTGGTTCGGCATCGATGGCGAGATGATGGCTACTCACGACTCATTCAATCGGCAGAGTGATTGGTTTCTCTTCGGCGGCGGCGGACCCAGGGTTCGTTGGCTGGCGCCGAAAGGCATTGAAGTATGGGGGCACGCACTCATCGCATTTTCGCACCTGACCCCACAGACGGCTTTTGGCAAACAGGAGGCCCTCGCCTATGAAGTTGGCGGCGGTGCCGATTTTCCGACACCCTTTCGACGGCTCTCTCTTCGGGTCGGTGCCGACATGGTCGGAACGCAATATTTCCACGACAACCAATTCGGGCCGAAGGCCTTCGCCGGCGCGGTCTTCAAGTTTTAATTGTTTCGCGGTTCGACCGTTCGTCGGTTGAGCCGGACTTTCCACTAACTTATCTTCGTGCAGGGAGTCTCTTCGATGTCCTCTTAATCCAATATGGATTGT
>Ga0210387_10002461_pt1 | contig 14152 bp, 12 predicted proteins | sample IncBWC7OmetaG_FD_160108 | JGI IMG/M metagenome (GOLD analysis project Ga0210387, IMG submission 160108) | Forest soil microbial communities from Barre Woods Harvard Forest LTER site, Petersham, Massachusetts, United States - Inc-BW-C-7-O ...
GGCGGTGGGTTTGATCCTGCTGCGCCAGCCGATCATTCAGGTTTTGTTTCAGCATGGGAAGTTTGCGGCGGATTCGACGGCCTTGACCGTGCGCGCCCTTTTCTTTTATGCACTGGGACTGCCGGCATTTGCGGCGATCAAGTTGATTACGCCGATGTACTACTCGATGCACGACACGATGACGCCGGCACGAGTGGGAGCGTACGCGCTAGGGCTGAACATTATTTTGAATGCGGCGTTTCTTATTTTCTTTCTGCGCTATTTGTCGAACGGGAGCCCGGCGCTGGCAAGTTCGCTTGCGGCTTATTTCAATTTCACACTGCTGTTTTTGATTTTTCGGAAACGCCACGGCCGGCTCGGTGCGCGTGGGCTTGCAGCATCACTGGGTAAGATGGCGGCGTGTGCGGTGGCGATGGCGGCGGTGTGTTACGGGGCGTTGAAGTTATCGCGTTTTGAGTACGCGGAACATTTTCTGCAGCAAGCCGGGTTGTTGCTGGCGATTATTTTGATGTCGACAGCGATTTATTTTGGAGTGGCGTGGCTTTTGCGGTGTGAGGAGTTGGGGGAGTTTTTTCTTTTGTTGAGGCGAGCGGAGCGCAGGGCGTAAAGGCCCACGACGAGAAAGTCGCTCGTCGTGGCAACCAAAGGGTGATGCGTTGGCACTCGAAGCGGATATCCGAACTTTTATCAGCTATTTGCGAGTCGAGAAGGGGCTCTCGGATAACACGATTCAATCGTACCGGCGCGACATGGGAAAGTTTTCGGAGTTTGCCGGGAGGCGGAAGCTGGATACTCCGGGAATTCGGCGCACGGACGTAGTCGATTTTCTGGCGATGCTTTACAGAAAAGGGCTTGATAGCCGGTCAGTGGCGCGCCATCTCGTTACGATTCGGCATTTTTTCCGGTTCTCGCTGCTGGAAGGGTTTATCAAGGACGATCCGGCAGCGACGATCGAATCGCCAAAGTTTCGGCAAAGCTTGCCGTCGTTTTTGAACGTGGAAGAGGTTAACCATCTGCTCGCGCAGCCGGATTTGTCGTCGATCGCCGGGCTGCGAGACAAAGCCATGATCGAATTGATGTACTCGACCGGTCTGCGAGTTTCAGAACTTGTGGGGATTCGCGTCGGCGATGTTCAGATGGAAGCGGGCTGTCTTCGCTGCATCGGGAAGGGAAACAAAGAACGGCTCGTTCCAGTGGGGAAGAAGGCGCTGGGAATTGTCGAGGAGTATTTGAAGCAATCTCGTCCGGAACTTCTGGGGGATGGCTCTTCCGCGTTTATGTTCATCAACAAGAAGGGGCGTCCGATGAGCCGGATCGCGTTCTGGAAGCTGCTGAGCGAATATGGCAGAAAAGCGGGATTGCGGAAAGCGCTCACGCCGCACATGCTGCGGCACAGTTTTGCAACGCATTTGCTTGACCGGGGAGCCGATCTTCGATCGGTGCAGATGATGTTGGGCCACTCGGACATTTCGACGACTCAGATTTACACACACGTAGTGGAAGAACGATTGAAACAAGTTTACAAAGCTCATCACCCGCGCGCGTAGAGCGGTTCGCGCGGAATTTGCGGAAAGGCGTAAAAAGCTCATGCCCGATTACATGTACTTGCTCGAAAGCCGGCTCTCGCCGGAGCAGCGCGCAGTGCTGGAGCGCATCCAGGAGCTTTCCCGCGTTCAGGATCTGAATATTTATCTGACGGGCGGAGCGGTGCGCGATTTGATTTCTGGCCAGCCGATTCGCGATCTGGATTTCACGGTGGAAGGCAATCCCGTGAGGATGGTGCGCGAATTGGAAAAAGGCGGCGCGCGGGTGGTGTGGGAGAGCGAGAAAATCCGTCACCACGAGATGATTTTTGCCGGCGACGTGGACGGCTCGATTTCCGGCGCGCGTGACGACGTGTATGAGAAGCCGGGCGCAAAGCCGGAATATCGCTTTGCCGGCGTGATGGAGGATTTGCGGCGCCGGGATTTTTCGATCAACGCGATCGCGATTTCGTTGAACACGCAATCGCGCGGGTTGCTGCTCGATCCGACGAACGGGCTGGCAGACCTCGAAAAGCAGGAAGTGCGCGCGCTGACGAATCACGCGTTTACGAATCAACCGATTCGGTTGATGCGGATATTGCGTTACTGCGCGCGGATGAATTTCAAGATGGAGTCGCGCACGCAGGAGTGGTTTGACTTGGCGATGGAGCGGGAGCTGCACACGCACCTGGAAGGCGCGGACGTGGGAAACGAAGTTCGTTCGCTGGCGCGGGAAGACAATCCTGTGGCGACACTGAAGCAGTGGGAGTCGCACGAAATGCTGGAGGCGATTCACCCGCAGCTGCAACGTCGAAAGCCGGATTACGACAGCTTGAACAAACTGGCGCGGGTACGGTCGAACCTTGTTGGCAACGGGATGCGCCCGCGGCTGAACGTCGCAGTGACCTACTACACGCTGGGCCGGCTGAAGGATCGCGAAGCTGCGGCGGCGATGCGGAATATGGAGTTTCGCGCGGCAGAGATTAAAGAGGTTGCAGACCTGGTGCCGGAGACACAGAAGGTGTTGCAGGTGTTGAAGGGGCGTAAGACGAATACGCCCAAGGACGCGTATTTCTATATTGCGTCGCTTCCGGCAGAGGTGTTGGCGTTCATCGAAGTGGAATTGCCGAATCCGAAGGCGCTCTCGAAAATTCGAAACTACGTTCAGAAATGGCGGCCGTTGCGGCTCGGGCTTCCGACCGGGGAGCTTGATGCATTGGGAATCGCGCGCGGGCCGAAATTCGACAAGATCATCGAGCAGCTTTTCGAATTGCAACTTCGGGGCAGGGGCCGCGATCCGGAAAGCCGCGTAAAGATTTTGCGGAATCTGGCAGGTATAAAGGACGAGCCGAAGAAAAAGCCGGAGAAGGAAAAGAAGCGAAAGGGAAAAGAGCCTGCGGGAGTTGAAACGAAGGCGGAAAAGGGGAAGGGCGAGCCGTCCGCGGCGGGCACGCCCCCCGGCGCGAAGCCACCCGCGGCTGCTGCGAAGGCTCCGGCGGGAGCAGCATCGAAGAGTTCGGGATCGGCGGCCGCTGCAATCGGTGCGCGCGCGAAAGCTAAACACGACAAGGCTGAGGATGAGAGTGCGAGCGCGAAGAGGAAAGCGGCAGGAAAGAAACAGAAAGGGCGCGGCGCGAAGTCAAAGCGGCGTTGAGAAACGAACGGCCCACGACGAGATAAAGCGCTCGCCGTGGCTACCCGCGGCGGTGGAATTTTGCGGGTTCGCGATTGCCGCCTGAATTGCGGTTGGCGTTTGGCGATGGATGATTGCGGGAAGCTGGTCTAGAATAGGGTTTGCATGGCGCCTCCGAATTTTGTTCACCTACATCTGCACACGGACTACTCTCTCCTCGACGGTGCTTGCGAAATCGGCGAACTGACGGCCGAAGCGGCACGCCGGGGGATGCCTGCCGTTGCCGTCACCGACCACGGAAATCTTTTTGCAGCGGCGAACTTCTTCCACAAAGCGGGGACGCACGGAGTAAAGCCGATCATCGGGTGCGAAGTGTATGTCGCTCCCGACAATCACAAGAATCGCGGGAGTGATGCCGAGCGTTCGAACCATCTCGTGCTCCTCGCCGAAAACGACGAGGGCTACCGCAATCTCATTAAGCTCGTTTCCACCGGATTTCTTGACGGCTTTTATTACAAGCCGCGTGTCGATCACGATTTGCTCCAACAGCACAGCAGAGGATTAATCGCATTGTCGGCGTGCCTCCGCGGGGAAGTGGCGGATGCGCTGGTGTCCGACAAATTCGATCAGGCGCGCACAAACGCCTATCGGCTTCGCGATATTTTTGGCAAAGGGAATTTCTTCCTCGAAGTTCAGGACCAGGGAATGGAGATCGAGGCGCGGCTCAATCGCGATCTCGTCCGGCTTTCGCGCGAAACGGGCATACCTCTCGTAGCAACGAATGACACGCATTACCTCACGCGCTCAGACGCTCATGCACAAGAAGTCCTGATGTGCATTCAAACCGGAAAGACGATGAGCGACGCGAACCGGATGAAATTTCCGAGCGACCAGTTTTATTTCAAGACGGCTGAGGAGATGTCGGAAGTTTTCCGCGAATTGCCAGAGGCAGTGTCGCGAACCGTGGCTATTGCGGACCGCTGCAACGTGAAAATTCAGCGAGTGACGAACCCGTTTCCGGAATTCAAAGTTCCTGAAGGCCACACGACGGATTCCTATTTCGAAAAGGTGGTCCGTGAAGGGTTTCTAACCCGAGCGCCAGTGCTCGAGCGGCAGGCGAAGGAAAATCGCCTGCGGCACCCGATTTCCGTGTACGAGGCGCGGCTGACGTCTGAGCTGGAAATGATCAAGAAGATGCGCTTTGCCGGCTACTTCCTGATCGTCTGGGATTTCATTCATTACGCGCGCGCGCAGGACGTTCCCGTCGGGCCAGGGCGTGGTTCAGCGGCCGGCAGCCTGGTGAGTTATGCGCTGCACATCACGGATGTCGATCCGCTGCAGTACGATTTGCTGTTCGAGAGGTTCCTGAATCCTGAGCGTGTTTCGATGCCGGATATCGATATCGATTTTTGCATGCGGCGCCGCGGAGAGGTAATCGAGTATGTGCGCCAGAAATACGGAAATGAGAGCGTGGCGCAAATCATTACATTCGGAACGATGGCTGCGAAGGCCGTGATGAAGGATGCGGGACGCGCGCTCGATATGCCATATGGGGAAGTGGACCGGCTCGCGAAAATGATTCCGCCGACGCTGAACATTTCGCTCGAGGACGCGCTGAAGCAATCACCGCAGCTGGATTCGTTGCGCGAGAAAGACGAGCGCGTGAGAGAGCTTGTCGAAGTGGCGCTGCGGCTGGAAGGCCTTGCGCGTCACGCGTCGACCCATGCGGCAGGTGTAGTGATTTCGCCGCAGCCGCTGACGGAGATTGTTCCGCTATACAAGTCGAGCAAGGATGAAATCACGACGCAGTACGACATGAACGCGCTCGAGCGCATCGGCCTGCTGAAGATGGATTTTCTCGGGCTGACGACGCTTACGGTGCTGAGCGACGCGGTAAAGTTGATCAAGCAGAACCGCGAAGTTGACATCGAACTCGACACGTTGCCCCTCGATGATGAGATCACGTACAAACTTTTCGCGCGAGGCGACACGACCGGAATTTTCCAGTTTGAGTCGCACGGCATGCGAGACATTTTGCGGCGATATCAGCCGACGCGTCTCGAAGACCTGACTGCGTTGAATGCACTGTACCGCCCCGGCCCTATTCAAGGCGGCATGATCGACGATTTCATCGCGCGCAAGCATGGCAAGAAAAAGGTGACGTACGATTTGCCGGAGCTGCAGGAAATTCTCGCTGAAACCTGGGGCGTGATTCTGTACCAGGAACAAGTGATGCAAATTGCGAACCGGCTCGCGGGATTCTCGCTGGGCGATGCCGATCTGCTTCGGCGCGCGATGGGCAAAAAGAAACACGAGGAAATGGCGGCGCAGCGCGAGAAATTCATTACCGGTTGCCTGGCGCGGAAAGTCCCGCAGAAGAAAGCTGAGAAGATATTCGATCTAATGGCGGAGTTTGCCGGGTACGGCTTCAACAAATCGCACTCTTGCGCGTACGCGCTGCTTGCCTACCAGACGGCCTTTCTGAAGACGCATTACCCGGTGGAGTTCATGGCTGCGATGCTCACTTCAGAGACCGGAAACACCGACAAAGTGGTGAAGTACATAAACGAAGCTCGGAGCATGGGAATAACGGTGCTGCCGCCCGACGTGAATTCCAGCGCAATGAACTTTACTCCGCTGGGCGATCAGATTCGCTTTGGACTGTGCGCGATCAAGAATGTGGGCGAGAACACCGTTACCGGAATTTTGGAAGCGCGGGAAAAGCTGGGTCGATTCACGAGCGTGTTCCAATTTTGCGAGTCGGTAGATACGCGCCAGCTGAATAAACGTGTGCTGGAGAGTCTAGTTCGCGCGGGAGCAATGGATGGGCTCGGAGCCCATCGCGCACAGATGATTGCGGTGATCGATCGCGTGATGGAACGATCTCAGAAACTGCAGCGCGCACGCGAAGCGGGACAGCATGGTTTGTTCGGTGGCAGTTCGCCAACGGCTATTCATATGCCTGCCGAAGAACTTCCCGACGTTTTCGAGTGGCCTGAGCACGAATTGCTCGCAGCGGAATACGCGACGCTCGGGTTTTACATTTCCGGGCACCCGCTCGATAAGTACGCGGGGCGTTTGAAAGAACTCACGGCGATCGAGCTGTCATCGGTGGAAGGCAAGCACAACGGCGAGGACATCGTAGTGGCAGGAATCATTGCGCATTCGCGGCCGATGCGATCGAGGCGAGGCGCTCGCTGGATGATTATCACGCTGCAAGACCGCACGGGAGTCATCGAAGCGCTCGCGTTTCCGGAGGCGTTTCAAAAACTCGAACCTATCTTGAAAGCCGCCACGCCTTTACTCGTGAAAGGTCGCGTGGCGGTGGAAGATGTGGGGACGCGGCTGATAATTTCTGACGCACGCGTGCTGGACCAGGTGACCGAACGCCCTCCGAGTCTGCTGCGTGTGCGTGTCGACTTGAAAGCTCTCGACACGTCGGTGCTAGATCAGCTCGGCGCTCTTTTCACGAGTCGACCGGGAAGATGCCGGGTTGCGTTTGAACTGATTCACGACGACGGCACGGAAGCGACGATTGAAGCGACGAGCGCCGTGCGCGCGGATCGGGAGCTTGTCGAACGCGTGCGTGCCATTTGCGGGTCTGATTCGGTCGCAGTCGTACAATGAGGAAGCGGGAAAAACTTCGGGAGCGGCTTCGACAGCGTCGTGAACGCAAACAGGCGCTTAAAGAAGCGAAGCTTGCGGCGGCGGGTGCGAGCGCCGAGGAACGGGTAAAACCAGTGACAGCAGATCCGACGCCGGAAACGCCTCGAGAGAAGGAGAAACAGCGCCAGCGCGTGATAAATGCGCTGGAGCGCGACGTGGAAGAATTGGGACGACTGTCGCCAACGGCAGAAGGCACCGCCGAAATCGACCGCCTTCGCCATGAAGTGGATGAATTGCGGCGCGAATTCTTCGCGAACATCAGCGCCTGGCAACGGCTGCAATTGGCGCGCCATCCGCAGCGCCCTTACACCGACGATTTTATCCGGCTACTCTTCGATAATTTCAGCGAAATACACGGAGATCGTTTTTTCTCGGATGACGCGGCGATTATTACCGGGATGGCGCGATTTCACGGCAAGCCGGTAATGATAGTCGGAAGCCAGAAGGGGCGCGACACGAAGCAGCGTCTGGCGAGGAATTTCGGCCAGGCGAAACCCGAAGGCTATCGCAAAGCCTTGCGCGCAACACAGCTAGCTGCGAAATTTCGGCGGCCCGTGATTGTATTTGTGGATACGCAGGGCGCGTACCCGGGGGTCGATGCCGAGGAGCGTGGACAAGCTGAGGCGATTGCGTACAACTTGCGCGAACTTTCGAGGCTGCCGGTGCCGATCATCGTGACGATCACCGGTGAGGGCGGATCGGGTGGAGCGCTTGCAATCGCTGTGGGCGATCGCGTGTTCATGCTCGAGAATTCCGTCTACTCAGTGATTTCGCCGGAAGGCTGCGCTTCGATCATGTGGCGAGATTCCTCCAAGGCGGAAGTTGCCGCCGAAGCGTTGAAAATCACCGCACGCGATCTGCTTGAGCTGCGGTTAATCGATGAAATCATTCCCGAGCCTGAGGGCGGGGCGCACGTTGATCCCGAGCTTACGGCGAAATTGATCGAGCCATTCCTCGAGAAATCGTTAGAAGAGCTGGGACGGCTCCCGGCCGAGCAGTTGGTCGCCCAACGCTATGAAAAATTCCGGCGAATGGGGCAGTTCTTCGCATGATTGTTAGCGCGATTTGGTTTACTGGTGTCTCGCAACGGCCTTCATCGAGGATCCAGTGAGGTTCTATGACCAGTCCTAGCAACCGCTCGGGAACTCTGGGTGTTCTGTGGGGTGTCTACGGCGTGGTTCGACTAGTGATTGCCGTCGTGTTGCTGTATTACAGCGGGGTCGCAACGGTGATGTTCGGCGCACTTCTTTCGCGTGTGCCGAATCCGTTCGTTCTCATGACGGATTTTCACATTTTGTACGGGATCATCGTCGTTTGGAGCGTATTGAGCGGCGTACTGGCGCTGCTGGCAGGGGCCGCTTTTATCACCGGTATGGGATCGGCGCGAGGAATTGCGATCGCAGCCGCTTTCTTGGCGCTACCGGAACTTCCGTTTGGAATCATGCTCGGCGTTTACACGCTCGTTTTGTTGCTGCCATCTGATCGAGGCCAGATCTAATTTTCAAACTTTCTACCGCGCTGACGTATTGCACCGAATCCAGCGGCCCTCCAGTTTCGTTTCGCTTTTCCTCTGCCATTGGAGCATTGAACACCGAGCGGTTCGTTATCGTTGCTCCGTGGCGCGCACTGCTTTAGTTTCAAGCTACGGGGTAGCGCGCAATGTCGGAAGGCGGGGCGGCGATCATGTCGGATATCTTTCGTCCGTACGAGAAGCTCGTTGAGATTTCGATTATGGGCAAGACGTTTCTCGTCCCGGAGCGGAATTCTCTTCTTCGCGCTTTCCAATTCATCAGCCCCGAGACCATTCCGTACGGCCGGTTCTGTTGGAATCAGGAGTGCCAGTATTGCAAGGTGGATTGCCAGCTCTCCGACGACGATCAGAGCCGCCCGATTCTGAGCTGCAAGTTCCTCGTATCGGAAGGCATGGCGATTTCGAATCTTGCCCCTGAATTGATCGGATGCCTCCGAACGAAACTCGGGGCGGCTGCGAATATTCCAGCCTCGACTCCGGTTGAAGAAGATAAGCAGACCGCTTCGTAGTTTTTTCCGCTTGCCGTCGCTTTTGGTAGGAACCTCCTTTCGAGATTTCATTCCCGATCGCCACTTGCCAGGAATTCTGATGCCGTGCCATTCTCTGAGTTGCAGAATCGGGAGGATTCGTATGCGAATTTGCGATGGTTGCGGAGCGCCAGCGGATGCGGAGCACATTCGGGCTCGCATCGAGCGGCTCGAGTTGGCCACTCGCTTTCGCCCGATTGACATTCAGGTGCTGTTACTGGACGATGCGCCAGCCGCTCGTCCTGAGGACTACTTTTACCGGCCTGCGAGTGACGGATCCACACGGTCGCCGAGTGCCAAAGCATTTTTTCGCGAAATGCTGTCAGCGGCGGGAATGTCGATTGACTTGGCAGCGAATGAAGAAGCTGCCCTCGCGGAGTTCCAGCGCCGGGGTTTTCATCTCGCGGATGCGGTGGAATGCCCGATTGCATTGCCGGAAGAATTGAGTTCGCGTGTACCGAAATCTTTGCCAACGATCGTGAAGCGCGTGGAGTTCTCATATCGTCCAAAACACGTGGTGCCGATTGGAGCGGAAATCACGAAATCGATCGAAAGCCTCCGCAAGTCCAGCATCGCGGAGCGAGTCGTCGTGCCCGAGCTTGCCGCCACAGGATTAGCCGCTTTTTCCATGTCCGGCGAAATAATAGTTGCGGCGCTGGCCCGATTCGCCTGACTGACACCGCAGCCCCTTGAGATTTTGATAGTCGGCGCGCCGCTTGCAATTCTCAGTGGTGTCGTGACATCCTCCGCGCTTGGATTTCTCGCGTGGAGGTTTGGCTTGCCAGCGTGTGAAGGATGCGGAACGCGAACGGATGATGCGCATGTCGCTCGTCGCGCGGAGAGGCTCGAGGCTGCTTCACGCTTTAAGCCTGGGCGAGTTCGCGTTCTGCTGCTGGACGGCGCACCGCCATCGCGAGCGGAAGATTACTTCTATCGCGCCGCAAAAAATCGCGCGGATCGAGCGCTCGGGGCTCGGCGTTACTTCGATGAATTGATGTATTGCGCGGATATTCCCGTCACAGCAGAGTCGAAAGAAACGACGCTGCTCAACGAATTTCAGCGCAAAGGTTTTTTTGTTACGTACGCTGTCGATTGTCCCTTCGAGGAGCAGGATGATCCAAAGGGGGCGTTGCGGCGTCTCGCGCCGACCGTGCTGAAGCGCGTACAATCCGTTTACGACCCGGCATACGTGGTGCCGATTTCTCAGCCGACCGCCGAACTCATCCGGCTGTTTGGAATGATCGGCTGGGGCGATCGGCTCGTGCTGGATAAGGGGTTGCCGTTTTCCGATCCGTACCTCGCCGATCCAAAGCGACAGACCGGAACTGCTGGGTCGCTCGGTGATCGAATTAAAAGAGCGCTCTCGAATTTGCCCTGATGCGCGCGTCATTTACTTGATCGGAGGGTGATTCGCACCTGACCTGCGCCTGTCCCAACTGACCTTCGGTTCAGGCGTCTATTCGAGCTTGTTTGAGTTAGGAATACGCTTTAAGCGGTGTTAACGGGGTGTTAGAATTGCCCGGATATTCGAGGGTTTTGCGCTTGGGGAGTTTGGAATGAAAACCCGCGGAAAGTTTCTGATCGGGTCGGGAATTATTTTGGTTACGCTCGTTTCGCTGGCCTACGTCGGTTTCACGCAAAGCAAGACTTATTACCACACCATCACCGAGTTATCGACCTTGCAGGGAAGCGCGCTGCACCAGCGCATGCGCGTTTCGGGAAATGTGCGCAATGGCTCGATCGCGCGGCGCGATGGACGCGTCGATTTCTACCTCGAAGAACAGGGCAAGGCGATGCCCGTGAGCTATGTGGGTCGCGATCCACTGCCGGATACGTTTAAGGATGGCGCGCAAGCCCTTGTGGAGGGCCGGATGCGTCCTGACGGCAGCTTCGAGGCCGAGCAGATTCAGGCGAAATGTGCTTCGAAGTATGAAGCGGCCCCGAACCAGACGCCCGGAGCGACCCAGCCAGGTCAGACTTCCAACTCAGTGCCTGGCACGGAAGGCAAGAGCTAGATGGCGGAGGGCCTGTAGTGGATATTTTCGGTTCATTCGCACTTCTGCTGGCCTTTCTCGTTGCTGTGTACGCTTTCTGCGCGGGCATCGCAGGAATCGTCACCCGGCGAACGCTGCTGACCAAGAGCGCGCACAACGCTGGAATGGCGACTTTTGTGCTAGTCGCATCCGCGGTTGCGTGCCTCGAGTATTTCTTTCTCACCGACAATTTTTCAATGGCGTATGTGGTGGCGCACAGCAATCGTGCGCTTCCCACGGCGTACAAGTTTGCCGCGCTGTGGGCCGGTCAGGAAGGCTCGTTGCTGTGGTGGAGCTTTCTTCTTTCTGGCTATGTTTTCTTCGCGCTGTTCCTCAATCGCAAGAAGCATCCTGAGTTGATGCCTTACGTTGTGGTGATCTGCGCGGGAGTGCAGATATTTTTTCTCACGCTGAACAATTTCGTTGCGAGTCCTTTTGGCGTTCTCGGCGGAGCTGATGCGTCCGGCGCGATGCGGCTCGCGACGCTCAGTGACGGCCACGGACTGAATCCGCTGTTGCAATATCCGGAGATGGTGATACATCCCCCGATCCTTTACCTCGGATATACGGGGTTCACGATTCCGTTTGCGTTTGCGCTCGCTGCACTTTTAGGACGGTACCCAGGTGAGAAGTGGATTCATGTGACGCGCCGCTGGACGATGGTGGCGTGGGGATTTCAGAGCGTCGGGATTTTATTGGGCGCGCACTGGGCGTATGCGGTTCTGGGTTGGGGCGGATATTGGGCGTGGGACCCCGTCGAAAATGCATCGCTGCTGCCGTGGATTACCGGAACGGCTTTTCTGCATTCGGTGATGATGCAGGAAAAGCGCGGAATGATGAAAGTATGGAACGTGTGGTTGGTGTTCACCACGTTCATGCTATGCATCCTGGGGACGTTGCTGACGCGGTCCGGAATCGTGAGTTCGGTACACGCGTTCGCACAGTCTTCCATCGGAAATTGGTTCGTCGGATTCCTCGCGCTGATATTCATTGTGTGTTTCTGGGCGTACTGGCTGAACCGCGATTATTTGCGCAGCGATAATCAGCTGGATTCGCTGGTGTCGCGCGAGTCGAGCTTTCTTTTCAACAATCTTGTTCTCCTGGCGGCTTGCTTCGCAGTACTTTGGGGCACGTTGTTTCCAGTGCTATCCGAATGGGTTGTGGGCAGCAAGATCAGCGTCGGGCCGCCGTTCTTCAACAAGGTGAATATTCCGATCGCGCTCTTTTTACTGTTTCTCACCGGTGTCGGCCCGCTTCTCGCGTGGCGCAAGACTTCGCTCGACACTTTGAAACGTAATTTTGCCTGGCCGCTGGGTGGGGGAATACTTGCCGGAGTTGTGGCGGCGGTTTTTGGCTTCCGCGAAATTTACGCGCTGATCTGCTTGGTTCTTTCTGTGTTCGTCACGCTCACGATTGGATCCGAGTTTTACCGCGGGGCTCGCGTAATCGCAGCGCGCGACAAGACAAATTTGCTTACAGCCGTCGGCGAATTGACGATGCGCAACACGCGTCGCTACGGCGGCTACGTAATTCACTTTGCGATGGTGCTGATTTTTATCGGCGTCGCCGGATCGGCGTTCAACAAAGACATTCAGATGGAAATGGGTCCCGGCCAGACGATGAACATCGGACCGTACACGATCCTTTGCCAGAATTTCGATCGCGTGGCGAACAACAATTTCGAATCTGAGCGCGCGACTCTGGAGATTTTCCGCAAAGGCCACTCGGAAATGATGCTGTATCCGGAGAGGCGGTTTTTTCTTGCCAGCCAGGTGACGGAAACGATGGTTGCTGTTCAGACGTCTCCCGTGTGGGATTTGTACGTTGTGTACGCAGGACGCAGTCCGGAGACGGGACGGCCCGTGATTCACGCGTATTTGAATCCGTTGGTGAAATGGATCTGGTTTGGCGGCGTTGTGTTAATTCTCGGCACGATTCTCGCAATGCTTCCGAATCGGAGGACCGCGTTGGTTCTTCGTCCAGCTGAAGCGCTCGAAAATCCATGGGCAGAGTCGGTGGGTTCTGCTGTGCGTGCTATCGCCCGTTCGGACGCTCATGACTAACCGCACCGATAGAACGATTGCGGCGCGCCGTAGTGCGCGCATGAAGATATGCGCATTTAGTGCCTTTCTGTTCGCAGCGGCACTGCCTCTTGTGCAGTTGGCTCGCGCACAAGAGTCTGCGCGATCGAAAGAGATGGGCCAGAAGCTGATGTGCGTTTGCGGGTGCAATCAGATTTTGGGTTCCTGCAATCACGTTGGCTGCACCTACTCGCACGACATGATGAAGCAGTTGGAAGAACGCATCGCTCGGAATGAGCCGGACGACCTCACATTGCAAGCATTCGTGCAGGAGTATGGGCCGACAGTATTGTCGTCTCCGCCCGCCACCGGCTTCAACCGAATTGCATGGATCGCTCCAATCGTGTTTCCCCTCGTCGCGCTCGTCGTTCTGTGGGACGTAGTGCGACGGTGGCGGCTGCGATCGGCGGTCGCAACTGCGTCGGGTCCGAAAGTCTCGGCCGATCTACTCGCGCGCGCGCAACGCGAGTCCGATAAGGACCGCGATGAGTAGCGTTGACATTGCGATCGCTTGTTCCTTGCTCGCCGTGGCGAGCGTTTATTTCATTTTCAATGTGCGTCCGGACGCCTCCGATTCCGCGCCGCATCGCACGCAGCTCGACCAGCTGATGGAACGCCGCGACGCAATCTACGAAAATCTTCGCGACTTGCGATTCGAATATCGCGCCGGGAAATTTTCCGAAGCGGACTACGAAGAGACGAAGCAAACTCTCGAAATAGAAGCCGCCAAGGTGCTGGCTGAAATGGATGAGCACACCGGCGGCACTCCCACACCCGCTACTCGCCAGGCGGCCACGGAAAGGCGACATTCATGATGAGCAGTTTCTTTGGCATTGGCGATCGCGTTAGCGGTTGCCGAGGTTCAATTCCGATTGGCATCCTGCGACTATCGTTGCTCATTCTTTTTGCGTGCTTGAGCACGATGGCAGGCACGTTGACGGGAACCGTGCATAACGGTACCAACGGCCAGCTAGCCGCTGGTGTGGATGTGATTCTGATTCAGCTTCAAGGCGGTATGCAGCCCGTGGCGAAAACAAAGACGGATTCGAAGGGCCACTTTGAATTCACGAATCCCGAAATTGGGGCGGCGCCGATGCTGGTGCGCGCGGTTTATCGCGGCGTGAATTACCACGAGCCTGTTCCGCCAGGGAAAACGAC
>Ga0210387_10002462_pt1 | contig 14152 bp, 10 predicted proteins | sample IncBWC7OmetaG_FD_160108 | JGI IMG/M metagenome (GOLD analysis project Ga0210387, IMG submission 160108) | Forest soil microbial communities from Barre Woods Harvard Forest LTER site, Petersham, Massachusetts, United States - Inc-BW-C-7-O ...
CGTTTGGCTTCTTCCCCTGTGGTCTGGGTGGGTTAGAAGCTGAATTAACCACAGAGGGCACAGGGGTCACAGAGGATGATTCTTCTGGGCGCTCCAGGCCTGGGGGGATCGTGATGTCTTGGCTGATCTTTTGGTCGATGGGGGTGACGTAGTTGCGGCGTGGGCCGTAGTGGAAGATGCCTACGACGGTGGCATGAGCGCGGTTGACAGGGCGGACAATGCGACCTTCGGTGCGGCCGTCGGGTCGTACGTTGACGATTTCAACCAGAACGAGGTCGCCGTGCATGGCGGTACCAACGGCTGGCGGAGGGATAAAGATATCGCCGGAGAGCCGGGATTTCAGCGACTCATTGAGGGAAGTGGGGTCGGGAGTGACAAAGCCGAAGCCATCGCGATGCATACTGAGCTTTCCTACGACCATGTTCTTGCTGGTGACGGGATGGGGGAGAGCATAGTGGCCGGAATCGACCTGGATAAGCTGGCCGCCGGCAACCAGGCGTTCGAGGCGGTCGGAGAGGTCGCGGCGGGCATCACCGTGGAGGCCCATCTCGCGGACTAATTGCTTGTACCCGGCGGTCCGCTTGGGTAGGCGTTCGAGTTTCTTGAGGATGATGGAATCCGAGAGCATTCGGTGGTAAACCCGGTTCTCAGTTGCCGGTCTCAGTTCTCAGTCAGGATACCGGAAGGGAGCAAGAACTGCCTTGGGGTAGGGATAAATTGCGCGGTTCAAGAGGGCCAGGTGGCGGGTTAATCAACCAATTTCCACAAGACGGCACAGGGTTTGCGGAGTAAAATGCGGTTTGGTAATTGAAATGCCAATCAGATTCTTCTATCTCCACTCAGGAAAGGAATACTAGCGCCATGTGGAAGCCCACGACTCAGACTCCTGCGACTCCAATGCGGCCCGGCGAACCCGAACGTCCTGCCATGCCTACGCCTATGACTTCGACTCCAGAACCTGCGGGGCGTCCGGTGACAGCCACTGCAGCCGACCAGGCGACGATCGGCAAGTCGTTGGTCATTAAAGGAGAGGTGAGCGGTTCGGAGTCGCTCTATATTGATGGACGAGTCGAAGGATCGATCAACCTGGCGGGCAATCGGGTGACCGTGGGACGCAATGGCGTGGTCTCGGCCAATATCAATGCCCGGGAGATTGTGGTGTTGGGGAAAGTTCGCGGCAACCTGACGGCCAGTGACCGGGTGGACATCCGCAGCGACGGTTCGTTAACCGGTGACGTGGTGGCGGCGCGCATTTCGATTGAGGATGGCGCGTTCTTCAAGGGCGGAATTGATATCCGCAAAGCGGGACAAAAGCCCAACGGCGAAGAAGTGAAGTCCGCAACCGCGAGCTCGGCCGAAGCAGTGGCGGCTCGCGCTTAGCAATTCGGCAAACGATTCGAGGCGGGCGGTCTTCGCTTTTGCTCTTGCGAAGCAGTCCGCCGTTCTTGTATCGTCGCCACGCTGACCAGTATTCCCGCCGCACGATCGCAAGGTGAATCGAATGAGCCGCACTGATTCAAGAATTCTGATTGCGCTGCTGGGCAGTGCGCTTTTCGTGGCTGGCGCCGTGCGCTTGTGGGCTGCCACGCCGAATGGGTCGGCGACTGCAAGACCTCACCACATCCAGACCGTATTTATCATTCTCATGGAGAACCACAACTGGACGGGTGACGGAACTCTGGACATCAAAGGCAACCCGCAGGCGCCGTATATCAACAACACACTACTTCCGATCGCGTCACACGCCGAAAGCTATTACAACCCGCCAAACCTCCATCCCAGTCTGCCCAACTATTTGTGGTTGGAGGCGGGAACCAATTTTGGGATCCTGAATGATGGCCTTCCCAGCCAGAATTCCCAGAACACTACTCAGCATCTGGTTACATTCCTCAAGAATGCTGGCTTCTCGTGGAAGGCGTATGAGGAGAATATTAACGGCACTGACTGTCCGCTGGTAAATGAGGGTCCCGTAGATCCCAACGGCAGCCAGTTGTACGCGCCGAAACACGATCCGTTCGTCTATTTCGATGATGTGACCAGCAATCAGAATCCCAACTCTGCGTATTGCATTGCGCAGGTGCGGCCTTACACCGAACTGGCTGGCGACCTGCAGAATAATACGGTGGCCCGCTACAACTTCATAACCCCAAATCTGTGCGATGACATGCACGATAGCTGCACTGGCGGGAATATCCCGGATGGAGATAGTTGGCTTTCGAAGAACGTACCGGCGATTCTCAATTCGGCTGCATATCAGAAGGGCGGAGCGCTGTTCATCACCTGGGACGAAGCGGATGAGGGTGATGGTCCCATTGGCATGATTGTTCTTTCCCCATTCGCCAAAGGTGGCGGATATTCGAACCAGATTCACTATACCCACGGATCTACCCTGCGGACCATGCAGGAAATTTTCGGGGTGACGCCATTTCTGGGCGATGCGGGCAAAGAGACCGACCTGAAGGATCTGTTCCGGTTGTTTCCGTAGGAAGCAGAATCACGGCTCGGCACCGCGACTGAGTTCTTCCGCGCTTTTTTCCGCGATGCGAGGATAGCTTGTGCCTTTCCTGTTTAGCAGGTCGCGAAGCAATTGCGATTGCGTCAGCCAAAGGCCGGCGGCAACCGCTCCCGCCCAAGTGACAGTGGTCAGTACCAGCGATTTAACGTCGGCCATACGGCTGCCCTGAACTACCACGCCACTCGCAACCCAATAACTCAGCAGTCCTGCAACTACGGCGGTAATGCCTGCCTTACCTAATTCTCGCCATTGCAGTCCGTCAATCGGCACCAGCTTACGTTGGTGGAGCAGCATGGCCACGGCCAGAGTATTGGCCAGGATTCCCAGGTCGGAAGCGATGGCGAGTCCGGGGGTGGAAAATGCGTGATAGAGCGCGGAATACATAGGAATGGAGGCGAGCGTGATGAGCGTGCTGGCGACCATGGGAGTCAGCGTGTTACCGGCAGCATAGAAAGCGCGGGCATAAAGCGATTGCGCCGCCCACAACGCCAGCGACAACGAGAACCAGAAGAAATAGATGGCAGTGATTTCGGAATCTGAGAAGTGGAAGTGTCCGCGGCGATAGACCAGATCCATGAGAGGCAGCGCAGTCGCGGTCATCAAACTGGTCGCCAGGAGCGAGGCGGCCACAATGCGAGAAATGGATGCGTTCACGGTGGCGGCGAATTCCGGCATGCGTTGTTCGCCGAAGAGGCGAGCGAAAAAAGGCAACGAAGCCTGACCAGTGGCTTGTCCTAATACGGCGATGGGTACGGCGAACAGACGCTTGGCGTAGTTCAGGCGAGTGATGTCTCCCACGCTGCCGGAAGCAAAGTAGCGGAGAATCCAATCGTCGGCGGTAACCAGTGAGACTCCGATCATCAGAGGAATGGACATGCGAACCCATTCGCGGAATGCGGGATTGCGAATATCAAACGAGATGCGGTAGCCGGTTCCGATGCTGGCAGCTCCGATGGCATTGATCAGAAAAGGGCCGAGGATGGCGCCGGCGAGAGCACCGTAGGCGAGCGAGGAGATCCCCAGTTGATGGGAGAACAGGACTCCGCCCATGATGATGGCGACGTTGTAGAGCAGCGGGCCGAAAGCGGGAAATAGGAACAGCCGGCGGGAAAGCAGCACCGCCGAAACCACGCCGCCGACGTAGAAGAAGATCTGCGCGGGCAGCAGAATGCGAGTGAGGTGAACGCAAAGAGCGAGTTGATCGGGAGTGAAACCGCCGAACAAGTGGCGTTCGATCTGAGGAGTAAAGATTTCGGCCAGGGCGGTGCCGATCCCCAGCACTACAGTCATCACGGTGATGATGATGGAAAAGGTCTTCTGCGCGTCTTCTTCTTTCTTCTCCGCGAGAAAACGGGTGTAGATGGAAACGAAGGTGATGGAGGCGGTGCCGCCGGCGACCAGGTAGTTCAGCCAGTCGGGGATGGTGAAGCCAGCGACATAGGCGTCGGTCTGGGGGCCGGCGCCGAAAGCCCAAGCAATGTAGGCCTCGCGGACATATCCGATGACGCGCGAGGCCATGACGGCCGACATCAGCAGCACGGTTGCCGAGAAAACGCTGTGCTGGTGCGAGGGCCGGAGATGGCGGAGCAGTCGGTTCATGCGGGCCGCAGATTGCGCCAAACTCTCTTTTCATCAGACATCTCCAGAGCGTAACAGACTTAATCGCCACCAGCGTTGATGGCTGTGAGTCAGCGACGGGGCTGAACTTTGACAGGGGTTGGCACTGCGCCAGATAATCCGAGGCGTGAGCGACATTAGTGTTAGCCCGGTCTGTTCCGCTTTGTTGCGGCGATCATTTCGCAAGACGTTTCCCTTCGCTGTGCGAGGCGAAGGTGTGTATGTGTGGGATGCAGACGGAAAACGCTATCTGGATTTCTCCGGCTCGGCGGCGGTGAACTTCATTGGCCATGGAGTTCAAGAGATTAGTGCGGCGATGGCGGACCAGGCGAAGCAGTTGGAGTTTGTCCATAGCAGCCAGTTCACTACGCCGATTGCCGAGGAGTACGGGCAGGAACTGCTGGAGTTTGCCGGGAAGAATTTTTCGGGTGGTTGTGCGTATTTCACCAGCGGCGGATCGGAGGCGATTGAGACGGCGCTAAAACTGGCGCGGCAGTATCAGGTCGAGATCGGACAGAGCAAACGGTATCAGGTGATCAGCCGTGGCCAGAGTTATCACGGGTCAACCCTGGGAGCTTTGGCAGTTTCAGGGAACAAGCGGCGGCGGGAGATGTATCTGCCAATGGTGCGGGAGTTCGCGCATGTAGCGTTTCCGTACTGTTATCGCTGTGCGTATGACTGCACTGATGGCTGCCGTAACTGCGGGCAGGAGTACGCTGCCGACCTCGAAAGAGCGATTGACGCGGCGCAGGGACAGGCCGCCGCGTTCATTATCGAGCCGGTGAGTGGGGCGACTCTGGGAGCAGTAGTGCCGCCTCCTGGATATTTGCAGAGCGTTGCCGAGATTTGCCGGCGGCAGGGCGTGTTGCTGATTGCTGACGAAGTCATGACCGGCGTGGGACGCACAGGACGGAACTTCGCCGTGGAGCACTGGGAAATTGCGCCGGATATTCTGGTCACGGCAAAGGGATTGTCGAGCGGGTACGTACCGCTCGGTGCGGTGCTGGTGACGAAGAGAGTTGCGGATGCCATTGCGGAGGGATCGGGGGCGTTCATGCATGGTTTCACTTACAACTCCCATCCGATTTCGATGGCTGCGGGGCGGGCGGTGTTGAAAGTGTTGCAGCGGGAGAATCTGGTAAGAGCAGCAGACGGATCGCGGGCGGGGTCGGCGGCAGCGTTGCTGCGGGTTGCGCTTGAGACACTTCGAGGATGCACTGCGGTCGGCGATGTGCGCGGAATCGGGCTGCTGTGGGGAATCGAGTTCATTGCCGACAAAGTCAGCAAGAAGCCGTTCTCGCCGGAACTGAACTTTGCCGGACGCGTGGGAGAGGCGGCGGCGAAACGAGGGTTGATGGTTTACCCCATGCAAGGGTGTGTGGATGGAGTTGCGGGCGATCATTTGCTGATTGCGCCTCCGGCGGTGATTACGAACGAGGAGATTGGGTGGGCGGTGGAGCAGTTGCAACAGGCGGTAGGGGCTGCGGCCAGCTCAATCGCGTAGTGCCCAGCCTCCTGCCGAACCCGCAACCTAGTCCATGTGCTCGTGGGCCTGGCGTTCCACCGACCAAATATCTTCGGGCTTCTGCTCGAAGGGATAGACGTGGACCATCCAGCCGAAAATCTGCGGCATGAACCTGCCGCCGGCAGCGTCGCATTCTGCTTGGGTGGTGATTGAACCCCGGAAACCAAATTGCGCGCTGGGTTTGCCTTCTTCTTTCTTGTCAGACGGAGGCAGGCAAAGATTTACGTGAGCGTGCCATTGCGCGATGCTGAGCGGCACGCGCGCATCGAGGTCTTCCTGCGTGGCAGTTTTGCGGGCAGTGTACATGACGCCGATCAGCTTGTAACCGTCGCCGGTCTTTTCATAGAGCAGCGAAGTGGGATGGTCGGGATTGAAGCTGACCGCGGCCTCGAAGCCGTACATGTAATTGGTGAAGTGATATTGCTTCTGCGGGCGGTCGGGCAGGAAGATTTTGAAGCCATCGGCCAGCGCGACTTTGTAATCGGAATATTTCTCGGCGACCCGGCGCGCGGCTTGCACGACTTGATCAGCTCTTTCCTGATCTCCGGGCTCAAGCGCACGCATGGGAGTCATCTTCATGTGCGCGCCCATGTCCATATGGTGACCTTCCATGGAGTGCATGGCGTGGGCGGCGCCATCGTCGTCCATGCCCGGCATGGGCTGCATGTTCGTTGCTGGAGACGTCGGTTGCTGGGCCCAGATCGGGCAAAATGCAAACAGAGTGAAGGCCAAAAGCTGCTTCATGCGATTTCCCTCTTCACAAATGTTAACCCGAAGTGGGGCTTGATGTTGCTGGGGGGTGGGCTTACGGGAGTAATCAGCGGGGTTGGTGGCGCGGTTTCGCGTGGGGCGGTTTTGCTGGCTTCGCGGAAAGCAGAATTTCATAACCACTTCGCCCGCAACTGGAGGCATCTACTCCCGTCCTCCCGCCACGATACCCAGCGATCCTGGCCCAGACCCACTCGTACACTCCCTTTTGGTAACCCTTGGTAACCATACGATTCTGAAGACCCAGCCGTACAATGACCCTTGTCCGAAAGACCATTTCCCGGACGGCGAACAGGCCAGGTTGAGATGGTCCAGTTGCCGGATAGTCGGTGAGAGAGTTGTCGGACAAGAGTTGAAACGGAGCTGGAGTCCACACTTTTATGGCGTTTGGGTTTGGCTTCAACAAACAGAAGGTGCTCAGTGCTGCGGAGAAGTTTGTCCAGCAGGGCAAGCTGCAAAACGCCATCACTGAATACGAAAAGGTTCTGAAAGCGGACGCCAAAGACTTGACGGTGGCGAACACAGTCGGCGACCTGTACTCGCGTCTGGGCAACCAAGAAAAAGCGGTGGAATGTTTCAAGACTGTGGGCGATGCCTATGCATCGCAGGGTTTCACGGTCAAAGCCATCGCCATGTACAAGAAGTTGAGCAAGCTGAAGTCTTCGCTCGACTGCGTGCTTCGGCTGGCCGAGTTGTACACCCAGCAGGGATTGTTCAACGACGCACGTGCCCAATATCTGCAAGTGGCGGATGAGTTCCTGCGCAATGGAGAGCTAGAGCAGGCGGTACGCATTTTCCAAAAGACTCTGGAGATGGATCCGGAAAACGTGGCCATGCGCACCAAGCTGGCCGAAGTGTATGTGCGACTGGGAAAGAAGAATGAAGCCTGGCAGATTTTCTCCGCTGCCGCGGAAACGCTGCGCTCCAAGGGTCAATTAGAGGGTGCGGAAGAGATTCTGCAACGGATGCTGAAGCTGGATCCGGGCAGCAGTTACGCGTTGTTGCTGCGGGGCCGGAACGCGTTTGACGCCGGCGACATGGCGGCGACGGTCCAGTGCCTGGAAAAGGTGGCTGATCTGGACAGCAATCCTGATGGCTTGCGAACTTTGTTGCAAGCCTATGTTCAGACGGGACGCCTGGCCGAGGCCGGAACCCTGGCTGGAAAACTGCTTTCGGTGCACAACGACATAACCGCGGTACTCAGTTACGCCGAGGCGCTGATGACGGCAGGCCACTTTGCCGAGGCCCTACAGGTTTATCAACAGCATTGTGATCGGTTGCTGGCTGCGGACTCGGGTAAGACGATCGAGCATCTGCATTCTCTTATCGGGCATCTCCGCGAAAACCCGGTCGCGCTCGAAACTCTGCTCGAACTGCTGCACAAGGCCGGAGACACAAGCCACATCACTGAAGTATACGAACTGCTCGCGCATGCCTATGTGCAGTCCGACCAACTGGAGAAGGCTCGCGACTACTATCTGAAGTTGACTCAGCTCGAGCCGGAGAACCAGATTCACGCCCGCAACTACCAGCAGGTGCTGGGAAAGCTCGGCACTTCCTCGGGGGCACGGCTGATCAGTGCGGAAGAGGGCGCGGTGATGGTGGATGAATTGGAGGCCACGGCGCCGTTCATTGATCAACGCTACGCCGACCCTGTTGCGTTGGCAGTGCGTGCGGCGCTGACCGACGCTGAACTCTTCATCTCCTACAACATGCCGGCCAAGGCTCTGGGACCTTTGATGTCGGCGCTGCCACAGGCGCCTCGCGATTTGCGCATCAATCAACGTCTGGCAGCCCTGCATACCAGGGCACAGCGGTTCACCGAAGCGGCGGTTTGTTGCCGCACCCTGGAAAGTATTTACCACGAAGCGGGATGTCCCGACGAAGCTACCCGTTACGGGGAACTGTCTACGAAGTACGAGGAGCGTGCCGCGTCGACACCGGCGCTGTCGAGCCGGGCAGCGGCGCGAGTGGAATCCGCAGTGGTTAGCGAAGAGGCTCAAGTCAGTGAAATTGCCGAGGCAGCGGCGTTTCCGGCCGCGGTCACCGAAGAGTCTGGACCGTTCTTCCATGGTCCCGAAGCCCAGCCAGAGGCGGCCGAATTCGCGGTGCAAGGTGTGCCGACTCAGGAAATTGACCTTTCGGCAGAATGGGAAGAAGGTTTCACCGAGGCACCAGCAGCCACGAGCGGCGAGAAGATCGCAACACCAGGTCGCGGGCCGGCTGGCGGGGCGTCAGAAGCTGCGATTGCCGAAGCGGTGGAAGAGATTCGATTCTACCTGGCCAACGGCATGACGGAAGAGGGGCAGGCCGCCTTCCGTAAGCTGGAACAATTGAAACCCGATGCGGCCAACCTGGAGACACTCCGCGCTGAACTGGCTGATGCCAGGAAACACGCGCCGGTGGCCGATGCAGTTTCGGTGGAAGTGGCGGAAAATTCGGTGCAAGTCGATGAAGAGCCGGCGACTCCGGAGCGGACCCCGGCTGCGCTCGATGCAGTCGCCAGCGATCTGGAGTCTTCTTTAGGAGACGGGTTCCTGCCGCCGACAACCGCTCAGGAATTTGCTGTCAAAGCTGAAACCGAACCGGTGGTGGCGGCAGCCGAGGCGCAACCAGTCCCGGTGCTCGATGCGTTGGTCAGCGACCTGGAATCTTCGCTAGGAGATAGCTTTCTGGCTGAAGCTCCGGTTGCGCAGACGACACCCATTCCGGTGCCGACTGTGCGAGTTCCAGCGCCCCCCGCGGTTCCGGCGGCAATGGCGGCGGCCGCGGCGGCGGCACCAGCCGCTTCTCCGACATTTACTTATCAACCCTCGACCATTCGACCGCTGATGCCGCAAGTTCCCGGAGCAGTTCCGCCTTCCAAATCCGACGTCGGCGCGGGAGTAGATCTGGCGGACATGTTCGGAGAGTTGAAGCACGAATTGGAAGAGGAGACCACCAGCACCGAGGAAGATCCGGAAACGCATTACAACCTCGGTGTTGCTTTCCGCGAAATGGGCTTGCTGGACGAAGCTATCGGCGAACTGCAGAAGGTGTGCCAGTGGGTGGAGCATGGGAACCCTTTCCCGCAGATCATGCAAACTTATACCTGGCTGGCGCAATGTTTCCTGGACAAGGGTGTGCCCGAGGCGGCCATCCGCTGGTATGAAAAAGCGCTTACGCTTCCCACCTTGGACGCAGACACCCGCACTGCCCTGCATTACGAACTGGCCTCATCCTACGAAGTCGCGGGAAACAAGACGGCTGCCTTGAGCCACTTCATGGAAGTGTACGGCGGCAACATTGACTATCGCGACGTTGCCGAGCGCATTAAGACCCTGAAGTCGTAGAATGTCTCGATGGGTCAATCTTCCCCAAAGCTTGGGATGTGGTTTCCCAAAATCAGGTTGCGTTGGCGTGTGTCCTTTAGGAGCGCCGAGTGACGGCGGACCCCAAGATTTTCCAGGACAAGAGTTCCCAGGACAGAAACTCAGGTGCCAATGGGACGGGAATCGATTCCGCCGAGCAAGCTGCTCTTCCATCGGCGGCGATTAAAGCGAAACTTGGGACCCACGAAGCCGTCGGTCCTACACCACTCGACCTTTGGCTGCATCGGGTCACGGTGCTGCTGTTTGTATTTGTTTGCGCGGTGGTGGGGGTGCTGCTGATCATTCTTCCCTGGCGGCCGGAGTGGACCGACAACCGTCTGCTGCTCACCTATCCTTCCTTGCGGGCCATCGTAGCCAATGGGTTCTTCCGCGGAATTTGCAGCGGATTGGGGATGCTGGACATCTGGATTGGATTCTGGGAAGCGATCCACTACCACGAAGGGGAACGGCGCTGAAGCCTTACCCGGTTTACGAAAGAGAAATCTGACCCATGAGTGATAGCGAATCGAAGCGCGCGCCTCTGGCGTATGAGAATGGAACGTTCCTAAATTCCCCCGATGGACGAGTTCTGCGCATTTTGTCCGAGTACTCGGAGCCTCTGGCGCGTTTTCGCCGGGAGCAGATTCAGGACACGGTGGTATTTTTTGGGTCGGCCAGGTTTGCCAGCCGCAAGGTTTCGGAGAAGAACCTGGCGGCATTGGACGGCGGCGCAAGGTCAGCAAGCGCCGCAGGGTCGCTGAAGCGGAAACAGGCGCTGGCAGCCGTGGATATGGCGAAGTATTACGAGGACGCACGCCGGCTGGCGTTTCTGCTGAGCCAGTGGTCGATACAGATTCCGGCGCGTCGTCGTCGTTTTGTGGTTACCACTGGCGGCGGACCGGGGATTATGGAGGCGGCCAACCTGGGCGCCAAGGAAGCGGGAGCGAAGACTATCGGCTTGAATATTAATTTGCCCTTTGAACAGTACCCGAATCCGCATATCACTCCGTCTCTGAATTTCGAATTCCACTATTTCTTCATGCGCAAGTTCTGGTTTGCGTATCTGGCGAAAGGGCTGGTGATTTTTCCCGGGGGATTTGGAACGCTGGACGAACTGTTTGAGATTCTGACGCTGGCGCAGACGCAAAAGCTGGCGAAAAAGATACTGGTCGCGATCTATGGGAAGAAATACTGGAATCAAGTCTTGAACTTTCAGGCGATGGTGGATGCGGGGACAATTTCGCCGGAGGACCTGGAGCTATTCAAGTTCGTCGACTCCCCCGAGGAAGGGTTCGAGTTCCTGCGCGACGGATTGACCAAGTATCATCTGGGCCCGGAACCAAGGCGTAACGCAACCGCCATGCCGGAGATCGCGAAGACGAACCCGTAAGTGGAATCCGGCTCGCGATCAAGTTCTTTACCGCAAAGTTCGCCAAGAACTGCCGCAAAGAGCGCAACGTCAACCCTGACACAGAAATACTACACAACCGCTTTGCTGCTCTACTACATCACCGCCCGGACGCAGTTTGCGGGGGATGAGGCGTCCCGACGACGCGCTCTGCTGGACAAGATCGCGGAGGCTGCGCGTTGTAACCTCGACTTCATTCAATTGCGCGAGAAGGACCTCTGTGGGCGCGAGCTGGAAGCTCTGGCTCGGGAAGCGGTGCGGACGGTGCGCGAGAATTCGTCGCAAACACGACTGCTGATTAACTCGCGGACTGACGTGGCGATTGCCTGCGGTGCGGATGGAGTGCATCTGCGCTCGGAGGATGTTTCGGCGGGCGAGGTGCGAGAAGTGTGGGGGCATAGTCTGGGCGCTGCGCCAGTGGTCAGCGTGTCTTGTCATACTCGGACTGAGGTGGCAAATGCCGCCGCGGAAGAGGCAGGTTTCGCCATCTTCGCTCCGGTGTTTGAAAAAGAGGGATCTTCGGGGGCCGGATTGAGCGTTTTGCGGGCGGCGTGCGAGCATCCCATCAAAGTGCTGGCGCTTGGCGGAATAAAGCTGCGGAATGCACGGGCGTGTGTGGAGGCGGGGGCTGCGGGGGTGGCTGGGATACGGCTGTTTCAGGAGAATGACGTGGCGCGGGTGGTGGGGGCGCTGCGCGGATAGGTGTCGCTGAGGTCAGTGTGCGAACAGAGGGTGGAAAGACTCTATTCTGCGAAATCGCCGAGGCGCATAATTTCAGGCCGACGCGCTCGGAGCCATATATGCGAAGAACCATAAAAAGCTTGTTGTGCGCGAGCTTCTTTTTCCTGGCTGTTGCCTTTGCGGCTGGACAATCCCAGTACCAAGTGCTGTATAGCTTCGGCGCTAACGGGTCTGGCGACGGATCTCTGCCGAAGGGAAAGCTAATTTTAGACCAGCAGGGCAATCTTTATGGAACCACCTACGGTGGTGGTGCCAACGCCAACGGAACAGCGTTCGAGCTGAGCCCATCGACAGGCGGCCAGTGGTCAGAAGCGATTCTTTACAACTTTGGTTCAAACTCAGATGGGTCTGATGGAGCGTTCCCGGCGGCTGGGCTGATTCTGGACAGCGCCGGAAATCTCTATGGCACAACCGAGAGAGGCGGCACGGTTTGGGGCACGGTGTTTGAACTCTCTCCCCCCTCCCAGCAGGGCGGTGCCTGGACTGAAACGGTGTTATACACATTCAGCGGAGGCACTGATGGATGCTACCCTGAAGGCAAGTTGCTGTTCGATGCTGCTGGAAACCTTTACGGCACGGCGTCCCAATGCGGGGGTGAGACTGTCTCTGCTGGTACTGCCTTTGAGTTGACCCCGGTGGGCGATGGCACCTGGAAGGAAACCGTCCTGCATAGTTTCTGTTCAGAGGGTGGCAATTGTCGGGATGGGGCTGATCCGAAGGCCGGGGTGACGTTTGACACGGCTGGAAACCTTTACGGCACGACTTACGCCGGCGGGGGCGGAGGCGGCATAGGCTACGGGGCCGTCTATGAACTTTCGCCAAGCGCTGGCGGAGGATGGACGGAGAACATACTTCATGTTTTCGGGCAAAACGCTAGCCATCCGATGTCGGAGATCAATATGGATGAAAGCGGCAATCTGTATGGAACGGCCAACGGCGGAGGGTTGCGCGGATGCAACCCCGGTTGCGGCGGAGTATTCAAGCTGACAAAAGTCGGCGGAGAATGGAAAAACCTTCTGTTCCAGTTCAATGGGCAAAATGGAGGAAACCCAGCGGCGGGCATCTTCTTAGTCAGCCAAAAGAATCTTGCCTTCGGTACGACCGCGTACGGCGGAAATGGGGGCACGGTATACGAATTTCAGGGTGCAAAACACACCGTGCTCTACAATTTTTGTTCCCAACCCAACTGCGCCGATGGGAGCGTACCCACGACGGCGTTGATCTCCGATACGTCGGGGCACTTGTATGGCACAACCCAAGAGGGCGGCCCTTACGGCCAGGGCGTGGTGTTTAAGATTACGCCGTAGATGAGCTTTGTTCTTGCGCCGCTTCGCGGCTTCGCGGACAGGAGTGTTTCCCCTCGATGTGGCGCGAGTGGTGGGCGCGCTACGAGGTTGAGTGCTGACTATCGCCCAACTACCGCTGGGGTTGATTTCGCTCTGCCAAGAACCGGTCGCGGCATTGCCTGGCTTGGGCGAGCACGGCGGGATATTCCGGCGACTTGCGAAACTCTGCCAGGAGGGGATCGGCTGGCAGATGGTCGTACGCGCAATATCCGCCGGCGATTGCAGATTTCAGTAATCGGGCAGTAAAGTCGTTTCCCAGGCAGGCATTGAAAAGACCCGCCTGGCTGTACTTGGGTTCCGGGTCGTGGAAAGTGAAGATGTCTTTTTCGGCCTGCGCCAGAAGTTGTTCCGATCCGGCAGGGCGAGGGGTCGAATAACATGCCATCAGCGCGCGAGTGTGAAAGAACGAACTGTCGGGAAGCTGGCGCAGGCGGTCGAGAGCCTCGCTGGTCTTGCCCTCGTGCAGCAGAACACTTACCTCTACGTTGTTCGACCATTCCGACCCCGCGTCCAGCTTCAGAAAATCCCTGGCCCGATCGAACTGCTGGCTTAGGAAGAAGACACTGGCACAGGAGCGGAACTGGTAATTGCCGGGATCGAGCCGCACTGCCGAATTGCATTCGTCGGCAGCCTCTTTAGACAAACTCGCGTAGCGCAGGACGTACGACAAGGTGAAGTGAGCGAAGCCGCTCTGCGGACGTTTTTCCACCATGGCCTTCGCTTCCTGGTAGGCCTGGGCCAGCTTGCCCGAATCCGTTTCTAGACTGACAATCTGCTGTGCTGCGTCCTCCAAATTCGGATCCAAAGCGAGTGCCCGGCGCAAGGCTGGCTCTGTGCGTGACATGGTTCCGTTGGCCCCGATGCCATATTGCTCTTCGTAGT
>Ga0210387_10002465_pt1 | contig 14148 bp, 12 predicted proteins | sample IncBWC7OmetaG_FD_160108 | JGI IMG/M metagenome (GOLD analysis project Ga0210387, IMG submission 160108) | Forest soil microbial communities from Barre Woods Harvard Forest LTER site, Petersham, Massachusetts, United States - Inc-BW-C-7-O ...
CTGCACTTGTCCATTGTTTAAAGTGTCAGAATAGACAGAAGCACTGCCAAGATCAAGCTCTGCCGTGTTCAACACGATCGTCGAGGTCTCTTTCTTAACATCCAGGCTGGTTTACAGGTCAGGGAGGACGAACAAATGTAAACCATGAACTTTCCGCGCCTTATTTTCACGAACCCATCGAAGGTGAGCTTCTCCAAATCAGTCCGGATAGTCACATCGTAATGTGTAGGTTTAACCTCGATTGGAAGCCGATATTCGTCTGGAGACCCGGAAGACGCGATAGAAGACATCCTGGCAACGTAGAAGTAGAATGGAGTCGATTTGAGGGATAAAGCAGAACGCCTTTGGCGAAAAAGACCAAAATTTTGGACTGGTTTGGGTTGTACAGTAGAGCAACACCAGAGCAATCGATGGGCATGACCTCTATAAAAAGCGCTCATACCGTGACGTACTCAGGCTACTAGCGGCCATGTTGCGTGCGGCACATGGCGATATCGATGTACTCGCACAAGTACCTTGAAAATTTGAAGTTGGTTTGAAGTACATTTCAAAACCAATTTGCCGTGCACGAGATATATTGAGTAGCATCATCTGAACCATTGTTATTTGAAACCATTTTTCCATCCGACAAGTAGTAGCAAAAAGCATCAGAAAGAATGCGAGCAAGGAGAACGAGAAATTATAACGACTTGAGCGGAATCCTGGAACAAGACTTGAGAAAAAAGGATCAACGACTTAGCACCGTGGTCGGGTTCAAAAGGATCGAGGGAAGAGGAGATGACAAGGTATTCGGGAATTTTTTGGAGAGGGTGTAGCGATCATGATCCTGGATGATTTGTCGAAGGTGCTGTGATATCTCTTGATTTATCTTCTGCAGATCCTCGAAGCCATCCACTACCTTACGGCGGTACACGGCATATTCTTCCTCGAGGTCAACGAGAGCGTTGAAACGAACCACGCTGTGTTGAAGATAGTAAGCGCAATGTGATATATGGGAAGATGACGAAGACCAACCCCCCGGCTCGCATATTTTGAAGGTCAACAGCAGCTTTGTAGAGAATATAGTCACGACCCGAGCGGACGTCATTCTTGACGTCGTCGAATCGGCGCGAAATTTTGTGGACAATGACCTGACAATAAAAGACTTCGAGATAAAGGTACTACGTGAAAATAGGGGAGAAATCTTGCCTCCTGTATCTCGTTGAGGATCTGTGTGGAGACAATATTAAATGGCGAAGAAGAAATATATCGGGTAGTCACATCTATAATGCCTTGAACGGGACTTTCCCCGCTATCCTGCATCCAAGTATCCGTCTCCCCATACCCGCCGGGTTCATCCTCGAAATCAAGGTCATTGGTGAAGTTGTGTTTTCCGCGAGGATCTCGATACTTTGGGCCCGGCGAGACTGTTTTATGCGGAGTGTCAAGGAAAGAATTTGAGAGCGATGGAGGACACACACCAGTCCTGCCCTCCGTTTTCAGCAAAACGGGTCGGTTTTTTGCTGGTAAGACTTCACGGTGAGCATCGGGAGTGGGCGTCTTCTTGGGCGACGCGAATGTGACGGTATAACGTCCTCGGTCGGGTTTTGGCGGAGGGGGTGGAGGGGTTGGCAAATTATTCAGGCGCTGAAGGCGGACTGGTGATTCCGTTGGAGGTTCGATCACAAGGATTGGTGTTGCTTCAGTGGGTGGAGCAACCGGAACCCTGTAAATGACTGGCAATTCCTCTTGTGTCAGGTCGATCATCACAACGTCTTTCTCCGGCATGATGACAGAATCATGGGTGTTAGAAGGACTGGCCTGTACTAGCATTGGTACAGAACATCCAGGTGCAGAGGTCAAGTGACGTACTTTGATCGGTACAAAGGAATCTATGGGGTTGGAGGTTGTAGGACGATCATCGTTCCATGTTGCAGCAAGGTCAGAAAAACCGTCGTCGTCCATAGCAGTCTCTTGAACTATTTCCGCGGAATCTGCCACGGGGTACGACGTCACGTCGGATGTCTTGATGAAGTTTGGCTCTTCCCATGGCGCTTTCTTGGGCTTCTTCCTAGTGATTCGGGAAACATTCTCGACGTCGGGATCAGGAACGGAAGACGGCTATATGCTTGCTCAACGCTTATCACGAACTCTTTTGCACGAGCACTCACCACAACTTCCTTCAGAACGACTCCATTGTTTGCGACTCGGGCTGAACGACGGACTGGCTTTGAATCATTGCTTTTTGGACGATCTTGTTCTTTCGCCATCTACATGATTCTGAATCAATCCTTACTTCCGGCGACAACAGAAAAAGATATACAGACTTTTGCCGGGTCCTCATTGGGCTTTTTGGACGAAATCTTCGACTCTTCTGCTTTGACATGGGCCCGAACGTCTTGAGGTGGTGCCTTTTTGGATTTATCCAGAGTTCCCTTGACTGAATCGAGTCCAGCGACCCCTCTTGCTGCCTTGGGTTTCGCGGAGACAGGTTCTATCTTGACGTCCTTTCCATTCTTGCCTTTCATTGCCGAAATCCGACTCTTGCGTAATTCAGCTGGTTTTTTTGGTTCCTCGGGTAGGGATAACGGTGCAGGAAGCTCGTCGTAATTAACATCGAGCGCAGACGAAGGTGTTGGTGATGATGTTCTACCTTTCCTTCCGTACCGTTTGGTGGCCTTGGTATTCCTCGTACTGCGCGGGTCAACAACTGCGGAGGGTCCCCGGGCTGCAGGCACAGTCTTGACGTCGAGCTTTGAAGAGCTTCCGTGGAGGCGCTTGATTGGGCGGCGGTCGGCTTCGTCATCACATTCGTCAGAACTATGCGGACGGTGCACTTCCTCGATAGTTCCTCTCTTCCTCTTGAAGGGATCCGGTTTCTCCTGATTGCCAGGCGCCTGAGATGCTTCCGCGGTGGTCAATGTCCCTGACTTGCTTTCTTTTGCGGACATAACTGGAATGGATAGCGGATGATGTCAATCCCAGGGGTCAGAAAAAGAAAAAAACTGCATACATTGTTTCGTGGAAGAGTTTAAACCAGCAGCGCCAGCGCCAGTGTCACCGAGGGATCGACCAGTCGCAGCATTATTCGAGACAGTCGGAGGGTTCGAACCATGATTGAGGTTTCTTTCAGACGCATCAAGCAAAGTAGCAGAATAGGTTTCAACGCAGTTCAACTTTCCACCGCTGTTGTTTCTTCCAGAAATGTCGTAGTTAATATCAATTGGAGGTGATTCGCCACGAGATTGTTTCGAACGAGGTACAGAAGTATGATCAGAAATATCACCAGTCGGAAGAGCAGCAGAAGGAGGATTTAATTTCTTCTGATTGCCAGGATTGCCAAGGACGTCTGCCTTAATCGGGACGATTTTGATACGAGAAACGGCGTCAGAAGTAGCCTTTCCAGCAGTTGGTTTAGGTCGATCAGCAATAGCCTTAACCGAGTGGTTGTCGGTAACAGCGCCCTTCGTCAGTTTCAATTCCAGTTCTTCGGTTTCGTCTTCAGGATCGACGGCTCTCTTCTTTACTCCCTGGCGAGTAACCTTCGGTTCATGGGCCACTGCCATGTTACTCTCATCTTCGGAGTCGAGAACCCTTCGGACCTTGGCTCTAATAGGTGCACGCGAAGTGTTGTTGTCGACTGGGGCTTGGATTGGCTTGTTTCTCGAGGATAGCTTGGAACGAGCGGGGCGTGAAACATTTGTACTGTTGTCTTCGGACATCTCGGATAATTCTTCATCGCTTGTTCCAAAAACGGCATCACGCCGGAGTTTGGTGGTCAGGGAGGCAACTGGGCCAACAGTATCCGGGACATCGACAGGAAACACAGTAGAGGATGCTGTGGCAATAGTAATCGAGTCAGAATGTTTTGAGGTATGAGCGGGCTCTGGCGGGGCAGTCTCAAGGAGTCCAGAAACCGGATTCGGCAAGCACGGAGGTCTTGGAAGTACCAGCGGAGAAGTAGACTCTATTTTTTGGCCGGGATAGTCAGAGGAGAATATGCTGTCACTGCCAGGAGGTTCAAAAACTGCCGAAATAGAATGAATCAGTATTCAGGATCCGGACAAAGGAATGGGGGCGGCTGACTGCTATTCATTGTCTTGATTTTTTCCTGAGCGACATTGCGTTATTGAACAAATGTAAAGGGTGTTAAAATTGAACGAACCTCAGCAGAAAGATCTGGTAATTTTCTACCCTTTGCGTCGAATTCCAGTCGCAACGGCGAGTCGGCTAGGGACAGTCTTCGTTCAGCTTGGGAGATGTACTTGCTCTGATAGATGCAGGAGAGATCGAGTCAGGCGACGTCCATGGTATGAGCCTGAACTTTAGGAACTGACCAAACCTCGACTTTGTAGCGACTTTACAAATCTTCCCACATCTTCGTTCTTCAGATCAAATACGATCGTTATTTTTTCGCCCTTTCGCGGTGGATTTATGGGTGATTCACCCACGACAGGGGGAGAAGAGAGGTAAACTGTAACGGATGTTTGGAAGGTGGAAGGTGCTGAGAGCTTTATACCGCGAACAAGTGAATAAGGAGCTTGGAAGGTCTCGTATGCGCCCTCCTGACAAAGTAATTTGTTAACGTGGTCTGGAACGGGAGAATTAAATATTCTACCTGGTCTACATTTGCTAAGAAGGACCTATTATCCACATACAGTCGGTCTGCAAGGTTGGGCTGGAGAAACGTTGCATCGCATGCACGGATTTCATTCAGCTGAAATGGTTGTGGACTTTGCGATCGTTGAATTAGATGTTAAAACAAGGCAGCAAAGTCGGTATGGGATCAACGTACAAATCAATACTACTGCTTGCAAGAACGTCGAATAACTTCAAAGACGTCGCTTCCCAATCGTTCGTTGATACGGACTCCAGGATCAGGACCAATTCCTGATTGCAGGTAAATAGCTGCGGGTCAAATACCTCTTGAATGAACCGAGTTCGTTTTTCACGTCCGGCCACTGTCCTGTTAGTTGAGGGTAAGAGGGAAGCAAAAAGATCCAAAAGGGATTCGATAGCGAGGAAATCTGGCCATAAGGTGGAGGTATTCAGTCAGAAGAGGGAGCTTCTTTCAACCTAAATAACCTTTGCTTTGCGAAAGAACGATGCCAATCCGTTTCCTTCGATGAAACTTTCAGACCAGCAATGACAGCATTAGTATTGAAGACTTACCCGCCAAGAACCCGGGGATCTCGGAGCTTGTGCTGATTTTGGGGCTGCATGGTAACTGTTTCGGATAAAAGCATGTAGACCTAAATGATAAATAATGAGGTCATCAACGACGACGAGCAGACAAACGCATATATATATATATATATCGGATAAGCATGATATCATCGCAGAAACGACAACGTCGGGTCATTTTCCTCCTAATTCAGTCCCAAGCTACTCACCGTTGATATCAGACTGGCACTCGTTTGATTGATAGCAGATGTGTTGAATGGTGGAAAATATATGTCACATAGTGTGGAATACAGAGCAGCAGCAACAGCTGCTTTGTTTTCGTCTGTGAGAATAAATCATTGGTATTGGAGACTGTTGATATGAGTAGCATTTTCGTACTGGTATCATTGGTCTCAATAAAATCCTACCGGTTGATAAGTACGTTTCGCAGCATAGACAAATACATGACATACCAAAACACCCGATAAGAGTGAACCCTGCACCCCTTCCCAAGACCTTCTAACCTCTTCTTCCCCAGCTTCCAAAGCAGTTGTGATTTTTTCTTCAAAGATGGCATGAAACATAGCAACACAAAATCGGAGAGCTAGGTCGGGGAAAGTAATATATAGAGGAATCAAAGGTTCACGAAGAAGTGCAGTCAACCGCTTCATAGACTCATTGGGCGGGGAAGATAATTCCTAATGGAAGGGTCACGTCGTTGGATTCTGAAGGGTAAGAGGTAGACTCACCAGTAGAATGAGAGAAGACGAGATATGTCCAATAGAATCATGGATTTGCTTGTTCCCATGAAATTGACGTTTTGAGGCAGCTTTTTGGAGGGCATCGAGAGCTAACCTCACGCTCGCCATTGAGCCGACTGGAGTCACTGTAGAGACTCTGACTCGGAGTGTGTCAAACGTTGGTCAAACGAAAGCAAAGCGAACCTCGGACTCGAATATTAATGTAATAACCAAATATGAGTCAACAGTGTTGTCACAATAACGACACGTGATTTTACGTGACTGGCGCGTCATGTGAATATATATGGTAACAGCACTTGATTAGATAATAATTCATTCCTGTCTTCACAACTTGCCCCTACTACACATTGAGAACACGTACCATCGTTTCCAGCGCTCTCCCTTTCCAACTCGCTCTGACGAAACTCCAGTGGAAGTGCGCAGCACGTTCACGACGTACTTGCGACGTACATCTAGGGACACACCGTCACACACAGGCGAATTCAGCTCGGATACCCCGACCTTGGCCTCAGACCTATGTTTACCTGCTCGCTGTGGCGCAAACGAACAACTCGGAGACCAACAGTTTATATTGCACGTATGAGATTATGCGGGCACTTCGTCTTCATTCCTGCACTTTATCACCACCGATCAAGTCACAAGTGCTTATTCTGCTTCATCTTCCTGACCGCCTGCATCGCATAGGAATGCTATCAGTTGGCAATGGAGCCCTTAAATCGCATCTCGGTATCTTTTTTCCCTTTAGAGCGCGATACTTCTCCTTCTCACACCCCTACTTCTCTCGAATTCACGATCTCACCAGACAGCTTTCTGGTCGCTCCCTCAGATGCGGATGTTAGGTGTCTGTCAGGTGGTTGTAGTACTCTCGCATAACCTCATTGCCTTTTGACTTTGGCACCCATCCGCTTTCACTTGCTTCGTTGAACCTTCAATCAACCTTACCCCTCCTAATTCGATCAACATCCCCTTCTCCTTCGCCCACCCCTTTTCACATGCAACTCGACAAGACATTTGGAGGGCCAGGAGTCGTGAAGGCCTGAAGGCCCGAAGCTTCAAGGTAGCTTGTCCAGTTGACACCGATGTTGCACCTAATCTTAGATAGCCTATTAAGGGTCGTTCTTCAAGCGTGACTCGGATGCATTATTTCCCCCCCGTAACCAGATCCTGCCTCCCTTTAATATGTTCGCCTTGGAGAGCAGAAGTCTCTCAGTCAGTAGAATGTTATCCAAAGCATCTTGCCACGTCTGTGTACTTGTAATGTCGTCACATGACAACTATTGCTTTGGTTACCCGACCCTGTCCGTGACCTCATTGCTCTCCATCATTCAAGTTTTTGCTGTCCTACCTAGAGTAAGACAAGAAGATGTCGAACACTGGAACAATGAAGAACTCTTTCACGTCGGTGCTTCCATCCCTGAAGGTGCTGACTGATGCGACCTGGACCATGTTCCGAAGCTGACCCCCGATGTTGTCTCAGCCACCCAAAATTCGGAGGAAATATTTACGAAAGGTAATGAACCTACATGTATCCCTTCTCCTCGTGCATTTCTAATGTCTCCTGTCATAGTACTCCTGGCTCCCAGATGTCCTGCGCTTGAAAGGAAGTGTACGTTAACCCCTTTCGCACAAACCATCTGTTCAAGTCGTGCTCAGTTTGGCGATGGTTCACTCAGATCGTGGGCCGGATTTTTGGGCCTGTTTCAACAGTTACAATATTCGCTGCCCTCGTTTGTTTCGCTTGGTCAAAGGGAAAGAAACTCTTCTTGACCAATTCTGTTGTTCCGCTTCTATCCGTCGTGGTGAGCGATTAATTACATTCTGGCAATGGCATTCTGCTCAGTAATTGTATTGTACCTGATGATGCCATAGGTTGGGCTCATTTTGGTGTTCAGGTACGTTCCCTATATCATCTTCTATGACAATGAATCCGCAACCCTTTCGCCCATAGAAATGGGTAGGTGTTCTGGTTCGTTTGTTCTCAATCAAAAATTCAATCACGATCCACAGAACTTCATACGATCGGTATTGGGAAGGTAGAAAGTCTTTTGCTTCAATGTCATCGAATATCCGCAATCTTTCTCGCCAATTCTGGGTAAACGTTGCTCTCCCTCCAACGGACGAACAACCTTCCCATATCAAAGGCAAAACTCCTACCTCCAATGTTACCCCAAGCCAACTCCGTCACAGAAAAATTGAAGCATTGCGATTGTGCCTCTCATTCGCCTTCTCAGTGAAGCATTATCTTCGTGGAGAGGACGGTGTGAATTACGAGGATTATAACGGTGTCCTGCCTCCATCCTTTGCCCGCTTTGATGAAGTTGGATACAACACTCAACGGACAAATGCCACGGGCTCGTACGCTGCGACTAGAAACAACTCTTTGCCATCTAGTCTCGACGGAGATCAGAGTGGACGCGGCTCTCCTGATGTCACGAAGGGTGATGCCTCAAAAAGGATTCGCGTGAAGCGTAGCAAGCCCCAGCTCTCTGGTCAGACCACCCCTCTGCTAGCAGGCACTCATCGTACTGTGGAATTCCATCCCTTCGCCGATGAAGCATCGTTGCCCCTCCCACTGGTGTTCGTGTTTACCTCTAGTCCTCACGGTTTATCGACAGTCCTCACTCTTATTCCAGAATTGCCCATGAACTAACAAGAATCATATTTCAATTCAAACGAGAGGGATTCCTGGAGACCGTGGGCCCCGCAGGTAATTGCATTGAAACTCCTCGTGTAAATTTCATTAACTTATGTGAACTTTATCCAGGTACAAATGCCATGAGTCAACTGTCAGTCAATTCGTGCTTGATTTACAACTGGGTGATGGCCTTAATACTGTTTACTGTTTACAGAATCCAAGGGATGGTCGATCAACTTGGTTCGATGGAGCGAGTTGCAAATACACCAATCCCGATATCTTGTGAGCATCATACAATGTCTCTGCCATCTCCATTGATGTGCAATCGTAGACGGCATTCACTTGAAACAATGTGTCACGCTTTACCTCTTCGCACTTCCATTTACCTTAGTCAATGACCTGGGCTGGGGAACCATACCTATCGTCACCGTTGTCGCTTTCACGTTCATGGGTATTGAAGGCATTGCGGATGAGATCGAGATGCCTTTCGGTTTGTCACTGCCCCTCTTTACAGTTGTAATTCAGTCATTCATGGTTCACATCGGTTGCAGGCACGGATAAATCAGACCTTCCGTTGGGTTCGTTTTTCCTTTGGCTTCGAAATTTCCTGGGCTTGAACTAATGGAATCGCAGACCGTTACTGCCAGGATCTCAAAGAAGAAATGGAGTGAGTTTTGATTCAGGCTTACTCGTTGACATCACCTGATATAGTTGACTGCCAGTTATGTCATCAATAGACTGCCGGAAGGTGGTGAGGGAGGACATGGACACGACGATGGTGAAGGGGATGACTGAGCATCAGGAGAACATGAACCAATCCAAAATACCGGGACTTTTCCAAACTCACTTTATGACGCCGATCACGATACAAATTCCAATTAAATACATAACATTTATCCTCTACCTTTACTGGAATTCTGGTGAACAAAATTCTCCAGGACCATAAGGCTACGAAAGGGTGATGAATAAGTACCAGGCAACAAGCAGTCAGAAGTGAACCTACCTTCGAAGTGAGTGATGTCGGACCTGCGGAATTTTCGCTGGTATGTCGACCACTCTGGGGTCCTGGCTTGGGCTTCTCTCCTTTCGAGAAGGCATCCAAAATTCTCTTGGTTGTGGTGGATGTCAAATCTTCCTAGGGAACCATGAACTTCCACACGAAGGACCGTTTCAGGAACTCACGTAGAAATCATCGTTGACAACCATCATCGGTGCGTTACTACAAGCTCCTTGACATTCCACCTCGACAACAGTAAACTTTCCGTCTTTCGTTGTCTGTCCCGGTTTAATTCCGCCAAGATGATCGCAGGCAGCATTGAGAATATCTGTAGAGCCACGTAGCATGCAAGGTGTCGTTGTACAAACCTGGACGAAATTGGCACCAATTGGTTCCCTTCAATCACAGAAACACACAGATTAGTCTTCTTCCAACTGGGCTGAGTCCCAATGTACCGATTGAACATTGTGTAGAACGTTGCCACTTCGTACACGCGCATAGGCGGCATTTCAAGTAGGTTTGCCACGTAGTTCATCACGCTGATGCTCGTCCATCCCTTATTCTGTCGTTGGCCGAGGTCGAGCAGAGGAATGACCGCCGCCTTTTTGTATTGTGGAGGGTAGTGCGAGATGATTTCTTGTGCGCGCTTTAAGTTTTCGGCACTGAATTCAAAGGCAATCTAAGAGAAATTTGGTTATACATGAGGCAATGTCAATAAACCAAGAAAATACCTGGGGATTGTTGTGTGGGGTGTCGCGATGCTGTTTCCCTAATATCAGTAACGGAACACTCAGTACGATATTTAACGACAGACCACAAAAAGAGCGTCGGACTTCCTCGGGAATGTGGTAAAGATTGATCTTTTTGCTGAGAAAACTCGACGAGGTAGATGTTTGGGTAGTCTTGCGAGCATGTTTAGTCCGAAGTTCAAAGTCTGATGTTGTTTTTAACTTTTACTAGTAGCAGAACGTGTGTCACGGTAGTCACGGTAGTACCTACTATCACACGGCATTAGCGAACTGAGTGACACGGGCCCGTAACTTGGTTTTCTCGATTCTGGTTGACGCTGAACTGTTAACGAATGCACGCACGACGCCGGAACTAGCTCTAAAGCTTGCTTGTTCCGTGCCCTTCGTCTACCTTCGAATCGGCCCCAAATACACTCCAGTCGCCTACGCAGTGCTGACGCATAGCGGTCCACAGTAAATGTGTGAAAATGAACCACACTCCGCTGAACTGGCCGAATATACAGCACAGCTAACGCACGAGGTCCATCGTGCGATAGAAGGTCGGGAGAGGCTCATTGACGATGACCTAAAGACCGCATTGCAGCAACCCCAGACTTGCTCTCTTTTCACTTTACTCATATTCCGATTCAACCGCCTCGGTGAAAATTCGGGACTTCATGGATTCGCAGACGAATTTGAACGCTGTTCAGCGTATTGCGCAAGATATCGTAAAATGGGGTACTGTGACGGAGAAGTTGCACAACTAACCTCCAGTATGCCATGACCACGTTCACCATTGGTTTTGGTGTCCTTCTACATTTTACTGACTATTTCACCTCATCACATCTGTATAGTCAACTTCCAGCATCTGGACACGAATGGGAATCGTAAATCGATTGGACGATGAAAGACGAGTCAAGTAAGCCATGAGCTATATGTGGCGGAATCGGAATCGGATCTACTGGGGAGGGTGTATAGCTTGAGACGTCACACACAGATGGATGTCTAATAAACAAGCGTGCGTATTCAGCGGTCGTAATAGACATTATTGCAAAATTCAACTGCAGCATCCTCGAGCTCGTGATAGTTGAGCGGACACACGACCGCTTTTCCCAGTCTGCATTAGCAGAATCTATGTCGTAAACATATGTGTATTTAAGTGAAACCTACACCTGCACTTGCTACTTAGGTTGAACGCTGCAGGATTGACTCAGTGTCTAATCTCAATTTTAGCAGTGACATGTTGGCCACTTCTCGGATTGAAGTTCAAGTTTCGACTCCCAATCGCCCAGTCTCAGGCTCTGCTTGTTCTCTGCCAAAATTTTCTTGGATATGCACAATATATACTTCTAGCCGTGTGAATGGTAAATGTCCAATTGAATCCCTCATAAATAAAATATGTTCTGCAGCTGGCTATGACCTCCTTACGTGGGCAGCTTTTGATACTGACACTTACATTCTTTAGATCAATGCCTCCAGGAAGGACGTCGGAAAAGCTCCGGTTGAAGTGTAGTTGTCCACGGAATCGGAAGAACGCAGTTCGAACAAAATATATTATCTGATGTCCACCATAGATCTTCGCCACCGGGCGGTCAGGTCATCTACCTTCAATAGCACAGCAGCTGCGGCTCTTCTCAACTTCATCTCTTGTGCACCGCCACCGCCTTCGACTCGCGCTCCCTTCTCCAAACGACCAAACACCGCACCCGCCCATTCACCAGAACCCAACAATAATGCTGTGTGTTCTAATCCTAATGCACGCCCTCCATCTAGTTCCATACATCCGTCGAGAACAACGAGGGCCAATTCCAAAGCCGCGGTGAGGACTGAAGCATCCTTTCCATTTGTTTCTCCCCGCCCCACTACGGGTTCGTCGAAACCGTTAACCTCAGCATCCTCCTGCATCTGCGAAATAGGTTTGGTACCTAACGTCACTGCGAGTTCCAAAGCATCAGGAGCCACGGCTGCCAACCATTCAGGGGCGTTTCGGGAGGCATGCGCTAAGATGGCTAATGTACCTAGAAAATGCGCAAGAACAATAGGATTGAGTATGAGACCTGTACCCGCCCCGCGATACTGCTGCCTTCCTTCGTGATGGGCAGTACGTTCCTCACGGGTTTGTTCGTCCCGAAGGAAAAGCCAGAATCGATTGATGAGAGGAGCCATGAAAAATTCAGCGGCCACTTCCGTGAATGTAGTGGATGAAAAGGTTTGCTGAAATCGAACGGAGGTTGCGCTGGATCGAGTCACCTCAGTGATTTTTGCTGGCGTGCGTATACGCAGTCGCCGTTCCCGCATGAGTTCCGGTGCTTTATCAGCGCTGTTATCCTTGTCCCGTTCGATTACTTCACGACTGATGTTATCCAGTATTGAGGAAATCGCATTGGTGTCCTGGTTGCCGGCCGCAAGGTATCGGTGATGAAGCCGCGAGGGCAGTACTTTACTCGGAAAGGAGATATGATCTCTAGGTACAGCTGAGGAGGGAATTGGGAGAGATGCCAACTCTCGTGCACCCAAGGCAAGAGCATTAAGAATGACATAGCGTTGGTTGGTCGAGTACTGATTCTTGAAGAATTCTTCGATGAGGGACCTGGGACGGACACATCGGTTTCAATTACCTTTCGTAAAAGCGATTACATACGGTGCAGCTTTGCGTGGGCAGCAAGTGACCAGTGCATTGACGGCACTTTGTCGTTTGGCCTCAAATCCCTGAAGATCATAATTGTCTTGCAAACCTACGAGACCGTAGACCAAGTTGACGGCGTTTTCGTCTGTACATTATTGTGAGCCTCAATAATACAAAGACGAGAACCGACGAAACGTACCGAGTTCTATTCCGTACCCCCGTTTCTTGCGAATTAATTCCTCTGCGCAATTGAGTGCCATCTCAATTTTGTCGGCCTCGTGATTGGCGTCATTCGCGTTTAGTCCACTAGTACTCCGGACCATCTCACCGAGCTGAGCAAGATATACTGGTCGAGGAACTTTTTTGGTGCCAACGCCTATTGTGGGATCCTTTTCGATTTCAATAAGCTCGGAGGGTGTTGGTGAGGTGGAGCGGGACGAGGATAGGGACGCATAGCCCGTCAATGAATCATCAGAGTCATAGCCAGCTGCTATGTTAGTAAAGACGGCCTTCGAGGAAAGGGTTGCCGTGTTAGAATTCTGAAGTACACCAGGGGTAGATATTTCATTCATGTCCTCGAATTCGACGCCTGCATTTATGATGTCTTGCAGGTCGGCATCCACATCTCGTGCTTTGACTACTCGCCTAATGTCTCTTGCCCACGACTTGCCGGCATCATCCCCTTCCCAGTCGCCGAAGTCCAGTTTCTTCCCAGCTAGATTGGCGACAACTTCGGCCGCGAGCATTCCACAACGACGTACCGAACTGTCGAGATGACCAACATATGTTCCAACACCTGAAATAAAAGTCGGTGAGATGGCGAGTGACTGGACTTGACCAGAGGATGGAGAAAAGTAGGAAACAGTCACAAGAAGTAGAGAGGTGAGATCTACACGTCCGTTTCAGTCTAAGAACTAATGAGCTATTTCATTTGGCAAACGTACAGCGGTGGCGAGAGAGTAGGGAGTGTTTAATGTGGTCTGGAGACGACCACATATCTAGTACCTTATTGAGAAGGACTTCGAGGGCTGGACCAAATTCAAGTCAGGCGATCAGAGAACTGTACAAAAGAGTACCATCGATGTTCACCTTGCTCGTCGACTTGACCTTTACGAGATTCTGCGACCCAACACACGACTATTCGACCAAAGCCTTCACTCCACTCACGTCCTAAAATCACAGCTGAGACGCACTCCCACAGTTCCTCGTTCCCAGCACTGAGTGAACCAACGAGACTACGAAGCAACCGAGCTTCTCTC
>Ga0210387_10002466_pt1 | contig 14147 bp, 12 predicted proteins | sample IncBWC7OmetaG_FD_160108 | JGI IMG/M metagenome (GOLD analysis project Ga0210387, IMG submission 160108) | Forest soil microbial communities from Barre Woods Harvard Forest LTER site, Petersham, Massachusetts, United States - Inc-BW-C-7-O ...
CGCCCTGACGTAGAGCTTGGGCTCGCCCTGGGTGACCCGGAAGCCCGCGGCCGGGACCCGCCACCCCGCGGCAAAGGCGCTGCCGCTCTGGCGCTGGCAGTCGCGGCAGTGGCACAGGAGCGCGAAGCCGGGCTCGCCCGTCGATTCATAGCGAACCGCACCGCAGAGGCAGCCGCCCGTCATCAGCGCGACCACGCTCGCCGCCGGTTCAGGTCGCTGCGGGCTCCTCGGCCGTGCCGAAGGTCGGATAATCCGTGTCGTCGACAAAGGCCTCGTCGCCTTCGGTCGGCAACTGCTCGGCATGGCCGAGAGCACCCTGGATATCCCCGCTCCAGACCTCGCGCGGCAGCTCGTAGAGGACCTCGACGCCATAACCGTTAGGGTCGCTGATGTAGAGGCTGTGGGTCATGCCGTGATTGACGCGGCGGTGGAACTTGACACCCTTGCTGCGCAGAAAGGCGAGCTGCTTGAGCCAGGCTTCGCGGCTCGGCATCGAAATCGCGATGTGGTTGACCGCGACCGGCGTCTTGAACATGTCCCAATCCGCCGGTGGGGCCGGCAGGTCCGGGTTCTCGCACAGGGCGATGTCGTGGTGGTTCATCTGCCCGCCATGGTCGCCGCTGTAAAAACGCATCTTGCCGTTGCGGCGCAGCGATACGCCGACCTGCTTAAAGCCGAGGACCTCGGTCCAGAAGCGATGCGATTCCTCGATGTCCCTAACGTTAATCACCAGGTGGTTGATGCCCGAGGGGGTCATCGCCTCCGCCGGGGCCGCCGGTACGACGGGAGATGTGCCGTCTGCCATTTGATGGGGCTCCTCGATGCTGCCAAAGCTCTAACGCTCACCCATACTATAGGAATTCGCCCCGAGTTGCGCCAGCCGGAGCCCTTGGTCACGGCGCCGACTCTTCCTCGCCGTCCCGGGTAAGCGAAACCCTATTGACAAAATACAGCAATTTGCTAATTTAACATTCATGATATGGGACGATGGCAACCAGCTCAAGCCGGACGAAAGAGATTCATGCCGATGAATGACGGGCTTTTACCAAAATTGCTGGGGCCGAACGCCGCCGGGATGGTTCGCGTTATGATGCGAGATAGACAAGGAAGCGGTGCCGCCAAATTCCCCTGCCATTCCGCTGCCGACCGTCAAAATTTCCGCTGCCGACGGGGTCGGCCTAATGGTACCCAAATCACTGATTTACAAGGGGTATCCGGCTCTGAGAGGGCACATTTCCGCGGCTTATAAGCGTTTTCTCCCTGAGGGCAGGGACAATTGCGACTGGATCAGCCATGGTGCGGCGCGGTCAGAGGCTCCAGTAAGGCGTGCCCTGCGGAACCGCGCTGCTAGCCACCGCCGACTTTACGTCGACGAAGATCCCGCCCGGAGCGAGGGTGGCGAAGAGCTTGTCCCAGCCGGCCTCGGCGAGCACCCGGTGCGGCACGGCGAGGATCAAGCCGTCGAGCTCGGTGAAGCGGTCGAGCGCTACCAGCTCGACACCATATTCGCGCTTGGCTTCGGCCGGGTCGGCGAGCGGATCGGACACCCGTGCCGCGATGCCGAAATCGCGCAGTTCCGCGATGATGTCGGGCACGCGGCTGTTGCGCAGATCGGGCACGTCCTCCTTGAAGGTGATCCCGAGGATGCCGATCTTGGCGCCCTTGACCGGGCGCTCGGCGGCGATCAGCAGCTTGACCAGACGCTGCGCGATGAAGCTGCCCATGCCGTCATTGATGCGCCGGCCGGAGAGGATCACCTGGGGGTAGTAGCCCGCCGCCTCGGCCCGCGCGGTCAGGTAATAGGGGTCGACGCCGATGCAGTGCCCGCCGACGAGGCCCGGCGTGAACGGCAGGAAATTCCATTTGGTGGCCGCCGCTTCCAGCACTTCCTTGGTCGAGATGCCGAGCCGGTCGAAGATGATCGCCAGCTCGTTCATCAACGCGATGTTGAGATCGCGCTGGGTGTTCTCGATGACCTTCGCCGCCTCGGCCACCTCGATCGAAGAGGCGCGGTAGAGGCCGGCCTCGATGATCAGCCCATAGATGGCGGCCACCCGTTCGAGGGTTTCGGCGTCTTCGCCGGCGACGATCTTGACGATTGTCTCGAGCCGGTGCTGCTTGTCGCCCGGGTTGATCCGCTCGGGCGAGTAGCCGAGCTTGAAGCCGACACCCTGTTCGAGGCTGGAGGCCTTGGCGAGCAGCGGCCCGCAAACCTCGCGGGTCAGACCGGGATAGACCGTCGATTCGAAGACCACGACCGACCCCCTCTGGAGGCGCGGCCCGATCAGGGAGCATGCACTCCGGAGCGGCCCGAGATCGGGCCGGCGTTCGGCATCGATCGGCGTCGGCACGGTGACGATCAAAAAGCTGGCTTCGGCCAGTGTGTCGGGGTTGTCGGTCAGGCGGAGCCGCGTCTCGCGCAGCGCCGTCCGGGTCACTTCCCCGGTGATGTCGTTTCCCTCGCGCAACGCCGCGATCCGCTGCTGCGAGATGTCGAAGCCGATGACCGGCTCACATTTCCTGGCCAAGGCCAGTGCGACGGGCAACCCGACATAGCCAAGGCCGATGACCGCAAACCCGCGTTCCATGGATGTAGCCGGTTTTCGAGGGGGCACCGTGGCTCAATCTATCCGGTGATATTCCTTGTACCACTCGACAAAGCGGGCGAGCCCGATCTCGATCGTGGTCTTCGGGTCGAAGCCGAGATCGCGGCGCGAGGCTGTGATGTCGGCAAAGCTTTCAGGCACGTCGCCGGGCTGCAGCGGCAGCAGCTGTTTTTGCGCGGTGCGGCCGAGCACCCGCTCGATGACGGCAATAAAGTCGAGCAGCTTCTCGGGCCGGTGATTGCCGAGGTTGTAGATCCGGTGGCGAACCTCGCCTCCCGATGGGCGGTCATGCGCCGCGATCGTGCCGGCGACGATGTCGTCGATATAGGTAAAGTCGCGGGCCATCTTGCCGTTGTTGAAGACCTTGATCGGCCGTCCGGCAAGAATAGCGCTGGTGAACAGGTAGGCGGCCATATCCGGCCGCCCCCAGGGACCATATACCGTGAAGAACCGCAGCCCGGTCGCCGGCAGACCGTAAAGGTGGCTGTAAGTGTGCGCCAGAAGCTCGCAACTACGCTTGGTCGCGGCATAGAGCGACACCGGCTCGTCGACCCGGTCGTCGACGCCGAACGGCTGCTGGCGATTGGCGCCGTATACCGAGGAGGAGGAGGCGTAGGTGATGCCCGTCAGCCCGTCGATCCGTCGCGCCGCCTCGAACATCACCAAGGTACCCATCACATTGGCGTCGACATAGGCGTAGGGGTTTTCGAGCGAGTAGCGCACCCCGGCCTGCGCTGCCAGATGGATGATGCTACGCAAATCCCTGTGGCCTTCGACCAGGGCAAGGATACCGTCCCGATCGGCCACATCGAGCTTGGCGAAGTCAAATCCCGGATAAATTCGCAGCCGGTCGAGACGAGCTTCTTTTAAGCGTACGTCGTAATAATCGTTAACATTGTCGATACCGAGGACCCGATCACCGCGATCGAGCAGAGCTTTGGCGACGTGGAAACCAATGAACCCGGCCGCGCCGGTGAGAAGAATCGGCATCACGTTCCTGGCGATAAGCGGCGAGTTCAACCCCGAGCCGGGAGGTCAATTTCCCTATCTTTTTGTCGTCCCGCCGACAAGGGCTTTTGTGGGTCGAGAGCGTGCTTCAGCCGTCGACCGAGATGTTCCAGCCGGAACGCTAGGCGCCGCTGCTGAAAGGTCTGCCACCACATCGGCTCGCAGCGAGTGGCGAGGCTTTCCTTCAACCGGTTGCGCCCCGCCATCAAATCATAGACGGCGGCCCCCGATCGGAAAGCGTGTCGGATGGCCAAGGCATGGGTGACGATACCGGGTCGCTCGCGCCGGTCGGCATCGGCAAACCCGCTCTGATAAGCATAAATCCAGGTTCCCAGCTGGAAATTATAGAGATAGCCGATGACCCGGTGTCCGACCGACGCCCTGAGCAACTGCACACCTCCTGCGGCGAAACTGCGCTCGATCAACAGCCGATGGAACGGCTCGAAAAAGGCGTGGGTGAACGCATGCGCCCGGCTGCGGCGCTCCCAGGAAGCGCAGTGCAACATTTTCAGTCCGGCGAAAAAATCTAATGCGTCGCTCGTCGTCGTCGCCTCGCTCAGCTCTAGCGGGCCGGCGCGCTCGAACTGCCGAAACGCACGCCGGAGCTGCTGGCGTGCATTGGCGCTGAGCACCGGATCGAGTCCGCCGCTGGCCGACAGCTGGTTGAGATCGACGGAGTAGGACGGCATCATGGTCTCGACCCGGCCGAGGCCACGGCCTTCGACGGCTCCCTCCGGCGGGCGCCGTAACGAGCCGCTGAAATGGAGTTCGTCCGCCTCCTCGCGCAGTCCGGCAAACCACGCGAGGGCCGCGTCGAAAACCGGCGCTTCGCGTTCGGCCACGGCGAGGATGCCGTTGTGCTCGATCGTGAGCGCGTCAAAATGCGGGTCTCCGGTCTCGTTGAGGTAAAGAGCACGTGAGCGAACCAGTCCGTTCCGACGCCGGCTGACGCCGGCGCCGAGCAGAGCCAGCGCGACCGTTCTGCCACCCGCAACCCCGCGCAACAAGCTCGGCAGTTGCGTTCTCGGTAGGGCGGCGAGCAACGTTCCGATCCAATGCCAAGACGTAAAGAAGGACGGACGGGCCAAGGTTTCGAGGGTTCGCCACTCGCGCTCAAGAGCTGCCGGCGCCGGCAGCGTCTCACGGTGGAACACTACTTCGCCAGGCATGTTGGCGTGCTCCCGGCACGGGATACCGTTTCCGCGTGAGAGCTCAATTGGCGTATATCAGGCGGCCAACGGCAAATCGGGCGCCACACGATCTTGCTATAATGCTCTACGGTTATTAACAAACCCAACCAAAGTAATGCGGATTCTGCACATTCTCGACCACTCGCTGCCTCTGCAGAGCGGGTATGTGATCCGCACCCTCGGCATCGTCAACCAGCAGCGGGCATTGGGATGGGATCCGGTGCTGCTGACGAGCGGAAAGCATTATGCGCCCGGCCCCGCCCGCGAACGGATCGGTGAATGGGAATTTCTGCGTACCCCGCGGCCGAACGGTCTTGCCGCGAGACTGCCATGGGTTCGCGAGCTGAAGATCGTCAGCGACCTTGGCCGCCGCCTCGATGACATCGTGGCCGAGGTGCGACCCGATATTCTGCACGCCCACTCGCCCGTGCTCAATGCATGGCCGGCGATCCGCGCCGGTCGCCGGAACGGCTTGCCGGTGGTGTATGAAGTGCGATCGCTGTGGGAGGACGCGGTAGCAAACAACGGCCCCTACCGAGCCGCCGATCTGCGGTACCGCGCGGCGCAACTGCTCGAGACCCATGCGCTGCGCCGCGCCGATGCGGTGACGACGATTTGTCAGGGCTTGCGGGAAGACGTTACCGCCCGCGGCATCCCGGGAGAAAAGGTCACGGTCATCCCCAACGCGGTCGATCGCGACGCCTTTAGCGGCCCCGGCATCCCGGACCGCGCTCTCGCCGGACGGCTCGGCCTGACGGGCAAGACCGTTCTCGCCTTCTTCGGCTCATTTTATTTTTACGAGGGCCTGCATCTGCTGTTGCAGGCCCTCCCCTTGCTGCGCCAGCGCGGGTCCAATGTCGCTTTGCTGCTCGCCGGAGGCGGCCCGGAGGAAGTCGCGCTGCATAAGCTGGCCCGAGAACTCGGCATCGCCGACAGTGTCGTTTTCACAGGACGGATCGTGCACGAGGAGATCCGGCGTTACTATGATCTGGCTGATTTGCTCGTCTTCCCGCGCGTCTCGATTCGACTCACCGAGTTGGTCACGCCCCTCAAGCCGCTCGAGGCCATGGCCCAGGAGCGCATCGTCGTCGCCTCGAGCGTCGGCGGTCATCGCGAATTGATCCGCGACCGCGAGACCGGCTACCTCTTCCCGCCGGACGAGCCGCAGCGTCTGGCCGAGGGCGTGATGGCGGCGCTCGCCGATCGCCCGGCCTGGCCGCGCATCCGGGCGCAGGCGATCGAATTTATCGATACCGAACGCTCCTGGGCGCACAGCGTGGCGCGGTACGCCGAGGTGTACAGTCGGCTCGTGCGGCCCTAGTCGGCATCACTTGATGCCACTCTACCGAAATCCCGATTTCCGGGGACTGCCGAGCAGGCTTGCCGGTTTGTTTGGTACGGCCGCCGACGACAGCTTCTTCGCCTTGCCGGCGTGGTTTGACTTGATGGCGCGTTGCGGTGTGCCAGCCGGAAGCGAAATCCGCCTCTATACCGATGAGCGGCCTAACCCGGGGGCGGCACTCCTATTTCAAACTGGGCTCGGCCGGTCAAGGCGACAGTTGGTCAGCCTGGCCAATGCCTATAGCGTCGAACACCACATCCTGTGCGGCTCTGGAACGGATCTCGATGCCGGGCTCGATGCGATCTTTGCAGAAATTCTTGCCGAAAGGCCGCGCTGGGATTGCCTCCGGCTCGCCGAGCTCGACCCGCAGCAACCGAGCTATCGCAGCGCCGTGCAGGCTCTCCGCCGCGCCGGGCTGCTTGTCGAATGCACATTTCATTCTGCGACGTGGTACGAGAATACAGCGGCGCTGAGCTTTGCCGATTACGTCGCCGCGAGACCCTCGGAACTGCGCAACACGTGGCGCCGCAAGCGGCGCAGGGTGGAGCGGGGCGGCCACCTGACCAAAGCCTTCTTCGCGAATACCACGGGCATCGGCCAAGCTATCATCGATTACCAGACGATATACGCTGCGAGTTGGAAGCCACCGGAGGACTTCCCGCAGCTTATTCCGGCGCTGATCCGCCTCGCCGCCGAATTTGGGGCTCTGCGCCTTGGTATCTATTACATCGACGGCGAGCCCGCCGCGGCGCAATTCTGGATCCTGTGGCATCGCCGCGCGGTCATCTACAAACTAGCCCATGACAAGCGATTCGACGATTTGTCGCTCGGCACGCTGCTCACCATGGAGATGATCGAGCGCATATTGAGCGACGAGCGTCCGCGCGAGATCACCCTCGGCCGCGGCGACGACGCCTACAAGAAACTTTGGCTCCCCAAGCGGCGCGAGCGCTGGGGGATCACCGCGGCCAACTCCTGGACCGGGCGCGGTCTGAGTCTTGGGCTGAAAAGCCAAGTGGCAAAAGCCTACCACCGGCTACGTGGCGAGAGGCTAACCCCGTTCGACTGACCGGCCACTGGTCATTCTGCAACGCGCGCGGCGACAGCCCCTGTTATCGAGTTCACCAGAGGACTGACAGACGCGCACCTTGGGTAGCGCGCGGCGGCGGGCCTGGGCGGCGGCGCAGCTTGCGAAACAAGAGCCACCCGATGGCGCCGGTGGCGACGAGGGCGGGGAGTACGGGCGCACCAGCCTCGACCAGTAGACCGATCAGGATTTCTACCGCGATCGCGGTCAAGAACGCCAAGACGGGGCTGAGCAGAACGGCAAGCGTGATGATCGACAATGGCGCCCACGTCGGTAGATTCCGCATAGTGTTACAACCAACCTGCATCGATCTTGACTAACTAGCACCAAGGCGGTCATCAACCCGTCCGGGGCGCCTTCGTCACACCGGCGGCGTTCCGGCGAGGTTCTGCGCGATATCGAGCGCGGCAAGAACCGCTTCGAGATAGGCGGGCCGGCGCCGTCCCGCCTTACCGCACCAGCGCTGTGGCAGACGCCGGCCTCCGCGAACGCCAACGCGAGCGCATCGCCAATGTGCCGGAGGCGGAATTCGACGCGACCGCCGAGCGTGACCAACCGCCGACCGCCTCGGGCCCTGGCAGCGGGCATTCCCTGCAGCAAAAAAGCTGATGACCCGCAAGGAAAACTCCGGACGCTAGCCGGCGAGCGCCTCGATCACCGCCGGCGCTTTGGTCTCAGCTCGTTGGCAGGCCTCGTCGACGAGGCGTTGCTGGTGTCAGCATGGGGTCGGCGGCACGACGCCACTTCGGCGAACGCCTCGGCAGCCTTTGATTTTATGGTGGGCGCGACAGGGATTGAACCTGTGACCCCTACGATGTCAACGTAGTGCTCTCCCGCTGAGCTACGCGCCCGTCACGCTCAGCCCCGATGTAGCGAAAATGCGGGCGGTAAGCAAGCGCCCCCCCGGGGCCGCTGACGATCCAGCGGGGGCCACTGCCGGCGTTGCAGCGGCTCGGCGGCAGCGATAGTTTCCGCTGGAGGTTGAGGCGGGGTGCGCGATGCGGTGTGGGGCGTTGTTGCTGGCGGCGCTGCTGGCCGCGGGAACGGACACGGCGGCAATGGGTGCTGGCCCAAGTAATCCTTATCATGAGCGTCTCCTCGCTTCGCCGCCGGACGAGCAAGCAGAGGTGCTGACAAAGGGTATCAAAGGTTGCGCCGGCTCATCGGCGTTTCCGATGGGCGTGACGACGAGCGGCAAAGCCAAGGGCTATGCGTATTGGAGCGTGCGCTGCAAGGACGGCAGGAGCTTTGCCGTCCAGATCGCTCCCGACGCCAAGATGACCGCGGTAGATTGCAAAGCGCTCGAAGGCAGCGGCAAGGAGTGCTTCAAAAAATTCTGAGCATTGGCTTACCGCAGGAGGCGGCGGTTACCAGCGCAGCGGCTGACGGCAGACCGAATACCACAGGCCGAGATTTTCTTCCTTCCACTTCGGATCCGCGCAATCCTTCTTGAGGAGCGCCGCTGAAGTCGTCGGGTCAGCAGGGGGAGTGGACGTGGAGTTCGAAGAGCATGCCGCGGCGGCGATTGCCAGGGCCAGGATTCCCGATCTCACTAACGCCTCTCCTTGCTCGTAGGCGATAATCGCGCATCTTCGCGGTCATGAACGCAGAATTCTCGACCCCTACCGCTATAATTGCAAGGCGCAGCACCCGCCTCGCTCTGGTTGCCTGCACCGCCGCCCACGGTCCATTGGGCTTGGGCGTTGGTCGGAAACGTTATATTGTCAGAAAGTCTTGCATTCGTGTGCTGAAGGACACTGGGCGGCGGAGAGCACATTATGAAAAGTGACGGCAAACGCCGAACTTACCGCAAGGACACCCTCCTCGCCCATCTCGGACGCCACCCGGAGGGGCAGCATGGCGCCGTCAACCCACCAGTTTACCACGCCTCGACAATCCTCTCATCCAACATGGCCGAATGGGAGGCCAAACGCGACCCCAAGACTCGGTTCGACGTAGTGCGCTACGGTCTGCTCGGCACACCGACCACCTTCGCGCTGGAAGAGGCCTTGGCGGCGATCGAGGGCGGCTATCGGGCTATGCTGATGTCGTCGGGCCTCGCTGCGATTACCGCTCCGTTGCAGGCCTGTCTCAAATGCGGCGACCACCTGCTGATGGTCGATGCGGCTTACGGACCGGCGCGCAACTTCTGTGAGAAGGTGCTGACGCGCTGCGGGATCGCCACGACCTATTACGATCCGCTGATAGGTGAGGACATCGCTCGCCTGATGCGCCCGAACACGAAAGTCGTCTATGTCGAGTCGCCGGGCTCGTTGACCTTCGAGGTGCAGGATGTCCCGGCGATCGCCGCGGCGGCGCACGAAGCCGGCGCCACCGTGCTGATGGACAACACCTGGGCCTCGCCGTGCCTGTTCCGTAGCTTTGAGCACGGTGTTGATGTCTCGATCCACGCGGCGACCAAGTACATCGTCGGTCATTCCGACGTGATCCTCGGCGCCGTCATCACCACCGAGGAGATGTATCTGCCGGTGCGCTCGATGGCTGCCGATCTCGGCCACTGCGCGGCACCCGACGACGCCTATTACGCGCTGCGCGGGTTGCGGACCATGGGCGTGCGGCTCGAACGGCATGAGAGGAACGCGCTCGCCGTAGCACGCTGGCTGCAGACGCGACCCGAAGTCTCGCGTGTCCTTTACCCGGCGTTGCCGGAGGATCCCGGACACGCGCTGTGGAAGCGCGATTTTCTCGGGGCCAGCGGATTGTTCGGCGTCGTCCTCAACCCGGCCTCCAAGGCAGCCGTCTATGCGATGATCGACGCGCTCGACCTTTTCGGGATCGGCTCCAGCTGGGGCGGCTTTGAAAGCCTGATCCTGCCGACCAGTCCCGAACGCGGCCGCACCGCGACGCGCTGGGCCCCGGAAGGACCGACCCTGCGGCTCCATATCGGGCTCGAAGACCCGCAGGATCTGATCGAGGATCTCGAGCGCGGCTTCCACCAGCTGCGCGTAGCGATGGCCGCGTGATCTGTCCGCGGGCTCTCCGGAGAGCGATGGCTGTTGCCGGAGACGAAAACCGGTTCACCCCCATCGATCAGGTGACGCCGCACTGTCGGATCGTCTCTTCGTTGAATTTGAGACCGAGCCCGGGGGCGGTCGGCATGAGGAGATCGCCGTTGTGCGGCACCGGGACCTCCTCGAAGAGCCGGAAGAGGCGGGGCATGTACTCGACGGTCAGACCATTGGGGACGGCCCCGACCAGGTGCACATGGATCTCCGGGACCCCGTGGCTGACCACCGGCAGGTTGAAGGCCTCGGCCATGCCGGCGATCTTTCGCCATGGGGTGATGCCGCCGCAGCGCACCTGATCGATCATCACAATGTCGACCGAACGCGCCTCGATCATGTGGCGGAACGGGACAATGCCCCAGAGGTATTCGCCGCCGGCGATCGGGGTCGCCAGGGCTGCGGCGACGCGTGCCAGACCGGCGTAATCATCGTGCGCCGTCACATCCTCGAGCCAGAACAGCCCAACACCCGCATCTTCGACCCGCCGTCCGACGTCGATCGCCTGCTCGACCCGCCAGCGCTGGTTGATGTCGCACATCAGATCCATCTCTGGACCAACCGCCTGGCGGATCAACCGCGCCTGCTCGACTTCGCGAGCGGGTGAGGTGACGCCAGGCAAGCCGAGCTGCATTTTAGCCTGCCGATAGCCTTTTTCGCGAAGCCGCCCGGCTGCAGTGATGGCTTCCTCGAGTTTGAGGCCGCGGCGCAAAGCCCCGCTGGCATAGGTGGCGATCCGATCGCGGCCGCCGCCCAAGAGCTTCCACAACGGCAGGTTCAGCGCCTTGCCCTTGATGTCCCACAACGCCACGTCGATCGCCGACAAGGCCATCGTCAAGATACCACCCGGCCCGGCGCCGCCGGCCGCGGCAGTCAGCTTCGCGGCGACCGCTTCGACGCAAAGCGGATCCTCGCCGATCGCGAGTGCCCCGAGCTCGTCGACAGCGCGCTTCAAGGTAGCGGTCAGCCTGCCGCCGAAATAGGTCACCCCGATTCCTTCGATGCCGGCGTCGGTGCCGACCCGCAAGACGACGATCGGGTTGGTCGCGTTCGGGTTCTCCGAAAACCCGGCGAGCGGCTCGTCGTTCGGCAGTGCTACGATCTGCGAGTGGATGGTCGAGATCTTCATGACGCCACCGCGAACCGGCTAATCGTGTCCTCCCTGAAGGCGAGACCGAGACCGAGTCGGTCGGAGAGAACCAGCTCGCTGTTTTCGAGGGCGGCGGTCCCTTCGAACAATCTGAGCATCCAGCCCATATATTCGACGGTGAGCCCGTTGGGTACGGCCGCCACGAGATGGGCGTGGATCTCCGGAATGACATGGCTGACCACCGGCAGGTTGAAGGCCTCGGCCGTGCCGGCGACCTTCATCCATTGGGTGATCCCGCCGACGCGGATCAAGTCGATCATCACGTAGTCGACCGAGCGCGCCTCGATCATGTGGCGGAAGGGGACGATGCCGTAGACCAGCTCGCCGCCGCAGATCGGCGTCGCCAAGGCTGCGTTGACCCGCGCCAACCCGGCATAGTCGTCATGCGCCGTGACATCCTCGAGCCAGAAGAGGCCGACCCCGGCGTCTTCAACCCGCCGGCCGATGTCGATCGCCTGCTCGACCCGCCAGCGCTGGTTGATGTCGCACATCAGCTTGATGTCGGGGCCGATCGCCTCGCGGACCCGCCGCATGCGCTCGACCTCCTTCGCCGGCGAGGTGTCGCCCGGGAGAGCGAGCTGCGTCTTCATCTCGCGGAAGCCCTTTTCCTTGAGGCGCCCTGCCGCGGCCACGACCTCGTCGAGCGACAGGTTGCGCCGCAGCGCGCCGCTCGCATAGGTCGGGACGCGCTGCCGCGCCCCGCCGAGCAGCTTCCACAGCGGCTGGTTCAGCGCCTTGCCGCGGATGTCCCAGAGCGCGATGTCGATCGCCGAAAGCGCCAAGGTGAACATCCCAGCGGGGCCGGAGCTGCCGGCGGCAGCGCGCAACTTGGCGATGATCGCCTCGATGCGCAGCGGGTCCTCGCCGACCGTCAGAGCGCCGAGATCGTCGACCGCGCGCTGCAGCGAGGCGGTCATGGCACCCCCATAGAAGGTCACCCCGATCCCTTCGATCCCGCCATCGGTGTCGAGCCGAACGATCACCATCGGCCGAGCGGCATTCGCGTCTTCCGGGGTGTTGGCGAGCGGATCCTCCTGCGGCAGCACGAGGATTTGCGAGCGGATGCGCGATATCTTCATCGGTTACCTCCCGAGACAGATCTCCCTGACAGCAGGGAGAAACGCGGTTTCAGCGTCCGAAAACTCACCCGATTTGAACCCGAATCTCCAATATATCAGTAAGTTGACTATGATTTGGGTGTGCCCCCCGGCAGCGGATTTTGCACTCTCAAATCGCGATTGGCAGCGGATTGGCAGCGGAATTTGGCGGTAGCCGGCACATTGTCGAAATCGGGTCATATTAGCCTTTTAAAAATTGATTTTATCGCATGATTGGCCTATGTAAGCACAAATCCAGCCGATGCAAGGGCGCACCGGCACGCCGACCTCTAAGCAGCGCGGTAGCGATCGACGGTCGCCTGGTCGAATTTGAGCCCGAGACCGGGTGCGGTCGGCATCGCGAGCTCGCCGTTCTGCGGCCGCGGCACCTCTTCGAAGAGGCGCATCAGCCATGGCATGTATTCGACCGTCAGCCCGTTCGGGATCGCGCCGATCAGATGGACATGAACCTCGGGGATCAAGTGGCTGACGACCGGCAGGTTGAAGGCCTCGGCCATGCCGGCGACCTTCATCCATTGGGTGATCCCGCCGACGCGCACCAGGTCGATCATCACGATGTCGACCGCGCGGGCCTCGACCATGTGGCGAAACGGGACGATGCCCCAGACGTATTCGCCGCCCGCCACCGGCGTCGACAACGCGGCGGTGACGCGGGCGAGCCCGGGGAAATCGTCCGCCGTCGTCACATCCTCGAGCCAGAAGAGGCCGACCCCGGCATCTTCGACCCGCCGGCCGACGTCGATCGCCTGCTCGACCCGCCAGCGCTGGTTGATGTCGCACATCAGCTTGACGTCGGGCCCGATCGCCTCGCGCACCCGCACCATGCGCTCGACCTCCTTGGCGGGCGTGGTCTCGCCGGGCAGCGCCAGTTGCGTCTTCATCTCGCGGAAGCCGCGCTCCTTGAGGCGCGCCGCAGCGGCCACGACCCGATCGAGCGAGAGCCCGCGCATCAAGGCGCCGCTGGCATAGGTCGGGACCCGCTCGCGCGCGCCGCCCAGCAGTTTCCACAACGGCAGGTTCAATGCTTTCCCGCGGATGTCCCACAACGCCATGTCGAGCGCGGAATGAGCCAGGTTGAAAATGCCGCCGGGTCCGGCCGAGCCGGCGGCGGCGCGGAGCTTCGCCGCGATCACCTCTACCCGCAGCGGGTCCTCGCCGACCATCAGAGCGCCGAGCTCGTCGACCGCACTCCGGAGAGCGCCGGTCAGCGCGCCTCCGAAATAGGTCACCCCAACGCCGGCAACGCCTGCGTCGGTCTCCATCTGCAAGGTGACGATCGGCCGAGTTCCATTGGGGTTTTCCGCCGCGTCGGCGAGTGGCTCGTCGGCCGGAAGAGCAACGATCGAAGAGCGAATACCGGATATCTTCATCGCATCAACCTCGGCGGTGGAAACGACAAGACTTGCACCCCGCGCGCTGCAAGGGAAGCGCGATCAGTCTCACCTTTGCTAATGGATAAAATCCGGCGCTCGATACCCGCGCCGGGCGTCGGCTCGAGGTAGAGTCGGGATGTGGCGCGGTGGTGTTAGGTCGACCATGTCGGTTGCCGCCCCTTTCGTCTGGCGGTGCCTTAGTGGGTCGGCCATAACTCCGTTTCCACACCCCGCTCATCGAACGCAGCAG
>Ga0210387_10002467_pt1 | contig 14146 bp, 9 predicted proteins | sample IncBWC7OmetaG_FD_160108 | JGI IMG/M metagenome (GOLD analysis project Ga0210387, IMG submission 160108) | Forest soil microbial communities from Barre Woods Harvard Forest LTER site, Petersham, Massachusetts, United States - Inc-BW-C-7-O ...
AACAAAGGGCGAAGTCATTGCCGAGGACGGTTCCGGCGTCAATATCCGCTGGGAAGACGGCCAGTTCGGTTACTATCGGTTTACCGACCTGCTCTCTCAAATCGAAAGATTCTCGTGAGCGAAACGTCAATAAACTTTTTTCGAGAGCATCCGACTAATTCCATGCCAGATCCTCTTTTTACCAGTTGGCGCCGATGCCCTTGGGCTTTAGCCGCTTTCGCCCGGCAGCCCGCGGTCATTGCTCACTTGGCCTCCGCAGCAGGCGGAGATGGGTCGGGAGGCTGAAGCTTGCGGCGCTTCTTTTCTTCCTTTTTGGCCTTCTTTTCGATGTCTCTCTTCCGCTTTTCGAACTGATAATTTGGTTTTGGCAATTTGTGATCCTCTTACTGGTATAATTTATGGTGAGAAAGTCTTGAACCCGTCAACTGGCGCGCTTCTGCGGGAATGGGGGTAATATCTGCCACTTTCTACGTCTGACTTCGCCTGAGACGCGACCGGCATGGAAAACTTCAGGCACGGAGAACGGCACGAGCGGAGGAGGAACGTGCAGAACACTCGCGCGTATCGCCCATCAAGTCGAGGTGATTCGCAAAGCGGGCTTCGCGAACGCTTAGACCCGTCCGAACGATAGGGAACACCCTCCGATTCAACCCTCCGATCGAGGATCGAGGCTTGGACTTAAAGTTCAGATTTCCAATATCAGCAAACGCGCACGCGTTCCTTTCTGAGTCGCCAACAGCCAGAACACACCGAATCAATAGAACCTTGAAAACCATCCGTAGACAAAACCTCATCGCCGAGACGCTCGTTGGCGTGTTGCTATGCACGACGGTACAGGCGCAGCAATATGCAATTCCAAGATCTGCCGCCGAAGTCTCCGGCCCAGCGCCCGGCATCGCCGTGACCAAAGCCTATGTGCAATCGGTGGGTCGTATGGCCTACCTTTGGGGCTGGCCGCTGGTCGATATGGCCAACCGCGGCATAGCCTTCTCCAAGGCGGCCGAACCCGGCCTGCTCGGCGGTGTGGTGCCGATCGCGTTCGGGCGCAACGCGATGCTGACTACTTACGTCAGCCCGGAAGAGTATTTCATCACCTGCCCGAACCAGGACGTCGTGTATGGCGCCGGCTTCTTCGCGCTGGACAAGGGACCCATCGTCTTCCAGGTACCGGATTTCGGGGATCGCTTCTGGGTCTATCCATTTTACGACGCGCGTACCGACGAGTTCTCGGAGATTGGCCGACAATACGGCACTAAGCCCGGCTTTTACCTAATGGTCGGCCCGAACTGGGAGGGCGAGACGCCCGCCGGCGTCACGGCGGTGGTACGCTCTTCGACGCCGTTGGTTTTTGTGATCCCCCGCATTTTCATGGACGACACGCCCGCGGACCACGCGGCCATCCAGCCGCTGCTCAGCCAAGTCGTTTTTTACCCGCTGTCTGAATTCGACGGGAAGACCAAGATCAAGGATTGGAGCAAGCTTCCGTATCTCCCGGCGCCCGAGTCCACTGGTGAAGGGGAGACCAAGTGGGTGAACCCGGAAACCTTCTTTGACGAGTTGCCGGAGGTGATGAAGCAGGTGCCGCCGCTGCCTGGTGAGGAAGGCCTCTACCAGTGGATCGGCAGCGTACTGCAAGCGGCCGCCAAAGATCCGGAGATGAAGAAGGTTCTCACCGACACGGCCGTCGCATCCGAACGGGAGTTGATCAGCCCGCTCTTGCAGTGGCGCTATAACGGCGGTTCCGTCGGCAACGGCTGGATTTCGCCGAGGAACGGTGCGCGATGGGGAACCGACTACGTCAGTCGCGCCGCCATCGCCATCTCGAACATGTTCGTAAACCGACCGGATGAAACAACGTACTTCTACAACGACAACGACAGCCAGGGTGAGCAACTCGAGGGTCGGAACATCTATGCCATCACTTTTGCCAAGGGCCAGCTCCCTCCGGTCAAGGGTTTCTGGTCTCTAACCTTGTATAACAACTATCATCTCTTGAACCCCAACCTGCTGGGGCGCTATTCGCTTGGCACCAAGAATAAAAACCTCATTTACAACGCCGATGGTTCTCTGACACTCTACGCCGGCGCCCCCTCGCCGGATAACGAGAGCAACTGGCTGCCGGCATCAAACGGCACGTTCTCGCTCTACCTCCGCGCCTACTGGCCTGAAAAGGCAATCCTCGATGGCGCATGGCAGCCGCCAAAGATCGAAAAGGTACGGTGAATCCGCGAAGTGCCAGGACTTCGGCTGCACGCTGCTGCCCATGATATTAACTTGCCTCTCGGCAGGGCTAGAAGTCTAACTGAAATACAATTGTGCTCATTGCGCGGAGGATAAAGGCGCACCAGTTCTCTCATAAGTCTCAGGACCTTCTGGCCGGCAGAATGCTTTCAGCACTTCGCCGAAGTCTTATGCGCCTCATGCAGCCTCGGCGGGGTTGCGGTCCCGCCATGCTGGTCAAGGTAAGCACAGGCCGACTCTATATCGCGCGCAAGAATCTCGATCAAATCCTGGTTCAGATGCGGGCGCACGACGATCCGCAGGCTGTTAATCTCCCTATGTGGTCGGAAGCTCTCGAGCATGAGCCTGGCCTCGGATCGAATCATGGTAAATTGCCGCTGTAAGGAAAATTCTTAATACCGACGATCCGGAAGAAGTTGTTCAAGCGCCATGAAAACAAGCCAACCCAACGAAACAAAATTCCAAGACACACTGTGAACCAAACCCACCTCCCAATCTTTCTTGGCCTCGCAATGGTCGCTATCTTCGCGCAGCGGGCGAGGGCGCAAGATGTGCTACCGCGCCCGGAACAGCCTTTCGGCGGGTATATCGCCCGCAAGGCGCAGGACTCGATCAAAGACTTCCCTCAGGAGGTTACCGCACCGAAAGGTGCGCCGAACATCCTCATCATCCTCACCGATGATGTAGGCTTCGGCGCGACGAGTACATTCGGTGGGCCGATCCCTACACATACGTTTGACCGGTTGGCGGCGAACGGATTACGCTACACGCAGTTTCACACGACGGCGCTGTGCTCGCCAACGCGAGCGGCTATCCTCTCCGGGCGGAATCATCATTCCGCGAACACAGGAATTATCATGGAAGGCGCCACCGGTTTTCCGGGTTACAATTCGCTCATGTCGAAAAGTTGCGGAACCTTTGCCGAGGTGCTGAAGCAGAACGGCTACAACACCGCGTGGTACGGCAAGAACCACAACATCCCCGACTGGCACAGCAGCCAGGCTGGGCCATTCGATCTCTGGCCGACCGGGCTCGGTTTCGAGTATTTCTACGGATTCATCGGCGGCGACACGAGCCAGTGGGCGCCGGCGCTTTATGAAAACATCAAGCCGATAGAGCCACCGCACGACGACCCGAATTATTACTTCGACAAAGACATGGCTGATCACGCGATCGCCCGCATCCGCATGCTGCACTCGGTAGCGCCGGACAAACCGTGGCTGACCTATTACGCCACTGGTACGGCGCATGCGCCGCACCACGCGCCGAAGGACTGGATTGAAAAATTCAAAGGCCAGTTCGACCAAGGCTGGGACAATGTTCGCGAGGAAACCTTTGCCCGGCAGAAGAAAATGGGCATCATTCCCGTAGATACTGAGCTGACGGAGCGCTCAGCCGGAATCCCCGCGTGGGACTCGCTCGATGCCGATCACAAGAAAGTCTACGCGCGCATGATGGAGGTCTATGCCGCCGCGCTCTCCTACGCCGACGACCAGATGGGTCGCATTCTCGACGCGATTCAGGATATGGGTGAGCTGGACAACACGCTTGTCATCTACATCCAAGGCGACAATGGCGCGAGCGCCGAGGGCGGCCAGCAAGGCTTGCTCAACGAGATGGCGTTTTTCAACGCTGTCCCGGAAGACTTTAACCAGGTAATGGCACACATGGATGAACTGGGAGGCCCACTCTCGTTCAACCATTATCCCATAGGCTGGGCGCACGCCATGGATACACCGTTCCAGTGGACGAAGCAGATCGCCTCGCACTTCGGCGGCACCCGCAATGGAATGGTCATCTCCTGGCCGGGCCGCATCAAGGACAAGGGCGGCATCCGAACACAGTTTCATCACGTCATCGACATTGCGCCGACCATTCTGGAAGCCGTCGGCGTACAGTCCCCCGCCGTGCTCAACGGCGTACCACAAAAGCCGATCGAAGGTACCAGCATGGTCTATACCTTCGACAACGCAAAAGCGCGATCGAAACGTCGGACCCAATATTTCGAGATGTTCGCTAACCGCGCCATTTACAACGATGGCTGGATCGCCTGCACCACGCCACCGCTAGCGCCATGGGAGGTGGGCAAAACCATCGACGTGGATGATTACAAATGGGAGCTTTACAACGTGGACCAAGACTTCAGCGAAGCCAAGGATCTGGCGGCGAACAACCCGAAGAAGCTCGGTGACCTGCAAGACCTCTTCTGGATCGAAGCGGCGAAATACAACGTGCTGCCGCTGGACAATAGCAAGATCGAGCGCATGGACGTAAGCAACCGCCCCAGCCTCACCAAGGGCCGTTCCCTGTTCACGTTTTATTCCGGCCAAGTCCGCATCCCGGAAGGCAGCGCTCCAGACATGAAGAACAAGTCGTTTAAGATTACCGCTGAGGTGGAGATACCTGAAGGCGGAGCAGAAGGCGTTATCGCAACGCAGGGCGGGCGCTTCAACGGCTGGGGTTTCTACATCCTCGCGGGCAAGGTGACTTTTCACTACAACCTCGTCGGCGTCGAGCGCACCACCGTTACAGGCCCGGACAAGCTCGCGGCCGGAAAACACACCGTCGCTGTAAATTTCAACTATGATGGCCCCGGCATCGGAAAAGGCGGCACCGCCACGCTCCTCGTAGACAACAAGGTAGTCGCCGATGGCAAAATCCCGCACACCATTCCGTTCCGCATCTCAGCGGACGAGACGCTTGACTTCGGCGAGGACACCGGTACGCCAGTTAGCGAAGACTACAAGGTGCCCTTTAAATTCACTGGCACGCTGAACAAAGTTATCATCAACCTCGGGGAAGCAAAGCTCGACGCCAAAGAACAGAAGGCTATGGAAGAGGCGGCGGAACAAGAGGCGGTGAGCGACTAAATCAAAAGCGAGTCACGCACAGCAAAGGTCAAGTTATCATCACCGCGCAAGTGGCTGCAGCGGAAGCAGTCCGCCGGCCGTCGCAGCTCGGCCCACACCTTTGGAGTGGCTTGTGAAAAACAGCGCTACCTCGATGGGAAAGACTTAACTTGCTTTCGTCCTTACAATCGAATCACCGCTCGTCCACCAGCCGGATTTCGTGATAGAACGAGCGCGCAAAACCGTCCAGGCCGGGAAAGAGCGACGCGGAGGTGACGTTCATGGCGTGCAGGTCACGCAGTGCTTTGGTATGGAGATGTTGCGGCAGGCGGATTTTTAGAAGCGCGGTTTCGCGCGGCAGCGGCTTGCCATCCCACGGCGGGGCCTCGCGTTTTCGAAGCAATTCAGGATCGAGCCCGAAAGTGGCAGCGAGATTCTGCTCGAAGCGGGTGCAGATGTCACAAGGCGCGAGAAACAACCCCTGTTGGATCGAGAGCCGCTCGTTCATCCGCTCCGGTGCCACACCGATGACGAAAGGCTCAGGCTCGCGTTTGCGCGCCAGAAATTCGTTTACAAAACGGATATGGTCGAGATTCATCCGGTCGGCGTTCTTCGGTGGCCATTTGCTCTCAAACTTGGCGGCGATTCGCTCGCCGAGCAGAGTATCGTTGACAGCCCAGACCGCCGCCGCTTCTCGGCGTTTCGGTTTTTCCATGGCAAAAAATGCCGCAATGTAAAAAGAATAGGAAAAATCGAGCAGTCGCGTTGGACCGCCATAATGCTGGATGAGTGCGAGCCATTCGAGGCGTTCTTTGCGACGCGGCAAGTCACCGACGTAGTGATGTGCGCGCCGCTGGAACTGCCGTAGGATGCGCTCCTCCCATTCAAACAAGAATGGCAGCGGGCCCGCGCGACGATTCGCCGCGCGGTAGAGAGTCGTCTCGAGGGGATTGTCGGCGTTGGCGTGGCCGCGAAAAATCCAGCCATTAAGCGAGGCGCCTAGTTCGCGCGCTGCTGGCCAGTCAGAGGGTTCAATTGTGAGAAACATGACATTGTTCTCGCCTGGTCTGACATCCGACGGGCGTGAGAAATCCCGCAGCCTTGGCCCGCTTGCGAATCGCAGGCCAGGCGTTGCACCGGTTAAGAGCTTGTCCGGTCACGATGGTTCCAAGTACACTGTTCTCCAGTAGGCAATGCGATCTTTTCGGATTAGTGTTTGGATGTTGTTTACAATCCAAGCAGATATCAAAGATGGTATTGTGACAGTTTTGACAAATAAAACGGTGGGCACCTCTTGTTAATGACCGGTTGCGACTAATAGGGAAAAGATCTGGAAACGGCCGGGTGCACTCAAGAAACCGGTCGCCGATGCTATCACGAGATCACTGATTCCCAACCAGTTCCATCCCCGACGCTTTTTATTATGGAAGCCCAGGCGTCTGCTGAAGGAGATCGTTGATTCGGCCTGGAATCGGTGCACCTTTTTAGGGCGACGGTATTTCGCGGATGGACCCGCTGTTCAATCCTGACAATGTGAATTCGTAGCTCAAACAAATATCCTAACAACGCCCCTTTCGATTAAATTAATAAAGTGGAAGCTAAAGACGAAATTAGCCGATTGTCACCAGTCGCGATTAAGACGATTCTTGTTCCAACTGACCTCCGTCCGGAGTCAATGATTGCGCTCCGATACGCGCTTACGCTGGCGAGGCAATTCGATGCCAACCTCACGCTCCTCCACGTTTTGGAAGAACCCTACACTTCGGACACAGAGCTAGAGCCAGGCTCGGAAGAATTGCCTGTTTTGAAGAAGAGCAACGAGGAACGAGAACTGGCTTTGTTGGAGGAAGAATTACGCTCGGAGTATCGGAATTGCCGAAGCTGTTTTAGAGTCGGAAGTCCTTTTCGACAAATCGTGCATGAAGCCGAAAACATCAAAGCGAGCGTCATCGTTATTTCATCGCATAGTTATGGGTGGCTAGAACGTATTCTTCACGGCAGCGGCGCGGACGTGATACTTCATAGCACGCTCTGTCCTGTTCTTGTCGTCAAAGAACCCGGCACAGCTCAGGGCTCGGAACCGCAAGAGACACCAGAGCCTCGATAGTGGACTGTAGGCAAGCCGTCCCACCCCCGCAGCTCTCTCTCCAAGGTGATCCAACTTAAGGCTCCTATCCCAAGAGGCAGTTCAATGCGGGGACTCTTTTCGAGCTCCTGGCGAACTTTGCGTTCTTCACCATCCAAGGCCACAGCCTGCTCTCTCCAGTGTCCGAGTTGTAAACTCATCCACCCAGGTAGCCGGCTGTTAAATTCTTGCCACCGAGCCTCTCGCCACCAGCCCGCGGGCACCTCGATTCCCTGGACCACCGCAATGGCTCTGCCGCGTGCCTCGGCTCGATGTCGATCGCGCATCAATTGTTCCCGGTAACATACCACCGAGCGTTGCTGTTCCTCTTCAAGGCTGGGCACGGCCACGATGCTCATCGCATGGCGGTTGCCCTTGAGATAGCTCTCCAATTGATCCAGTAATGCCCTGGCATCGAGCCGATCAGTCTTTTGGTGCCTGGTGCGTTGGTTCTCCAGCGCCCGGGGCACCATCACAAAGTTCACCGCTCCAGCTTTGATCAGTTCCCGATGATACCAGTACCCGCAGGCTCCGGCCTCGTAACAGGTGTAAACCTTGATCCCCTCCTTAACCCAGTCTTTGATCTGATCCAGTAACTTCCACGGATCCCATTACCGGGCCGGCTTGGGCGTCGAACCGTCCAATTGCCGGCACTCGGTAACCTGTCGCACGTGCAGGTCCAAACCTAATTTGATCACTTCTGGTTTGGCTTCGCCTCCCCGTCGATAGCTTGGCTATGTATCTTATTCATAGAGAGCCGACAGTGTAGCAGCGAGTGTTGCTGCCTGTCGGCTCATGTCATCTTTACTCTGGAGCTTGGACATTTCAGCGCTTAACGCGGTGGCGGTGCCGGTGTGTCCCGGAAGGACGACTAGAAAGTAGGCCGGCGATTTATCGCCGGTACTGGTGTTTAGAATTTGATCTCGTCCCGGAGGGACGATCGAAATAAGGCTTGGCCCGTGGCTGATACATTCTCTTCGCTTAATGTTCACTGGCGAATTGCGTGGACTCGAAAGGCTCGGTTCCGGGGCTGGACGCTGAGACGCGCTAGAGCTGGGAGACGCCGGCACTGCTTCTCAAATCGTGTCGGACAATTCCGCTGGTGCAACCAAGCCAACGGCGCGAGATTGCCGCAATTGATGGGTTTCCACCCATTGCCAGGACAGCAGGGCCGGCACGCCAAACAATATCTCCCGCATCCGTTTGATCAGCGCCAGCGATAGTGCGACGTCGCCGCTCACGCCGGCCAGACCGGCTAACAAAATCACCCCGGCTTCTTGCACACCCAGCCCTCCTGGGACAATGAACGTCGCGTGGCGCACGGCTTGCGTCAATGCTTCTATCGCAATGGCGGCACCGATATCGACCGGATGCCCGAGTAATTTCAGCGCAAACCAAGTTTCTGCCGAGCCGATCACGTAGCCAGCCAACTGCCAGGCCAGGGTCTGCGCCAGACGCCCTGGCTGGATGAAGAGCCGATGAACTTCGCTGTCCAGTCGCGCGCCATCGAGGCGCATCGCGAAACGATTTTTCACGCCCAATAGCTGTCTCACGAATGTTTCGATACGCTCGAACACCGCGCCGTGCCTGAGCAGGAAAAATACCACGACCGGGATGGGCAGAGACAGCAACAACCCGACCGAGATGGTCCAGAGCTGACCGATGCCGGGCGCGGTGAGGGTAATCAGTACGATACCCAGCCCGCAGAATAAATATTGCACGGCAAGGGTGATTAAGATCTCGACGATGACGGTTGCGGCGACCGCTGTCGTATCGTCCAACCGCAAGCGACTCAGGCGTATCCCGACCACCTCACCACCGATACCAGCGGCCGGCAGCAAGCGTCCGATGGCTTCGCGTACGGCCGCGACCCAGAGCAGGAACGGCAGGGTGGCGCGCCGTTGACGGTCGATCGGCTCGAGCAGGATGCGCCAGCCCTGCGCATCGAATGCCAACGGCACCAGGCGCGCCGGCACCAACAGCAGCAGGAGCCAGCCTGCGCGCGCGAAGGCCTGCAACACGTCGGGCAGGCCTTCGTGCACAACCAAGCCGATCAACAGCAGGAAGCCGGCGCAGCCGGTCAGATAGGCGAACCGCTTCAAGTGAGCCTCCCCAAATCCGAGAATCCGCCTACAGGTACCTCCAACCGGTCCAGCGCGGCGCGCACGCGTGGCGAGATCAGAGCGGCAAATTCATCGGCATGCCGATAGGTCGGCATCGATGCTCCAATCTCGGCACCAGAAATCAATGCCGGGTGCAGATAGATCTCGCCGATACCGTGCCGGGGTAGACGGGCGAGGGTAGCGAGTAGGGCGGTTTCATCGAATTTCCCCGAGTGCTCGATGCCGACCATATGGTCGTTGTGCTCGATGCCAGCCGTCGTTAGTTTGCGCCGCATAAGCGCAAGCCAGGGTTTGAGCAGAAACGGGATGAGCGTTTCGTTGGGCCAGCGTATCGCCCGCAGACCGAACGGTCGACCGATCTCGATAATAAGCCTCAGCAGCGTGGGATGAAGGTGAAAATGTTTGTGGGTGTTGACGTGATCCAGCGGCAGCCCGCTTGCCGCAAAGGCTTCGAACTGGGCGCGGATTTCGGCGGCAAGCTGTCGCCTGACCCAGGGCAGAAAGAAAAACCGCACGCCGTCGCGAGCCATCCTGTCGCCAAAACGACCTTTTGCGTCGACCAGATCCGGGATGGCGGCGTGCGGCAGGACAGATTGACCGTCGGCCAGCACCAGATGCAAGCCGACGCGCAAACTTGGTAAAGCTCGAGCTCGCGCAATCGCGTCGGCTGCGGCCGGTGCCGCAACCATCAAGCTGGCGGCACTTAACACGCCTTCGCAATGAGCACGTTCGACCGCCTGATTCACGCTCTCATGCAAACCAAAATCGTCGGCCGTGATAATTAAGCCGGGTCCGCGCTTCGTCACGCTATTCCCTTATTGCAGGTTAGACTCGATGTCCATATGACAACGCAACCCGCAGGCCGCGCCGGCATCGATAAAAAACACCGCCTCAGACCTCATGCCCCCGCAGGAAGCGGAAAAACTCAACGCCTTCACGCAGACGGCGCTTCAGCATGTCCCAATTGCCCAGCATTTCGCGGACGATTTCCCAGATCTTGCTGGGACGGAAATAGAAGCTTTTGTAGAACACTTCGACGCCGTGGTAAATCTCTTCCTTCGACAAATGCGGGTAGCTGATGGTCGCTAACTGCTCCCCTTTGTCGTTGACCAGCTTGCCGGCACTGTTCGGGGCGATCCAGTTGTTTTCCACCGCCTGCTGGTAAAGCCGGGTGCCCGGATACGGCGCGGCCAGCGAGACCTGTAGCGTATGGGGGTTGATTTCTTTCGCGAAAGCAATCGTCTTGGCGATCGTCTCCTGGGTTTCGCCGGGCAAGCCGAGGATGAAGGTGCCGTGCACCACGATGCCGAGCTTGCGGCAGTCGTCAGAGAAGCGTCGTGCGGTATCGGTGCGCAAGCCTTTCTTGATGTTCAAAAGGATCTGGTCGTCGCCGGATTCATAGCCGACCAGCAGCAGGTGCAAGCCGTTCTCTTTCATGATTTTCAGGGTCGAGTAAGGCACATTGGCCTTCGCGTTGCACGACCACATAACGCCAAGCTTGCCCAAGCCCCGAGCGATTTCCTCGGCGCGTGGCCTCAAATCGGTAAAGGTATCGTCGTCAAACATGATCTCCTTCACTTCGGGCATGTTTTCCTTGATCCACTTCACCTCCTCGATCACGCTTTCCGCTGAGCGGGTGCGATAATTGTGGCCGCCGACGGTTTGTGGCCACAGGCAGAAGGTGCACCTCGACTTGCAGCCGCGCCCGGTGTAAAACGATAGATAGGGGTGGTTGAGGTAGCCGAGGAAGTAATTCTTGATAGTCAGGTCGCGCTTGTAGACGGGTGCGACAAACGGCAATTTGTCCATGTTCTCGATCATCGGACGCGCCGCGTTGTGCTTGACCGTACCATTCGCCAGTCGGAAGCTGATGCCCAGTACCTGGTCGAACGGCAAACCTTCGGCGATCTCCTTACAGGTGTAGTCAAACTCCTCGCGCGCGACAAAATCGATGGCCTGACTTGCCAGCAACGAGCCTTCGGGATCCACGGCTACTTTCGCGCCCACCATGCCGATTACGATATTCGGCTTGCGCTGCTTAAGCAGTTCGGCGAATCCCGCATCGGTTGGAAACGATGGCGTGCTGGTGTGCATAATCACCAGTTCGAAATCTTGCGCAATTGCCAGGGTCTGGTCGACACTCAGATCGTCGGCGGGCGCATCGACCAACCGACTGTCCGGCACCATGGCGGCGGGCTGGGCCAGCCAGGTCGGATACCAGAATGACTTAATCTCGCGTTTCGCCTGGAAGCGGGAACCCGCGCCGCCGTCGAAACCATCAAAAGAGGGTGCCTGCAGGAAAAGAGTTTTCATCACATTCGACAATAAAATTTCAACTAATTCGATTTCACGAGACTAACGGATATCGCGATTCCAGACTTCACTCAACGCGATTACTGAGAGATCGGACCGGCCGGATCATCCTGGACCTGTAACGTTTGCCCGGTAAAATTTCAACTGATTCGAAACCACGAAGCGAACGGGTATGCGATTCCGGCTTCGCTCGACGCGATTACTGAGAGATCGGACCGGCCGGATCATTCTGGATCTGTACCGTTTGATTGCGCCATCGCACCGTCGAGCCGACAAACCCACTGAGCCAGGTCAACAACAACAAGCTGTCGCGTAACGGGGCGTAGCGCGCATTGCCCGGTGCGGGCAATCCGTCCGCAGGCGCACGCCAGTGCAGAGCCAGGCGGGCCGCGCTACCGAGCACCGCAAAGATCACATTCCAGCGGGTCGGCGCGAGTAACAGACCAAAGCCGACGACGGGAAACGTAAAGGTCAAAAACGTAAAAGCGTAACCCAATGGATTGAGTGCGCGTACGGTCTTCATCCAGCGCCGCTCGCGCGACCACATCAAGGCAAAATTATTCTCGGTCACGTCGGTCGTGACCCACTCCTCGGAAAGTACTGTGGCGAGGCCAAGATCGCGGGACAATTTTCCGAGCCAATAGTCGTCCGCCAGGCGATTGCGTACCGCCGCGAAGCCGCCGATCGCAGCCAAAGTGTCGGCGCGCATTGCAATGGTCGCCCCAAAGCCGAAACAATCGCCGCCAAAGGCGCTGGCAAGCCGCACGGACGGAGCGAACCAGGTGTCGATAAACAGCGCGCCCATCCGGGTCCAGAACGTGTCGAGCGAGCGTCCGCGATACAAGCACGTGACGATGCCAACCGCCGGGTCGGCCAAGGGGGCACTGACCCGTTCCAGATAATCCGGCGCGACCGCAATGTCGCTATCCGCGAGCACCAGCCATGGATGGCGCGCGCTGCTTTCGATATTGATCAGGTTGCTGACCTTGAAATTGCTGCCATGCACCCGCGGGTCGACTACCAACTCAATCTCGCGCTGCGGGTAGCGCGCCTTGAGACGTTCGACAACCGCAATAGCTGGATCGAGCGGGTCCCGCACGCCAAACAATAGTTGGTATTCAGGATAGCTTTGCTCGCACAGGGTAACGAGATTTTCTTCCAGCCTGGGCTCGTCGCCGCACAGCGGTTTGAGCACCGTGACGGGCTGCGGAACCGACGCCGATGCGAATCTGGCGTGCGTGCCCGGACGATAGGTGCGCGGACGACAAAACAGGGCGATCAGCGCGTACGCGGCGGCAAATAGCGTCAGGGCGTAGCCGGACCCGGTCAGTAACGCAGGCATACGACAGACTATCGACCACAGCTCTTTTGTGCACAATTTCATGGCGCAGATAGACCGGTGCAGCATGATGCTTTGCGGCATCTGCTCAAGCGAGCGCGAAAGGGACGAGATTGGGCGAGAATCACCCGCATTAGCAGTTATCGAACATTTTGGTTTTCTGGGAACTAAGAGGAAACCTAGAGCGTCAAAATGTCGTCAAGACAAATGCGGAATTGCGGGTTGCCGCAGTTCCGCACCACAGTAGATTTCGGAAAATTCGCGCATGTCCAAGCAAGATGCGGTACTCATCACCGGCGCGTCCGGCTTCGTTGGCTCGGCCGTCGCACGCGCCGCACGTCAGCGCGGCTTCAAGGTACGCGTCCTGGTTCGTCCGAGCAGTCCGCGCCGAAATCTGGTCGGCCTGAACGCCGAAGTCTTCGAAGGCGATATGCGGGACGAGGCATCTGTCAACCGGGCGCTGGTGGGAGCGCGCTACCTGTTCCACTTGGCGGCCGACTATCGCTTATGGGCACGTGATCCCGGAGAGATCGAACGCAATAACATCGAAGGCACCGGCGCTGTGATGCGGGCTGCGCTCCAACAGCGGGTCGAGCGCGTGGTGTACACCAGCAGTGTCGCGACCTTGCGGGTCAATAGCGAGACCACCGCCGCGACGGAAGACGCGCCGCTGGCCAGCAACGAAGCGCCCGGCGCGTATAAGCGAAGCAAGGTATTGGCTGAGCGCCTGGTCGTGCAGATGGTCGCACAAGACAGCCTGCCGGCGATCATCGTGAACCCGTCGACCCCGATCGGCGCACACGATGTGCGACCGACTCCGACCGGCCGCGTCATTATCGAAGCGGCCACCGGCAAGATGCCGGCCTTCGTCGACACCGGACTGAACCTGGTCAATGTCGAAGACGTGGCGCTCGGTCACCTCTTGGCACTGGATCATGGGCGTATCGGCGAACGTTACATACTCGGCGGCGACAACATTACTTTGCAGCAGATGCTGGCCGAAATCGCCGGCCTGACCGGGCGCCGCCCGCCACGCGTGAAATTTCCGTTGTCGCCGTTATTTCCGCTCGCGCACGCCGCCGAAACCGTGGCGCAGTCGACCGGCAAGGAGCCGTTCGTCACGGTGGCCGGCCTGAAGATGGCGAAGAACCGAATG
>Ga0210387_10002468_pt1 | contig 14145 bp, 14 predicted proteins | sample IncBWC7OmetaG_FD_160108 | JGI IMG/M metagenome (GOLD analysis project Ga0210387, IMG submission 160108) | Forest soil microbial communities from Barre Woods Harvard Forest LTER site, Petersham, Massachusetts, United States - Inc-BW-C-7-O ...
CCATCGCGAGGCTGCTCTTGCCAGCGCCGGAAACCCCCGTGATGACCACGACCTCACCTGGTACGAGCTCGAGATCGATGCTCTTCAGGTTGTGGGTCTGAGCGCCCTCGAGAACGGTCGGTAGCATTTCGGGGCAGCAATCTTGGGGCAGAACCCGCGAACCGCCAGACATTATCTCGGGCGCTGCCAAGCAATGTCATCCTGTGCCCAAAACTGGCCGCGCGAAGGCGCAAAGTTGCGCATCGCCGGCTGCACGGCATAGTGCTCGCCCCTCGGCGATGGCCTCACCCAAAAAACAAGAGCTCGGCGATCGGCTGGTGTCCAAGAACCGCCGCGCGACCTTCGACTACGAGTTGAAGGAAACGCTCGAGGTTGGCCTGGTGCTGATCGGCAGTGAGGTGCGCGCGCTCCGCGAAGGCCCCGCAAATTTGGTCGAGGCCTGGGTGGAGCTCGACCGCCGCGGCGAAGCTTGGGTGAAGGGAATGCGCATCGCGCACCTCAAGCACGCCGCTTTTGGGCACGAAGAAGTGCGTACGCGAAAGCTGCTCATGCACAAGGAGCAGATCGAGCGGCTCAAGAGCAGCGTCGACCGCGAAGGGATGACCGTCGTCGTCACCAAGTGCTACTTCAAGAACAACCGCGCAAAGCTGGAGATTGCGCTAGCACGCGGCAAGAAGGATCACGACAAGCGCCAAACCTTGCGTGAAAAGGATTCGCTCAAAGAGGCGCGCGCAGCCATGCAACGAGGCCGCAAGGCATGAGCGAGGCTGTGCACGTTCCGCTCACGCTCGCGAACGGCGGACCTGCCGCCATCGTCGAGAACCAGGGCGACCATGTCGTCGTGCGCTCGAGCGTGCCCTCGCCGCCGGGCTCGACGCTCGCACTGAGCCAGCAAGGGCTCTCGGTGCAGGTCAAAGTGCGCGGCTGCAAGCGTATGGCCGAGGGCGACCTGCCGTTTCGCATCGAAGGCCGCCTCGTGAGTTTGACGCGCACGGCGCGCGAGCAGCTCTTTGGCGTGAAGCCAAACGGCGCCTAGCGACGCCCGAGCCGCATCGAGCGACGCAGCTTGGGCCTTCCTCAACCGGGCGTGAACACCACGCCTAGGTCGAACGACAACCACATGCCGCGCAGGCGATCCTCGCCACCCGACACCGGCTCGAAGGGCAACTCGCGGAGCACCAGGCCGACGGACGAGCCCACGCTGAGCCGCAATCTGCGGTCCAAGCGCGGCTCGAACCGAATCGAACCCGCGGCGCGTGCCGACCAAGTCTCGTTCTGATCGACAATCGCATCCACGCCACGCACGTCGCCAAAGCGAACCCAAGCCGCGGCGAGATCGAAGCCCAGATCGAGGTCGAGCGCGTCACTGAGCGGCAGACGCACGCTGGGCGTCAGCGACAGCTCGAGCCATTCCATTTTCGATGCGTCCGGCGCGCCGCCGGCGAGCCAGGCGAGCCCACCATCGACGCGAGCGCGCTTCGCAAAGCTCCACTGACCGAGCAAGCGCGGGCCGATCAGCGCGGCCGACAGGCTCCCAATGTCCGCGACCTCGAGGCTCGAGCGCAGAGCGAGCGGTCCGTCGAGCGTGCGGCGCGCTTCGCGGGCTCGAGCGAGCGAGGCAGCCCGCGCCTCACTTCGCTCGCGCTCGGCCTGCACTTGGAGCTTCCTTTGCAGGCGGCGTACGAGCTCGGCCGCCGCCAGTGCGACGCGACGGGCACCGAGCTGACCCGCCGCGTTTTTGCCAGAAACTACGCGCGCGCCGTGAAATTCCCCGCGCTCCCAGAGCTCGACCCGCAAATCCTGACCGACTTGCACGACTCGAAAGAAGAGCGACGAGCGCGAGCGCTTCGCCGACTCGAGCTGCGGCACCTTCACGTCCGCGAGCTCGAGCGCGATCAAGCGGCGAGTCGCGCGAGCGTCGAGCAAGCTCTCAGCGCCGTCGCCAATTTCGACCGCAACCGGCGCTTCGAGCGCGAGGCTCGGCTGGGCTCGCAGCAGCACAGCGCTCAGACAGAGCGCGCCGAGCCAGCAACCAACGCGGCGCTCAGGGCGCGACGCTGCTTGGCGCGGGAGCGGGGCTCGAGCTCGGTGCGGCTTGGGTTTCGTCGTTGTCGTCTTCCGGATCGTCGTGCGCGGCTTCGGACTTTGCGCCCGCGTCACGGCCTTTGGAGGCCAGAGCACTGGCGGCCCTTCGGAACTCGCCGAGGCGCCGGCCGTGGGGGAAGTCTCGCGCATAATCTTCCACCAGTTGCGTCACGAGCTCGGCATCGCCTTCGGCAAGCGCCACATCGACCTGGCGAGCCGCCGCATCTTCGGCGAAATCACCCGTGGGAGACAAGCGCCGATACAGCGCAAAGGCCTGCGCCGCACCCGGTTGGTCACCCGCTTGATCGAGCAAATTGCCCAATGTCCAGGCGGCCAGCGGGGCCTCCGGGGCCTCCGGATGCGAGAGGACTTGGCGGAGTGCGCGTGTCGCCTGGCCGCGCTCGCCAGAAGCGCGGGCCACGTCGACCAAGCTCATCAGCTCCGAGGGTGAAGCGTGCGCCATGGCCACGTCGAACCCACCCTGCTGATCGAGCGCGCGGCGCGCGCCCGCAAAATCCCCCACCTCGACCAAGCGCTGCCACTCTGGAGTCGGCGCGGGTGCCGAAGCCACGTACGGCGCGCTGTCGCTGGACGCGAAAGAAAGTGGCTCGCTCGGCAGCGCGCCCGCGAGCGCGGCGTGATGCCCATGCCCACGCATGGCTTTTACTTGGGGCACCAATGCTTCCGGCTCAGCCGCGCTCTGCGCAGGCGCGGGCCCGGCCGGGCGCGCTGCTTGCGCCAGCGGCTCAGCGCGCAACCCCGGCAGTGCTTGCGGTCGGATGAAGCGCGCCCCAACGAACACACCAGAGCCAAAAATCACGGCGGCGAGCGCGGGGGCCCATGCCCAAACCAAGGGCGAGCGTCGGGCACTCGGCCCACGCTCGGCCAACTCCGACTTCAGTCGCCGCCAGACCACGGGCAAGCGCTCACTCGCCGCGTAGTCGCGCAGCGCTGCTTGCGGAATGACCGGCAGCCGCGGACTGCGCCGGCTCATGATTCCGCCTCCCCGAAGGGCGCCACGAAGCGCTCGTTCAGGTAACGTTGCGCCCGCAAAATGCGCCGTTTCGCCGTCGCCAGCGAGCAATCGGTCAACGTGGCCACGACCTCCAGCCGATGGTGATCCACGTGGCGCAAAGTCCAGGCGATGCGATCGTCGGCCGGCATGGTTTGGAGCAGTGAATACACTTGAGCCAGTAAGACGCGGCTCTCTGGGTCCGCATTCGGAGAAGCGATCGCGTCGAGCTCGATCGGCTCCGGACTGCTCAGGCCGAGCGTGCCGAGAAAGCGCCGACGCCGCAGCCGCGTGCGCACCAAACGCACGACGATGCTCCCGAGCCAAGGCCGAAATGCCGAGGCGTCCCGCAGCTCCGCGAGCCGTTCATTGGCGCGCAGAAATGCGTCGTGCACGATGTCCTCAGCGTCATTCGCGCTGCCTTGAATGCGCACCGCGAGGTTCATCGCGAACGGCGCGTGGCGACGATAAAGCGCTTCGAACGCCGACAGATCGCTGTGCCGGGCGCGAGCAACGAGCTTCTCGTCCTCGGCCGCCGCCTCGGGCCCGCGAGCGTCGAAGGACGCAGCCCTGCCCGGAATTAGCCGCAGACGGGGAGCTCGCTCGGGGTTCACGGTTTTTCCAGGTCGGGCAGCCGAAGCCCGACGTCATTAGGACGCCATGATGCTCGTTTTCGGCTCACGCGATGCGCGCAAAACGGAGCCGCTCTTGGCGGCGCGCGAGTGGCCCTCGGCCGAAAGCCCTTAGCGTCACTTGGTTTGGCGACCGCATGATTCTAACTCACTGAAACTAAAGCTCTTTAATAAGCGGCCCGGAGATTTTGGGTTTTCGCGTGAGCCACTTCTTGGTACTCGAGCGTCTGTCACACGTTCCGAGCCCACACCGTCGTGGGTCGGCAGGAGGATTCACAACATGTCGATTTCCAAGCTGTTTGCACTGATCCCGGTTGCCGTTCTCGCTGCTGCTTGTGGCGGCGGTGCCACCCCGGACGCGGCTGCTCCCGAAGGCGCAGCGGCTGCCGAGCAGAAGCCGGCGGACGCCCCGAAGACGGACGACGCGGCCAAGCCGGCTGACGACGCGGCCAAGCCGGCCGACGCGCCCGCCGACGCCCCGGCCAAGTGAGCTCGTAAGAGTTCCTTTTTTGAGAGGCCAGGCGAGCTCGACTCGCCTGGCTTTCTTTTTTTGTTCGATGGTCACGCGGCGGCGCTCTGCGCGGCGCAGCCTTCGGCGTCCCAGAAGGCGAACCACGACGCCGAAGGCTACGACGGCGCGCGGCGCGCCGAGTGACCAGCAACTCGAGTCGGGCCCGACGAGAACGCGCGCGGGCAGCTTACGCGGCGCGATTTTGCGCGAGATCCACGACCAGGCGGGTGCGCCCAATCAAGAGCTCATCGCCGTGCGCGAGCTCCTGTTCACCGCGGATGCGCACGAACACGCCCGTGCGCGAGCCAAGATCGGTGAGCACGACCGTGCCGGCTTGTTCTTCGATCAGGCAATGCTGCTCGCCGACCAGCGGGTCGTCGGGGAACACCAGATCGCCAATGGCGGACCCGACTTGCAGCGTGTTGCCGCGTGCGACGACGCAGCAACCATTCGCGCCGCCCTCGAAGACCTGCAACACGCGAAACGACGACGGCCATTTGGGCGACGAGTAAAAATACGTGGGGTCCGGATCGGGGCCGTCATCCGGAACCGGGTTTTTCTCGATCCGCAGCAGTTGATCGCCGACCACGAACTCGTCACCCAGCTCGAGCTCGACGGGCGTGCGGATGCGCAGGAACACGCCGTTGCCGCCTTCGAGATCGACCAGCCACAGCCGCTCGTCGCGCACGCTCAAACGCGCTTCTTGCGGATGACAGAAGCGCTCGCCTGGTAGCGCAACCGCGCCCATCGAGCCGATCAGTGCTTCGGTGCCCGGCGGATCGTAGCGGTCGGGTCCCCCGGACAGCGAGCGCAACACGTGGAGCGTGAAGAACGCCTTCGGCGCGACCGGTGCCTGCACCGCAGCAGCCGGCTGAACCACGGCTGGGATGGCCGCGGGCGGTGGTGAATCACGGCGCGGCGTGGCCGTGGATGTGGGTCCAGCCTCTGCGCGCTGCTTCTTCTGGCTGGCGAGTTTGCGGATGTTGTCGACGTTGGGCGGCTCGGTCAAAAGCTGCATGCCGCCCATTTCACGGCCCGCAATCACGTTGTCGAAACGACCCTCGCGGAGGGCCATCACCATTTCCAGATGTTGCGACTTCATCAGGCCGCGCACGAACTCCGCGACGTCCGCGCGCGTCGTGTGCTCGGCGTAGGAGCGCTTGTGGCTCTTGATGACGCGGCCGCCGTCGGCGAACAAGTGCGTGATGATGTGCGGCTGGTCGAGGCCCGAGTCCTCGGTCTGCACGTGGAACACGTTGTCTTGAAATTTGATGTTGTTGTTGAAGCCCATCTGCGCGCGCCGAAAGGTCGGCTTGTGCATTTCGGCTTCGAGCTTGGCGAGCTCGGCGGGCGCGTAGCGCGCGACGGCTGCGCCGAGGTCGGCGTGGTCCCCACCGACGCCCTCCATGCGCTCGAAGGCGAGCTGACACAGACGTGCGCCCGGATCGATGCGCAGCGCTTCGGCAAGGAGCTGTTGCCCTTCAGTGTCGTTCGGGCCGTTGGCGGCCCACGCGCTGAGGAGCGCCACGGCTTCGTCCGGGCGCCCCTTCTCGACCAGCCAGCTTGCGACGCGCGCAGCCTGCGTTCGCAAGGCAGATATGCTCTCGGCTCCCGTCATCGCTTTGGGGAGCGAGCTTAGCGTGCCGGGGCCCTCGTAACTACGGGTTCTTGAACGCTCCGTCAGCGAAACCAGCGGAGCGGCCGGAACGACTGTCCGGCGCGCTAAATCCCGCCTGATCCGGCCTGCCCGCCAGTGCCCATACCCACGCAGTCCTGTTGGGCGCAACCGAGGATGATGTCGGCGATCTCGCAGATGCCGTTGCCGCAGCTGCCACAATCGGCCGCGCAGGTACCAACTTCTCCGGTTTGGCAGATGCCATCACCGCACCGGCAATCCTTCGGGCAATTTTGGATGGTTTCACCGGCGTTGCAGACGCCGTTGTTGTTGCAGGGCACCACCACCATGCAGTCCTTCGGACAATTCTGGGCATTCTCGCCGATTTCGCACTTGCCGTCGTTGTTGCAGACCGGCGGCATGCACTCTTGCGGGCAACCGTTGTTGAAGTCCCCAGGGTTGTTGCACACGCCGTTGCCGCAGGTGCAGTCGCCCGGACAAGCGAAGGCCTCGTTCACATCGCAGATGCCGTTGCCGCAGGTGCACTCTTGCGGGCAGCCGTTGCCAAAATCGGCCTGGTCGCAGCGACCGTTGCCGCAGGTGGAAGCGCACTCTTGCGGGCAGCCGTTGTTGAAGTCGAACGGATTGTCGCACACACCGTTGCCGCAGGTGCAGTCCGTCGGGCAACTCATGTTCTCGCCCGGCTGACACAGGCGATCACCACAAGCGTTGCCGCACTCTTGCGGGCAACCGTTGTTCGCGTCGAGCACTGGATCACACTGCCCGTTGCCGCACGAGCACTCTTGCGGGCAGCCGTTGTAGAAGTCCGGCTCGCCGTCACAGAAGTTGTTGCCACACGACGCGCAGTCCTGCGGGCAGATCTGCGTATCGTATTGCAAGTTGCATAGGCCGTCCCCACAGCCCTTCCAACAATCCTGCACGCAGTTGTCGATCGTCTCGCCCGGCTCGCACACGCCGTCTCCGCAGCCCTGCTGCCGGCAGTCCGAGGGACAGCTCAGGTAGGTCTCGCCACCGGTGCAGACGCCGTCCCCGCAGCGCGTGCAATCGGCGGCGCACGAAAACGCCGTCTCGCTCGACTCGCAAATGCCGTTGCCGCAGAAGGACGGGGTGCCTCCAACACCGCCGAACCCGGAGGTGCCACCGCGACCCGCGCTTGCCCCGCTGCCAGCGAAGCCGGAGCTGCCACCGAAGCTCGAGCTGCCAGAAAAGCTCGTGTTGCCGGCGAAGCTCGTGCTTCCGGCAATCGGCTCTCCGCCGTACGACGGCAGCTCGTTACGCCCACAACCCACGGCCACCAAGCCCAGGATCGACGCCCCCGTGACGATCACTTTCAGCATCCGCTGCGAAAACTTAGCCATGACTTGGACTTTCCCCACGCAAATTACACGCCACACGCCGGCCGCTCACACCACCCGCCATTTTGCAGAGTTAGTGCCCGGTGTGCCAGTTCTCTTTGATTTATTCGTGGCACAGCACGCCTCGACTGTCGTGGGTCCACTGAGCTGAACGCGCGTGGGGGTGGCAACGCGCGCACTTAACCGAGCGTCACTCGTGTGCCTAAGACTGCCCGTAGCGCGTGTTTTCCAAGAGGATGACGTTGGTCTTCGACCGCGTTTCGCCCGCGTTCGTCACGTACACCGCGGGCTTGTCCACGATCGGGCAGACCTTTTCGCAAGCGCCGCAACCCACGCACAGGCCCGGGTCGACATGCGGGCGCTGGACCTTCACGGTCAACATCGCAGCCTGCTCGCCCTCCTTTTGATATTTACTGTCGCGCTTGGGAACCTCGACCTCCTCGGGCCAAATGGCCTTCGGAGAGGTCGGGCAGAACTCTTCACACACGATGCACGGCGTGGCCATCGCCCAGGGAAGGCAGCGGCCGTGATCGTACATCGCCGTGCCCATCGCGATGGGTTTTTGGCCAATACCCATCTTTTGCTTTTCGGTGATCTTTTGGATCGCGCCGGTCGGGCACACTTGTCCGCAAAGCACACACGAGAATTCACAGTAACCAATGCGCGGAATCAGGATCGGAGTCCACAGTCCCTCGATGCCCGCTTCGAAGAACGCGGGGTGCAGCGCATTATTCGGGCACACTTTCATGCACTCCGCACAACGAATGCAGCGTTCGAGGAACGCGCGCTCTTCCACCGCGCCTGGCGGTCGAATGACTTTCTCGCTGTAGGCTTTGTCCGGCCAATTCGCGATGCGCATCGCCGGGATGCACACGGCACCGGCCGCGGTCGCCGCGACGAGCGTCCGGCGTTGCACGTCAGGCTTGGATATCGTGCTCGTGCGCTTGGGCAGGAAGCGGAACTTGATCACGTCCTCCGGACAGGCGCTCTCACAGTTCAAGCACATGTGACATTCGTCTTGCCGGTGCTTCACGCCGCCTTGCGGGCTGTCGGCCCCCTGGCAATTGACGAGGCACAGATTGCAGTCCGTGCACTTGGCGTGGTCCTTCTCCATGCCGAACAGTGAGAACCGCGAAAACACGCCGAGAAACGCACCCAACGGACAAAGTGCGCGACACCAGAACCGCGGGATGAAGCGGTTCATGAACAAGACGCCGACCAAGAAGAAAACGATCAGCCAAGTCTGATGAAAGTAACTTTGGTTCGCCGTCCAGACCGTGCGCGCGAGCACGTCCTGCGCACCGTCGGTCGCGTTTTGCAGAGCACGTACGTTACTGCTGGCGATGACCGTCGCCGAGCGCACGCCAAAATATTGAAGCGCCGGGATCACGCCCAGGCCAATCGTGCGCACCGCGACGCAGATCGGATCGAGCAGCCCACCGATCGAGCTGCCGACCAGGGCTGCGCCCAGAAAACCCCACATGATGTAGTATTTTCCGGCCTGCCACCAATGCGTCTTGTTGGCCTCGACCCGCTTGTTGCCGCGCAAATAGCGACTCGGGAAGATCCAACCAAAGAAGTGGTGCAGCGTGCCGAAGGGGCAGATCCAACCGCAGAACACGCGCCCGAAAACCAACGTCAGCGCGAACACCACGAGGCCCCAAGCCAGCCCGCGGTAAACCGTATGCGTGCTGAGCAGCGTGATCGCACCGACGAACGGGTCCGCGAGCAAGAAGCCTTCGACAGGCAGCGGCAACCGCACGGGCTCGCCCGAGGTCGCAGCGAACGTGCCGCGAAACGCGGTGTGCGCGAGAAAAAACAGAAATAGCGCGACGAACCCGACCTGCGAGACACGCCGCACCCAAACCAAAATCCGAATTACTTTGCGCGCCGGAAGGCCCGAGCCTGGGCGCTTAGGGCCGGTTTTTTTGGGTTTGATGGGGGCGCTCGGGCCGCCGCTGTTCGTCACGGCAGCGGGCGTGGACGCCGCGTTGAGGGCACGCCCGCCAGCGGAAATGCTCGCACTGGCAACGCTCGCTTGCACTTCGGAGGCGAGCGCGCGGCCAGTCGATTTGCGAATCTGAATCAAGTGCGGCGTGGGCGAAGGGGAGCTCGACGCGAGCGCACTGTCGAGCGGCGCGACCTTTCCAGGCGTACCTAGCCACGGGATCGGCGCAGGAAAATCCCCGCCGTTCAGCTCGGCCTCCACGTTCACACCTCCACGTGGGGCAACTGATCCCAAAACATATTGCCGATGCCGCGATCGTGACCGAGCTTCAGATACTTCACGTTCGACGCATGTTCGCCGATCAGAGTGCACGCGTAGGCGTCCGCCGCGACTTGATCGAGGCTAGCGATGACTTGATGCATGTCTTTCGCGTCGTCGATGTTGCCACCCTGCGGTCCGTTCCTGAGCAGGACCCGCGTCGCGTCGATGATGGTCAGGGTCGGGCGCATGAAGGTCGCTAAATCAGCGATCGAAACGTCGATATTTTGATGCAGCCGATTGCGGCGACCGCCCAAAATCCCGTACCAATTCTTCATGCCCGCGGTGAACTTCGCCAAGTTGTGGTGCTTGGCGACGGGAACGTTGATCACCTTGTCCGCGTTGACGAGCGGCAAGTACACGGGCCACTGATCGAGCACTTCACCCTTCATGCGTAAATCGCGAAAGCGGTGCGCCGAAGGCAAGATCACGGTTGCGCCGAGCGCGTACGCCGCTCGCCAAATCCCGGAGCGCTGAAAGCAACGGTTCGCCTCGTTGCAAGAAGCGTCGGTCACGATCACTTCTTTCGCACCCGCATCGAAGGCGAGCTTCACGACCTCGGCCACGACGAGTGGGTTCGTGTTGGCCGCGTGCACGGGCATGCGATCCCAACCGATGTTCGGCTTGACCGCGACGATGTCGCCCCGCGAGACGAAACGCTTCATTCCGCCCATCGCGTCGACCGCGCGCCTAACGAGCTCAGCGGGGTCCGTGCTGCTCTTCGCGATGGCCAGGGTTGGACCAGGCTTGGACGCGCTCGGCATGTGAATGCGAAAGTCGCGCACTTGCCGCTCACCCGCGGCTTCCGCCAAGCCGAAACCGCCCCGGTCGAACGCGAATTTCGTCGTCAACGCAGCGCCGCCCAGAACGGCGCCGGACAGGGCGATACGTTTGAGCGCGTCGCGTCGCGACGAATCGGACATGGGCGCGATCCTTGAAGGAAAAGACGAGCGCGGTCAAGTTCGCGTCCGGCCGCCGGGAATACCAGCTAACCGTTTGATATTAATTGAAAATTACCCAAGACACAGCGCCCAAACCGGACGCGGTTCCGGCCAACGGCCCTGGCTGATGAGGGAATTCCTCTTTAAGTGAGGGGGTTGCTTGAACGCCGCGACGACGCAAGCTAGGTTCCGCGTCCTTTTCGCACACCCGGCGTATGGGCCTGGGCAGCCGAGAAGGCCTGGAGATCACGATGAAAGACGGCATTCACCCCGATTACAAAGAAGTGGCCGTGACGTGCGCGTGCGGCAACAAGTTCAGCACCCGCTCCACCAAGCCCGAGCTGGCCGTGGACGTCTGCGCGGCATGCCACCCGTTTTACACGGGCAAGCAGCGCATGATGGACACGCAAGGTCGCGTCGACCGCTTCCGCCGTCGCTACGCGCAAGCGGGCGCGAGCAAGTGACGAGCTTCGGGCGACGTCTAAAACACGTCGCCCGAACCCGCGCGGCGCAGGCGCAGGCGCTATACTGGTCCTGATGTCGAACCAACCCGCGGTTCTCGGCCCTGACGGCGTCGCGCGTCCCTACATCGGAGGCCAGGCTCTGATCGAAGGAGTGATGATGCGCTCGCCGCATTGCTTCTCCGCCGTGGTGCGGAAGAAGAGTGGTGCGCTCGTCGTGCGTGAGCAGCCCATGTCCGATCTACGACGCGGCAAGCTGGCCTGGCCGCTCGTACGCGGCGTGGCAGCGCTGGTCGAAGCGCTGAAGCTCGGCAGCGCCGCGCTTCGGTTTTCTGCGGAGCAGTTCGAGCAAGATCTGGACGAGTCGGGCACACCGGAAAAAAACGCCACACGCGGCGCGGGTCCGAGCACACTCGCAGCACTGTCTCTGCCCATTTTGGCGCTTCTAACCAACGCCCCGGAAGATTTCGGCGTCGGCCCTCAGGCGCGTGAGGCCGAACCGAAGAAGCGCTTCCTCGGTCTCTTGTCGGCGCTGTTCGCGATCGGCGTGTTCGTCGCGTTGCCACAAGCGTTCGCGGCCGGCGCGAGCAGCTTGCTCGGTCTGAATCTGGACGTGCGAGACGTCCGTTTTCAGCTCCTGACCGCTGGCGCCAAGCTCGCGATCTTGATCGGCTACATGCTGGTCATCCGCCGTATCCCAGAGATTTACCGGGTGTTCCAGTATCACGGCGCCGAGCACAAATCGATTTACACGTACGAGTCGGGGCAGGCGCTGACGCTCGAGAACGCGCGGCCCAAGACCACGCTGCATCCGCGTTGCGGCACGACGTTCATCGTCATGGTCGCGTTGGTTTCGATCTTCGTGTTCAGTGCGCTCGGGCCGCTCTTGCCGCACTTCGGCGTCGGCAAGCTGGTCGATAACCTGCTCTTCTTCGCGTTCAAGTTGCCGTTTCTGCCGTTCATCGCCGCGCTCACGTTCGAGCTGCAGCGCGTGCTAGCCAAGTACTGCACGCGCGGCCCCGGTCGAATCTTGCTTTGGCCGGGGTTTCTCGTGCAAAAGATCACGACCATCGAACCCGACGATCGCCAACTGGAAGTGGCGCTGTCCGCGTTGCTCGTGACCTTGGAGCGTGAGCAGCAAGGCAAATCACCGGAATTTGCCAGCGAGCGCACGTTCGACGACTTTTCGACACTGACTCGCGCGTCCGTTCCGGCGACATGATCCCGGTCGGAAAGCTCGAGTCCCTCGTCCGGCGCTACGCAGAGCTCGACCAGCTATTGTGCGATCCGAAGGTCTTCGGTGACCCGCAGAAGCTCAATGCCTTCAACCGCGAGCGGAGCGGGCTGTCGAACATCGTCGAGGCGTTCCACGAATGGCGGACGATAGAGAAGCACGTCGCTGAAGACCGCGAGGTGCTGAACGATCCGGAGCTCGGACCGCTCGTCAAACAGGAGCTGCCCGAGCTCGAAGAGAAACTCTCGCAGCTCGAGCAGCGCATTTTCGTCTTGCTCCTGCCGAAGGACCCGAACGACGAAAAAAATACGCTGCTCGAAATCCGCGCCGGCACCGGCGGCGAGGAAGCAGCGCTCTTCGCCGCCGATCTGTTTCGCATGTACAGCCGCTACGCGGAAACCCGCGGTTGGAAGATAGAGCTGATGTCGAGCAGCGAGGCCGCCGCGGGTGGGCTCAAAGAGGTGATCTTGCTCGTCACGGGAAACCGCGTTTTCTCCAGCCTGAAGTACGAGGGCGGAGTGCACCGAGTGCAGCGCGTGCCCGCGACCGAAGCGCAGGGCCGCATTCACACCTCGACCGCAACCGTTGCCGTACTCCCCGAGGCGGACGAGGTCGAGCTCGTGATCGACGACAAGGACTTACGCTTCGACATCGCCGCCTCGGGCGGTCCCGGCGGGCAGGGAGTGAACACTACCAATAGCTCGGTGCAAATCACCCATTTGCCGACCGGCATGGTCGTGCGTTGCCAAGACGAACGCAGTCAGATCAAGAACAAGGCCAAGGGCTTGAAGATCCTGCGCAGTCGCCTGCTCGAGATCGAACAGGAGAAGCAAGACTCGGCCATCCGCGACGAACGGCGCGGCATGGTCAAAGCCGGCGATCGTTCGGAGAAAATCCGCACCTACAACTTCCCGCAGAACCGCCTGACTGATCACCGCGTTGGGCTGACTCTGTACAAGCTCGACCGCGTGATGGACGGCGACCTGACGGAGCTGCTCGACGCGGTCGGGTCATTTCATCAAGCCGCGCTCTTACAAGCCAACCAGAGCTCGGAGCACGGTAACCCGAGCGGCCCAGGCGGCCCGTGACGCGCGTCGCGCCGAAACCGAGCGTGGATCTAGACGCGCTACTCTGCGCGCTGACCCTCGTGCCGACCGCATTCGCACGCAACCGCTTCTTCAATTTATTCGAGAACCCCGCAGCGCTGAAGGTTCGTAGGCGCGCTTCACGCGTGCGCGGCATCATTCGCCAACTGTGTGGCACCGGTCGCGTGAAGGCCGAAATCGTCGGCGAGCAAGTGCTCGAAGATGGGCAAGTGTTGCTTCGCTATCGCGTCGAGGAGCTCGGTTTCTCGCGCACTGCGGCGCTCTCGCGACTGGAGGCGGCGACGTTGCGCTTCGCGTTGTTTCGCGCCGGCGCCGGCAGCGTAGACGCCGAAGATCGCGAGCTCGTCGAGGGCGCACTCGAGCGGCTCAGCAAGAATCTCGATCTGCCGGGCAGCCTACTCGCTGCGGCACCCGCGCCAGAAGCACCCCTGGACTGAGCGGCTCATTCCGCGGCGCGCGACGCGGGTCGAAGCGCGCGCCGCGCGAGCTCGAATGCGCGCCGTTCACCGTCGTTGAGAGGCGGATCGCGATCCCAGACGAAGGGTTCGACACGCGGCTCGGGCGCGCCGCGCTGCTGGACCGCGAGCGTCACGCGCTCGACCACGCCGATTTGTCCGTGCGTCCCCGCAAAGAGCGCGAGCAGATCGGGACCGGTCGCGCGGCGCGGCGCGCTCCGCACGTGAGCCTGAACGCCCCCTGCGCGAGCCTCGAAACCTGCCACTCTCGACGCCACTGGATCGGCCCAGGCGTCTTTCGCTCCCGGGAAGCCACTCGCTAGCCAGTCGGCAACCGACGAGGACCAATCCACGACGCCGCTCAGGCCGAGCGACAAGCCACTTCGGGACAACAGCGCCTCGACGGCGCCGAGTGACAGTTGCGCGTCGACCTCGGCGAGCAATGACTCTT
>Ga0210387_10002469_pt1 | contig 14140 bp, 21 predicted proteins | sample IncBWC7OmetaG_FD_160108 | JGI IMG/M metagenome (GOLD analysis project Ga0210387, IMG submission 160108) | Forest soil microbial communities from Barre Woods Harvard Forest LTER site, Petersham, Massachusetts, United States - Inc-BW-C-7-O ...
TGAAATTGAACCTCAGGAATTTTGGTTGAATTTTTTTTTGAATTCAATGCACCATCATTCAAAATCCATTTTATGTATACCCAATTTTTGCACCTTTTTTTATACACTTTTTGAACTTTCAGCGTTCAAGTCCACACCTCATGTTTGGTGGAGAAAATTTGGATCACCAAAAACAGGCCTGAGAGGGTCCAGTCCACTCACAAGCTCATGTCCATCAAATTAATCAATATCAATATGCTTAATTTGGTAATCTTAGTAAGCTGGTGCTTCCAAACTGGTTTACAAGTCTAGTAGATCCTCATTGTTCTACAGGTACAAATATATCTTAATTGATGCCTCACTTACCGTGACGACTGAGATTCTCATTGTTCTACATAATTACAATGTCTTTTCATTCTCATACCTGAGTAATGCATAATGCATAGAGTGGATCTTGTTTTTGCAGTTTAACTCTATTCTTTTGGGTTGCAGTGGCCTTAGTAAACCCACCCTGCATAGCTAGAAGGGGATATTAAAAAACTTGAGGCACAATGAAGGGAATCCATTGTCCCATTGATGAGAAAGTACCAAATCCCTCCCTTCTACTACAGAGTTAATTAATAATTCTTTTCTGGACCTATAAATCAAGTGCCCTGCACTCGCTTTTCCCCCAACCTCGGAACAGCGGCTGGGTAGGAGGCTACTTGAGTGCGGCATCCGAGTCACAATCCAATGGCATGATGTTGGTTTGCTGGTGATGGCACTTTCAGTCAGCGGCCAATGGCAGACCAGTTCACCCAGCTTGTATTTTCGGGCAGGTAGAGATTTACCACGGCCATCTGTTAGCTGATGTGATGTCTTCCATCAAATTGATTTCTTGGGGTAAAACATTAATTATCTCCGAGTCCGTTGCCTTCAAAATAATTCTATTTTGTCTGTATCAAAGATGAATTTTGGAATGCGGTGCTCACTCAACGTTGAGTTGTGAAATTTAAGAAAGGAAAAGTAGATCAATCTACATGAGTGAAGCCCGGTTGCCTACACCTCCTGCATCAGGAGGTATGGGAAGGTTGCCACTACGGCCAGACACGAATGCACGATATCTGAACGGGTTTCAAAATCAAGCAAGACACGAAGACATATGTAAACTCACATTCGACCAAGTCGCTCTCGTTCTTCCGGAGATACAGATGGTCTTGTGGATTGAAGAACGCGCCGGATGTGCTCTTCAGTAATCTCGCGCTGAAACGACCCGAATTCAATAGATCAGATGCTGAGCAGTACATTCGACACACCTTTTTGGGAACAGCAGGAGACGCTTTTGGTGTAATGCGGGCCGCCTTTGAAACAGATTTAATTTGACGAAGCTATATTGAACGACCTTATCAGTAGGAAGGAACACATGATCAAAACGGTACAATCACCCGTCGTTGGAGGGCAATCTCTTCGGCTTTGGACGTCACACTCTTTTCCGCAGGGTCCCCCAAAGTTGTGTATTCAACTAGTGTCTCTTCAGCGCGTGACGCACTTTGGTCCGCGGTCTGAATCCCAGCAATAGAAGCGTGGACGACCTCAAGGTGTGCGTTGTATAGGAGGGCTTGTAAATCTGCACCAGAATATCCCTCAGTGGCTTCTGCTACCTCATCTAACTGCACGGATGAGGCTATTGAAACTTTCCGTCCAACTGCTGTCAAGATCTATAGTATGTAATGTGAAATTACTGACCGAAAAAAAGTAGAAGCAAGCCAAGACACCCACGTCTTTACGTTCCTCAACGTTGGGCATGCTGCAAAAGAGCGACTTGTCTAAACGCCCAGGACGAAGAAGAGCGGAATCAATAAGATCTGGCCGGCTGTTACCCCCGTAAGGAAAAGGAAATCTATCTGAGATCTTGAGCGTACCTAGTAGCAGCAAGCACATAGACACCGTCCAAACCTTCAGCGCCATCCATTTGTGTCAACATCTGATTCACAACACGGTCAGTGACACCAGTGCTGTCATGCCCTCTGTTCAACGGGTGTGTTTAATATTTTGTCTTTCAGATATTTGTGATTGCCGAACAAAATACCTCTTAGGTGCAATGGAATCAAACTCATCGAAAAAGAGAACACATGGTTTCGCAGCGCTCGCACGTTCAAACAGGTCTCGTACCTATTTTTTGCTGTGATCAGATCGAGGCAAGCGAAAATGTTGATGACGACTCACGGATTTTTCACTGGCACCGATGTATTTGTTAAGAATTTCAGGGCCTTTCACACTGATGAAATTCAGTCCACATTCCTTGGCGACGGCCGACGCAAGAAGCGTTTTGCCGCATCCAGGGAAGCCGTAAAGAAGTAAGCTGCAACATTGGTAAAAAAAATGCGGAACTGCTCTATATCATTGTTGAGGCGCACCCAGATCGCAGTCGTAACGGAGATTGGGCAAAAATGGGACCGTATTTCGTAGGCCATTCGAGGGTTTCGCGAAGGATTCTCCTTGTTTCGTGCAGGCCTGTCCCGTGTCAAATTGTCAGACTCTCAACCTGGAAGTGTGATAACACGGAACAGCATACCGCCAATATCGGACCAAGCGACCTCTGATTTCTGCAACTTGATGTCCCGCAAAGAGAGGGGTACAAAATCAACTTGAGCGGCTTTGAAGTCCGCCGAAGTAAGGACAGTCTACGAAAAGGGGCCAAACGACGTCGGCAATGTTACAATGTATATACAGGTGGTCAAGACAAAATGGAACGTTTCTCACAGGTCCATTATCATCAGATGACCTGATGGCGACCTGATGCACAGCTCGGGCTACGAGGTCTTGCAGGTCCGTCGCAGAGTACCCCTCCGTCTGGGTAGCAAGCGCTGTGTAGTTCAACGGCGATTCAGGATCTTGGTGTAGATTCTGTGCAACATCCAGTAGTCCCTGGACAATTCTTGCAATGATCTGCAGGAAAGGAATATGGTTGGATATGGTTCACATTCTAACGCATAGGTACTACAGCTGGGAACGCACGTCTCTGCGCGCATCCTTATTTGGTGCATTAACGTGGACGACATCCGAGAAGATGTGAGCACTGCTGATCAGTGGGTGTAGTGCAGCTGTGGAAGGGGCGGTGCCGAGGAGAATTATGCCTCGAGAATTCGGTGCGGCGGTACGGGCAGAGGAAGAGTAGAGGGAGAGGAATATTTCAGTGATGTGTCGGGTACGGAATGAATCTGCGTGCTGCAAAGAGTCAATCTTCGTGAATCTGATTAGAGAAAAGATATTGAAGAATCAATACGAACTTCCACTTCTGCACCCAACAATTTCTCTAGGTTATCCAGGATGAGGATACTAGGTCTGTGCCATGCAGCTTTGTCAAACCAATACCGGAAAAGCCCTTTCACTGCAGAGATGGGTTGCTCTGAATACCGGGAAACGTCAACATAGTACGTATCTGTCACCGATGAACCCAGCACACGGGATAAAGAGTTAATATGGCAAGCTGAAAATCCGGGAAATTTCCTACACGTAAATGTCTTCGGGTCTTCTTGGAGGATTTTCGCTACAGCTTGAACAATCGAAGTCTTTCCAGCTCCTGGCCGTCCTGTTACAACGAGTGCCGAGACTAGGGGCGGTGATCTCCAGCGCTGTAAAGAGTAAAAGGAGCTACTTACCACCATGAACATTACTCGTCGAAGCGTGAATCGACAGCTTCGTCATGCAAAATTTCGTACATTGGGTCAGAATATCGTTCACGCCAGCTAGGAATGGGGTTGATGATGATGACGGACTGGTCGACCAAATTGATGGTTAGTACTCGCGAAATATGTAGATGGTAATGAAAAAAGGCAGAGGTCACAATCTGGGGAAGGAGGATAGAAGCAAGGGGTGAAAATAAGGAGAAAGGGCAGATATTCACTGAGTAATCATGGCCGTAGTGGTGGAGCTGTTCACCAGTTCTTGTGGTACATGTATGGCCGAGCTGTCCGCAGCAGGTGATAACCTGTAACCAATTAGCACATTCATATCTCGTTTTCCCACTAGCGGAATCGCAAACTCACCTCACTAGATCCCACTCATTCACCCCCTCCACCATAGTTGGGAACACCACGTGGCTCTCCGGTATGCCTTCTAACCAATTCACAAACACCTCGGATCCTTCCACTCTACTGCTGCCACTTGCTTCCTTATCCTTATCGTTGCTTCCTGGGTTCAGGATACGCGGGATGGGTACTGGGGCTGGGGTAGACGAAGGGGAAGAGGAAGGGTCAGATGGTGGCCGGAGGTGCTTGAGGATCGTTTTGAGGTACATATTTTTGTTGTTTGTATGGGGATCGGAGGGGGGAGGTATTGTTGGGTGAAGTTGTACGAATGTAGACAAGGAGACATAAGCGAGGAGCTCGGGGCCTGCATGTTCAGCGAATGCGGTGGAGATGGGAGGTCGGAGGACGCGTGGGGGTAGGACGCGAAGGATTTGGGGATAGTTTTTAGTTTTTGGTTTCGGGTTGGCCTTTGCGATTCCGTTTGTGATGCCGGGGGGGGTTGCATTTATTTGAACGCGAATTTTGCCAGAGGCAGATGCGGATAGGTGGCTGGGGTGGAGCTTCGGTGCGATGCTGACTTCGCTGTTAGTGGTCAGGAGGAGGGCATTGCCTTTCGATTGAGGGTTGAGTGTTACTGGATGAGGGGATTATGGGTTAGATTTGGAAGGAAGCGGGAAAAGGTGAGGGAACAGGAGTCGGCTGGTAAGTGGACATACCGACTCTGAGACGCACTCTCGTCCTGCCTAGGACCCATACGTCGATCTCCTGCCCGATTTTGGCAACGCGGACTTGGGAGAGGAGAGTAGATTCAACATGGGACGCGTGTATTTCCTATGATATAGCAGGTGGTAAGGACGGTGGGCTTGAATTGTTAAGTGCGAAAAGTTTTGACTAACGATGACCTCCCAATCGTCAGAAGTCAGAGGTTCAGTCCCTACGAATTTCGCGAGAGGTAAATCATGCAGTAGCCCGATTTCAACCTTTTAATTCGAAAATATTTCCATACAGACACAGAGAAAAAACAGTGGTCATTGCTAAGTTGTAAACCAAGGAATGCACATACGAGATCGCCTTTCGCCAAACCCAAGCCTTGCGCATATTGTGGGTCAATCTCTATGGTCTCGAAGCCTTTTTCTCCTTGATCTGAGGAGTTAAAATGTGCGAGGGACGAGGCGGAAGCCATGCCTGTCCATCCTACATATGCTTCTAATTTGACATCGGATTGGTTTTGATTAGAGGAAACAAGTGTAAGGTGGATTGCCAGGTTTTGAGGACGCTGAATTCGGAAGAGGGGGTCTACATGGGTAGTAGAGCAGAACGAATGGACTTACAATACTGCGTTCGAGAAGAGGGCCATAGATAGAAATGGGAAGATTGACCAAAGATGATCGAAGTGACACGTAGTGGATACGGGCCCTTCGTGGCATAACCGGAGAGCCTCTAAGGCTGTAGGCTAATGCTGACAAGTGCGGCTTGCAATTGGTCCTGGTCGAGATAAATAAACTGAGAAACACAGCAAAAATCCGCAGAACCCGTCGGAAGGAGTCCAGCCAAATTGAAATTGGTCAAATCAATCACGTGCTATAATTTTTAGGGCATGTGACTTTGACGCCTCACCGCCACCGTCTTTTTCACAGGACCAAATTCAAGCCACTCAGTACTGGCCTCTATCCGACTTCGACTCACATTTTCAGTCCTTCGTACTTTTCGTAAACTAAACAGCCCGCATACTTTGAGCATACCGCTAGCCTACTCTGGGAGAGCGGCTGAAGTCGATTGTCGACCGACGCGACACCTCTGAAGCGCTGGATCGGTACCGACTCCACCGGCCGTCGACGAGACTTGTTTACGTTTAACCATCGTACGTGTGTCGATATTAGGATATGACCTCACCCTTGCCCGATCATAAACCCACTTCAACTCATACGACGTCTCCACGACCGTCAAACCTGACCCCAGTCCGTACCCAGCAATTCGTACGGTAACACGATTAGTCGTTCTTCATGCTGCTCTGAATCGGCGGCAGTAGGGGGACCCAGATTCTGTATGGATTCAAACTCGAGATCGTGTTCAGATCTTAGTTTCTCGAACACTACAGGTGAAGCCATTCCTTTCTGAATATATTTGTCTCTCCCTCTCCTCCCTCTAAACGAAGGACCGGAAGCCGCAACCAGTCTAGAATTCAAGTCTTTCCCGGCCACCCAAGGTCATCTCGGGAGCTATAACTTGTCCGGGAATTTATTAATTACGGTGGTGCATCCGTAACGTTACAGATAAAATTATGGTATATCTATGGCCAATGTCATGAATAAGTGACTTATTCAGGTTTCCCCTTGAGTTTAAATGTCCTCCGTTTCCGGGATGTGGGCGTCGGATGGAGCTTGATCGGAGTGGGAAAGTGATTGTGGGAATGCTGAGAGACAAATCGAAGATGTTGCCATGTCTCTTGCGCAGGTTAAGCGAATCGTATCGTTTGCTGATCGTCCTGGGCGGCATCCACGAATCGAAAAGGGAATAGCTCCTGTTCGTGAGTTCGAGTATATGGACAAATGCGACGGAAGAAGACTCGCAACGACATGCATCATTATTCCGTCATTGGGTATGACGCGATGACCGGGTGGTTTTAAGGGAAGGGAGTGAGCTATAAGCTTGACAAACAGTAGACTATGAGATAAATCGAAAGAAATCAGGACCATGGATGAATAGCAGGGAAGTTGGTGTTTACTTTACAGGCCTTGCAATTGACGTTGCCAAGCGGTGGTCGTAATGGGAGGAGAGGGTGCTGGTTGGCTGCTGGAAGATAGATCTAAGGGCAAGCTATTTACAACGAATGTATAAAACTGAATTGGAAACATACCTCGAGGCGATGAAGGATGGATAAGATTTAGGGCTGGGTTGTGTTCCGCATTGATAAACAGGGACTGCGAGACAGATAAAACGAAACTAATTTATGTTTAATCGCTCCACTGACATTTACACATAACGGTATTGTGGAAACACATTATCGTGCTCATCATAACCGTGGCCATTCCATTCGATACGGTCCGCATGGACATCAACAATATCATGGATGTCTGTTGGAGAACCGATATCCGAGGGAGTTGGGCTCGAACAGTGTGGAGTCTTCCTCCTCCACAGAAACCGGGCTGTGACCGAGTTTCGGGGCTGACTTTTTGGGCAGAGGTGTGCAGGGGGTATTGGCGTGAGCTCATCGGGGTATATCCGAATGATTCCCGTAGGCCGAAGCGGCCACTTGGTGGAACCAAGTTCAGAATCGTCTTGTCCTGGGCGTGACTTTTGTTGCATGGATATGAACACGACCATGGTAATAGCTAGCAATGCAGTCCCCCCAGCGACAGGGCCTCGATAACGACGATCGAAAGGGAGGTGTGGGGAGCACCTATTGTCGTTAGAACTGAGGTGGCCAGGGGAATGGAAGGCGATGACGATGATGTATCCGGTGCGGACATAGACACTGGTACCATTCCAGAGGGTGGCTGGTTTGAGGATGGAGGGACGTTGCTAGTCGGCCGAAGAGTGAGTACATGTGGACCCTGCTAAGGTAATGACATACGGGCAAAAATCTACAAGGATACTCGCCTATGTTGAATTTGTCAATGTCTGAATAGGGAAGGCAGCGAGTCTACATACAGTGGAGGAACCAAGACACACAACTAGCGCTTTGTCGGTGGAAGGTCGTAGAGTTGAATCGGAGCAGTTTTCGGACATACCTGTAATTGATACCAAAGAAACGTTAGCGACTTCCGGAAGAATGATGAAATGTCGATACGTACAGATAGCGCCAGAACCATCACAGCCGTCATAAAAGCTGAGAACAGAGTACTCATGAGAGAAGAGGATATTGACCGGTAATGCAATACTAACGTCAAGGCCACTGGAACAGTGAACGTGTGACTTGATCGCTGGAGTTAATACAATATTGAAGAGAGAGCATAATGCAGTTGACTCACGGAGACGGGAGGTTAACGGACGCGTAAGATACGCCATCCGTCTGGCCGAGATTGATTTCGACTACAGTACAGTTTTGACCAGAGGGGCCACAAATACCGTCTGGGGAATTCATTAATCACGAGTATAAAGACTTGAGGCGAAAGAACTTGCCCATGTTCAGGAAGCTGTTGGACCAACACGAATGTAAGTATTATATACAGAAACGTTTCAAGGTGAACCTACGCATTGGCGTGAATTGACGTATCAGTAAAATTGCCAGATGATCTTGCAGCCAAAGAGTTTCCCGAAATTTGGGAGAGGGCGGGCTGATATTCATTAGTCGAGTGAAGCGTAGATGGTAATGGCTCGGCTCACAGTACCAAAGCCACAACTAATGTTTGGTGTTCAAAGATTAGCATTGAACGTACAGGAGAGCATATACCGGACTGACTTATTGGTAAGGGATACTGTATGAGTTTGAGATCGGGCCATAGTGAACGTAAAATTTAAAAGCAAGGCGAGGAAAATATCGGAACGAGAGACGGGGAACATTTCTACAGAGCAGCAGCGTCACTTCTCACATTATACTTATATTACCAGCCAATTACCAGTCCATTGCCAGACAATGATCACTGAGCGATCAGCAAAGGCGTTAGGCCTAAGATCTGGACTGGTGCCAAGCATGATCGACATGCTACGGTAACTGGTAACAAGACATGGGCCCTCGTTTTTGTTGATCATGATGCCCGGTTTTCCGAGTCGTTGCTGAGTGACTAAAGATGTGACTATTGCACGTGGTGACATCACGTGACGGTCAGCGAGCACGCCATCGCACACCATCGACTGAGTTTGAACAGAATGGAAAGTATAGAAATGGAGGAGTAGCTAGCAGACGTTTGCCATTACCTTAATACCCTCGTCCATCTCAATGCAATTTTGTCACTCCAGTTCAGTCAAATCCGCATCTTGCGAGGCTTTCAGGAATGGACGACCTGTATTCTCTTCTGCAGGTCTTCCTTATGGCAGATGTTGTGGATGTGGAATTCACTTCGTGATTAGCATGTGTGTACAGTGCTCTGCGTCTTACGGCTGAGGGAACGACCTCCAACCCCCTGCCTGTGGCGACTCTTCAGCTTAATCCTTCCTCACCCGCAGTTGTCCCCTGCGAGATCACCCCTACCGCTCTGTGTCTACATCTGCGACCGATCCCTTGCTTTCCATCGTCTTACTTCCATGACACTACCTTACGCCCAACCTTATGTCATGACCGTCAGTCGCCCCTTAACCTCGTGCTCCGGCATTCGGATCATCTTCTCATGACACTCGTTCTCATGACACACATTTTCGCTGTTCTGCCGGATCTTGGTGCCTCTTACTGCCACTGTGGCTGTCATCCTCTTGCTCTGGTTTTCGTCTCGCTCGTCGCTCTCTAGTCCGCTCAGCCAACTTATATCTTGCAGTAGTGCATGGCCTCACAATATCTGACACATCCCAATTCCCATACCTCTTATCACCGCATCTCGGCAAGCTCACCCTTGGTTCCATTACCTTTCAATCATTCTATTTTGAAAGTTCCATACCCGACGACTTCCTTGATTGTAGCCAATTCCGGGGGGTGGCAGGTGACTAGTTACTTCTAGACTTGGTCGACTTTTAGAGTTGCCGGGCTTTTTCGGATCTGGTTGGGAGCGGGGTTTTGGTTTTGTACGTGTATCACATTTTGTGGTATAAAACATGACATGATTTCTCCATTTAATTGGCAACTTGCATCCTGCGACTTGCTTTGGGTGCCGATTTTGAGACTTAACAAATCCTGAATTCTCTTTCAATGGCTCCTACACCGGTAAAAACTATTCCGTCACCATCACCTCCCCCCTCCTCCTCATCTTCGTCCAATTCCGAAGGCTTGACAACGTCGCGTTCAACTACACCTTCTTCAATCTTCTCTATCCCGGCAGAGCAGAATAAGCCCGCACTCCCCTCCTTTCCTTGCATCTACATCACTTCCTCCATACTTGATGCGGATATTCTAAACACTGTCGTCGATAGATATGCAGAGGGTGGGTGTTTGGGGTTGTGTTTGAACAATGATATTTCAATGAATTGTACTACGGAGGGGGCCTTGCCAGTGGAGAGTGTGAAGAGTATGGTGGGGATGGGTGTTGGTGAGTGGAGGGAGGAGAGCATTGATGGTGGTGAGTTGCTTGTTTTTGAAATAAAATCCGAGGGCAATGGTATATACTTGCGTTTCGTCCTCAGTGACTTTGGTCTTATCCCCCATATCAACTTCATTCCAATTTCTAATTGTGCTGCTGCTGCCAGTGATCCCTATCTAATACACTTCGTATAGGCAACTCGCAAGTCATTTTATTTGCCTCCAAGTCGGGTGTCGTAGATCTGCATAAAGTAAACACATTCGACCTTTCTGTATAAAACATTAATTTTTACAACCATTTCCCCACAGCCAGCCATATCCCCGACCCAACTCCGATCCCAATCCCTCGCACACCATTTGCTCACATTCTCCCTCGCCTCGCTCCGCTGCATCATCTCCCTTCAATGCCCAAACAACCACACACTCCACGTCCTCGAGCGTCCCACAGTCGTCTTCCCTCCCCTCTCATCTACACCTTCATTCAAATTCTCCTCATCCAAGGCCCCCAACTCCGCGGCCTGCAAGGGCAACATTCCAACCCCAGCAGAATGGACCACCCTCTGGCGCGCATGGGACCTAGTGACGCTCCGCATGATCCCGCCAGACATGTTATACCAGAAACCGATCGACCTGAGACATAAATGTTTATTTTATATCGGACATGTTCCCACGTAAGTAGTTTTCACCCCTGCTTATATTTCGCCTGATCTATTTTTTATTAGGTTCTTGGATATGCTGCTCTCCAAGGCAATTGGAGGGCCACCGAGTGGGCCAAAGTATTTTTGGAATATCTTCGAGGTAAGTCGTTCTCTCTCTTCCGCTTTTCGGACGACCTGCTGATGGATTTTCGGGCAATAGAGAGGCATCGATCCCCACGTCGACGATCCAGACCACTGTCATGTACGTCCGACTCCACCTTTCTCTTCCTCACTTTTGCTAACCCATTCTCCCCTAGAACCACTCGGAGGTCCCGGAAGCAGATGAAGACTGGCCCTCCCTCGACTCCATCGTCGCATTCCGCGACCGCGTCCGTGCGCGGCTCATGCGGCTGTACGACGAGCTGCAAACTGGCAAACGCGTGCTGAATAGGAACATTGCTAGGACACTGGTGATGACGCACGAGCATGAGGGGTTCCATGTTGAGGTGCGTTTGGCATTTTCACGTTTCCCAAGGTTAATTATACTGATTCGATGTGAATCAGACTCTCCTGTATATGCTCATCCAACGAGCGGGAGTGGGCACGATCCCACCCCCAGGCTTCACTGCACCTCCCTGGGCACTCCTCGTACGCCAATGGAACGCCAACCCTGCCCCGTCCAGCTTTACAGTGACGCTTGGGCCTTCCACTGTGATCCTTGGACATGATGATTCCGAGGCCGCCGATCATCTGGCTGAGGTGGAGGGAGACGTGGAGGGCCATGAATTTGGATGGGACAATGAAAGTCCGGAGCGGACAGTAAATGTGGGGATGTTCAGGGTGGGGTGGAGGCCGGTGAGTAATGGAGAGTTCGAGAAGTTTTGGCGGAGAGAAGGGAAGGGCGTGGTAAGTATGCCGAAGAGTTGGGTTGTGGAGGGTGAGGAGGTTAAAGTTGGTTTTTCTTCGGAGTGGTTTTATTTTGGGTTTTACTGATTTTGACCGGTGGTAGGTCCGAACAATGTATGGGCCTGTGTCGATGGAGGTTGCGCAGCATTGGCCTGTGCTTACTTCCTATGATGATCTCGTAGTATATGCGCGCTGGAAAGGTGGGCGGCTTCCCACCGAGCCAGAGCTGAGGTTGTTCTTGGATACGTATGATGTTGGGCATGAAGACGGGGCAAATATTGGATTTAGGAATTGGCATCCTGTTCCGTGAGTTGCGTCTCTTAGTTCCAGCATTGTCATGATGTCGCTGACGTGGGTTGTTTTGTTTGAATAGTGCTACAGCGGGCCTTGTGGCAAACGGAGGAAGGGGTTCAAATGGAGGTGTTTGGGAGTGGACATCCACTGTATTTGAGGGACATGGGGGGTTTGTCCCTACTAATCTGTTTACTGGGTTCGTGAATTTGTTTCGATGAGCTGCTACATCATCTCATCACTCGTTCCAACAGTTATTCTGTAGATTTCTTTGACACGAAGCACCAAGTTGTTGTATGTTACATATTTGCTTTGGTTTCCTTGTGCATATTGAGCTAATGACCTTGTCCGGTAGCTTGGAGCATCATATGCAACCATTCCCCGTCTTGCTGGTCGACACACTGTCCGCAACTTCTACCAACACAACTATCCATATCCATGGGTTGGTGCAAGGGTTGTCTATGAAGCATGAGGGCTTTCAAAGGGGTTTCAAATGTTTACCTTGCTGTATATAAGGTCAATAAACTTTTGTACTTAGTTGTTTTCTGTCGGTTTTAAACTTGTAATATGTATAGTCAATCTGAGTCACAGTCTGGCCTCAGTTACATGAACTAGAGGCAGCCACACAAGACATCAGTTTTTTGTGATTCTGTGAGTCCATTGGGTAAATTGCATGAGGGGTTTCAAGTTGATGGCTTCAGTAAGCTAAACTGTACAAGGTTGGGAACTCAGCCAACCAGGCAGTGGCTAAGAATTGGCTGAATATGCCTTCATTCTCATTCACCCTTCCTAATCTTGCACCAATTGTCAGGACAAAGGTGAAGAAGTTATGCTAAAATGGATAGTAGTGTGCTTGGCCCAGCCTTGGCAGGCCATCAGTCAGGCCAAGCCAAGCCAAACAAATGGCTTGTGAAGGCTTTTGAGAGGAGTAGTGGCACTCTATACTATGTGGATATATGAGTACTTAGCTGAGCCCGAGTGTGCTAGTCTGAGTTTGAAGTTTGAACATGTTCAAAAATACCAGACATATAAATATTAGGTGATTTACACTTCCAGATTTGACAAGACATGAAGGCCAACACCTCCAATAATACCCCATGCAATACACCTGGTAGGTGTGTGTGTTTGTAAGTCCATCTCCACCACAATACTCTCTGCCTTCTGCAGGTATTCTTAGGGTTCTGCACAGGTATGGTACAGGTTGGCAAAGTCTGAATCACACCCACAAACAGGTGCAGGTACACCCCATACCCATTTCATGGCAGTTTTCCTCAATACCCACAGTTTTTATCTCACCAATATTCATTTTGTTCCAGAATATAAATGTTTTTTACATTTTATATGTGATTATTTTATTTGATATAGAAATTGACATAAAAATTAGGCTTGTCTTTTTTGTAGAAACAGTGTTTTTTATGTAATTTTCTATGTTACATATAGAATATTATATAATAGCCAACTGTTTTTCATATGTAGTTGTCATGTCTTGATACAGATTTGTTACGGGAAACTGTTGCTGCCCAATGTTTTTTTAATATGAAAAATGTAATGGAGATGACAACTATATATGAAAAACAGTTGGTTATTATATGTAACCTAGAAAATCTCATAAAATCACTATTTCTACAAAAAAGATATACCTAATTTTTATGTTAATTTTTATATTAAATAAAATAATCCCATATAAAATGACATAAAATTTCATTTATATTCTGGGTTTAGCAAACTTATTTTGAATGACTTTCTGCAGGATTTCTAAACCTGAAACTAGTTCTAAACCACTTAGCTGAGAGATGCCACAATGCCACCTGTCAGAAATGTTCAGAACTTCAGGGACGATGGTTTGGGAGTCCACTAGTCAGTTGGTGGGCACTCCTAGATTTTACAGCTAAATTCAGAGTGATAGGCCAGAACTGGAAAAAAACAAAACAAAACACATAGAGATGGAGTACAATTTTGCAATGACCAAACAAATGCAAAGATGAACCTATTCCATAACAGCCTGAGCACAAACAGGGTGTGCACAATCACCACCAAATAAGGCAAAATCTGTGTGATGGCTAAGTGTAAATAAACTGAGGAAATAGATCCTGGCACATTTTCTGGCTTCCACAGAGCATCAATGCAAAAATTTTGAGTGTAGAATATATTCAAAACTAACCTGTGTAAATTTTGTAAATTGTTAGACTTTTTTTTTTTTTTTGGCTTTA
>Ga0210387_10002470_pt1 | contig 14132 bp, 12 predicted proteins | sample IncBWC7OmetaG_FD_160108 | JGI IMG/M metagenome (GOLD analysis project Ga0210387, IMG submission 160108) | Forest soil microbial communities from Barre Woods Harvard Forest LTER site, Petersham, Massachusetts, United States - Inc-BW-C-7-O ...
CCGATCTCCGCTTCGGCAAGCGCGGGCCGGCGGCGCTCAGCGTGCGTGCCCATTTGCTCTTCGCGTTGCCCGTGCTGCTCGGTCAGATCTTGTTCAACCTGCTGCTCCAAGCCGACCTCACCTTGCTCCGCCGCTTTGCTTCCGAAGCGGCAATCGCGCGCGGGCTCCCCGCGACCGCCGCGGATCCTTTGGTCGGCGCCTACCGGGCGACGCAGCTCTTCTCCTTTTTGCCCTATCAACTGCTGATCGCGGTCACCTTCATCCTCTTTCCGATGCTGGCGACCGCCGCGCGCGACGGTGATCGTCAGGCGGTGGCGCGCTACGTGCGCACGGGTGTGCGCTTAGCGCTCGTGCTGGCAGGCGTCATGGTCAGCGTGACCGCAGGGCTCAGTGATCGCTTGCTGTACCTCGTGTTTGGCGCTGAAGCCGCACAGCTCGGCGGGCATTCGCTCGAGCTACTCGCGCTCGGCTTCGGGGGCTTTGCGATTTTCGGTGTGCTGACCACCGTGCTCAACAGTCTCAAGCACGAGCGCGAGAGCGCGATCGTCACTGCCGTGGCCGTGATTCTCGTGGCCGTGCTCTGTTACCTGCGCGTGCGCGGCGCGCCGTTCGGCGAGGATCTGTTGTTCTTCACCGCCGAAGCCACCGCTGCGGGGCTGTTCGTGGCGACGCTCTCCGCGGCATTTTTCGTGTACCGAGCAGCGGGCGCGGTAGCGCCACCGCTCGCTTTGTGCCGGGTGCTCTTGGCCGTGGCGTGCGCGACCGCCCTGGGCCGCTTCTTGCCCCACGCTGGAAAAATCCTGACGCCCGTGTACGCGGGGCTGGTGGCCGCGACGTATGTGTTCATTTTGCTCGTCACCGGCGAGCTCGGTACGCAAGATTTGAACACGGTACGCGCCGTCGTGCGGCGCAAGGCGCGCTGAATTCTGCGGCAATCCTGCTAGAATCGTGGCAACTCTTTCGCGCAAAGGAGTTCTGTCATGACTCGTCACGCTTCACTTTGGTTGCCCGTCCTCACTGCGGGTGCGCTCAGCGCGTTGTTCTTCGGCTGCGGTGGTGAGGACCAGGGCGGTCTGTTCAGCCCTGCAGGCGTCGCGACGGGTGAAGCAGGTGCCAGCATTGGCTCGAGCGGCTCGAACGCCAGCGCGGGTCGCAGCTCGAGCTCGGGTGGCTCCGCAAGCGCGGCAGGAGCCAGTGCGCTTGGTGGCAACGGCAGTGGTGCGATGGCCGGCGCGGGTGGTCCGAGCGGCACCGCTGGCAGCTCGAGCCATGGCGGCAACGGCAGCGCCGGGAGCAGCGCTGGCGGCAATAGCAATGGTGGCGCGAACAACGGTGGCAGCGGCGGCATGAGCGCAGGCGCCAGCAGCGGCGGTGCCAACAACGCGGGCGCGAGCAACGGTGGCAGTGGCGGTGCCAGCAACGGCGGGAGCTCCGGTGCGAGCGGTGGCGCTGGCGCGAGCAATGGCGGCACGAGCAATGGCGGCACGAGCAATGGCGGCACGAGCAATGGCGGCACGAGCAATGGCGGCGGAGGCGGCGCTCCAACGTGTCAGGATTTGCTGACGACGGCCGCGGACCAGCTCGACGCCGCGCGCGCCTGCGACAACTCTGGAAACGTCGTGCAATGCACGGGCGAGGTCAACACGACGTGTGGTTGTGAAGTGCCCGTCGAGTCGAACGACTCGGCGGAGACCAAGGCTTATCTTGCCACCCTCGCGCAGATTCAAGAGCAGCATTGCGTTCAAGCCTGCCCCGCGCTGGCGTGTGTGGTCGCCGCGCACGCCCAGTGTAAGTCTCAAGGTGGGTCGGGGAGCATGTGCGTTGCGGCTCCGCTAACTCCGATAAACTGAGCGATGGGGTCCACCTCTCCGTGACACGCTCCGTAGCAGAGCAACACTCATGATTCGCGTGACACGCATCGCGGTCGCGGGACTCGGGGTGCTGCTCGGCCTCGGCCTCTCGGCTTGTGGACAAGCCGCGCCACGCGAAGCCCAGCCTGCCGACGCAGGTGCGGACGCGGGCGATAGCGGCGCCGACGCAGCCAGCGACAGCGGTGTCGAGCAAGTCGACGCGGCCACGAGCTGCTCGGATCTATACACGCTCGCGCGGGAACAGCTCGACGAGGCCGCTGCGTGCGATCTAACGGCCAGCTCCGGACAATGCCAGGGCTCCGTTGCCGCCACTTGCGGTTGCCCGGTGACGGTCAATTCCCAAACCTCGGCAGCGGCCCAGTCATACCTGAATACACTCAGCGTGATCCAAGCCAAGATGTGCGGCGGGAAATGCCCGCCACAGTTTTGTGAGCCTATCACCGCGATCGAATGCGTGGCGCAGGCGGGTGGGACAGGCGGCGTGTGCGTGCACCACACGGACTGACGCCGCGTCTTCACTCAGGCTGCAGGCGCGTCAGGAGCTCGAACAAACGCCGCCGATCCGCTTGCGCTACTTTGCTCAGCAGATGAGCTCGAATCGCGAGCGCTTGCACGGGCTCCGCAGCCCGTACTGCACGCCGACCCGCGGCGCTGATCACGACCTGCACGACGTTCGTCTTGGCTTGCTCGCGGCGCACGAGCTTTCGCCGCTCCATGCGGCTGAGGTGATGCGAAAGGCGGCTTTTCTGCCAGTGCATGGCGTTGGCGAGCTCCTGCTGGCGCAGCGTACCTCGGCCCAGCTCGACGAGCCGCGACAGCACTGCGTAGTCCGCTCCGGATAGCCCCGTTGCCTCGCCGACGGCGCGGGCGATGCCACTCGTTATCGAGTCGCTGGCTCGGATCCATGCGTGCCACAACGCGGCCTCAGCGTGCGATAGGGGAGCCGTGCTCAGCGTGCGCTGGCGGAGGTTAGCTGATGAGCTCTTGTGGGGCACGCTGACGAGCTTAGCCCGCCACGGGTTGACTTGACAACCTACCAGCCGCCCGCTAGGTTGACGCGTCAACCTAGCGGGCGGCTGGTAGTCGTGGCGCCGCATCGCTGCGTCCAAAATTGCGGTGCTGAGCAACGGCACGCAGGCGCGCTCTTGAGCGCGTCCCGCGCATCCGCAGGTGGCATGAGGGATGGGGCGTGGGCGCTGGGCGGGCGCTGCCCACGCCCCACGCGCGACTCTGGCAAGCTCATAAGAGTCGCGGTCGGCGACGGCCGCCGGCGCGGGGCGATCAGTGCCTTGCAAACTTCAGCGCGTGGCGCGTTGGCGTGCTTCGCATGCCCTAAGTATCTAATAATACTTGGTTTAATCGGGCATCTGAGAGCTCGTGGAAAAAACGAGGCAGCCTGTCGATCTCAGGTGGCCTGGTTCGTCGCTCAGACAGAGTCGCTCGTGGCTCGCGTTCCAAGCATCAACAGCGAAAGGATCAAGACAATGAAGGTGATCGTGATGGTCAAGGCCAATAAGGACTCCGAGGCTGGCCGCATGCCGAGCGAGCAATTGTTGCGCGCCATGGGCGAATACAATGAAGAGCTCGTCAAAGCCGGCATCATGCTCGCGGGTGAAGGCTTGCACCCTAGCTCGAAGGGCAAGCGGCTCGTCTTCAAGGGCTCGCAAAAGACGTTCGTGGACGGTCCATTCGCCGAGGCAAAGGAGCTGATCGCCGGCTTCTGGATCTGGCAAGTGAAGTCGATGGAGGACGCCGTCGCCTGGGCGCGGCGCATGCCGAACCCCCACGCTGAAGAGGCAGAGGTGGAGATCCGCCCCATCTTCGAGCCGGAAGATTTCGGTGAGCAGCTGACCCCCGAGCTGCGCGAGCGAGAAGAGCGGCAGCGGCTGGAAATGGCGCGAAACAATCGCGGTTAGTGGCAGGTACGGCCGTCGTTCGCGGGTCCCGTCGTGGGCGACCCGCGCGCCGCCGCGGCAGCAAATCTCCGTGCCGGGAATTCGGCGGCGCTTCAGTGTATTACGAGTCCGTGAAACACCGTTCACTGCGTCGCGCCCTCAGCATCGCGTTGCTCGTCGTGCTCGGGCTGTCGGTGTACGCGGTGGTGATCGAGCCATCGCGTCTCCAGGTCAATCACTACGAATTGGAGATCCCGAAATGGCCCGCCGCGTTGTCCGGGACGCGCGTCGCGTTTCTGTCCGATCTGCACATCGGCTCTCCCTTTTGGGATATTCCTCGGCTGGAGCAGGTCGTCCGGCGCGTGAACGCGGAAGAGCCGGATCTGGTGCTGCTCGGTGGTGACTATTCAATCAACGACATAGTGGGTGGCAAATTCGTGGCTATCGAGCCTATTGCGGCTGAGCTTGGGCGGCTGCGCGCGCGGCTCGGGGTGTTCGCCGTGCTCGGCAATCACGACTGGTGGAACGACGGCGCGCGCACCCGCGCGGCGCTCGAAGCAAATGGCATCCGTGTGTTGGACGATCAAGCCGCGCGCATCGACGCAGTTGGCGGAAGCTTCTGCTTACTCGGCATGACGGATCAAGTGGTGCGCACGCGCAGTGCCGCGCAGAGTTTGGCTCTCGCGTTGCCCGGACTGCCGCTGCTCGCTCTCGTGCACGAGCCGGATATTTTTTCGCAAATGGACGAGCGCGCGGCGCTCACGCTCGCCGGGCACACGCATGGCGGCCAAGTGCGGCTGCCACTCTTGGGTCGACCGATCGTGCCGTCGAGCTTTGGTCAACGCTATGCAGCCGGTCACATCGTGGAAAAGGGCCGTCACTTGTTCGTGACGACGGGCCTCGGCACGAGCATCTTGCCGATTCGTTTCGGTGTGCCGCCCGAAGTGGCGCTCCTGACTCTGCGAGCACAGAGCCCAGCGTCGCGCGCGCTCGCGCCGCGTGAGCCGCAATAACACCTAGGGGTTATAGGGCGCGCAAAACACGCTGATACGTCGCCAAGCGGCGATCGAGGCCGGGCCAGTCGGCATCGCAGCGCCGACCGCTGTACGAGCTGAGCGTGGAACGCACCCAATCAGCGTGGGGGTGGCCGCCGCCATTGCAAGTGTAGAATGCGCGCCGCAGGGCTCGCGCCGCTTCTTCAGTCTGGACCGCGATATCCGGCGAGCCCCAAGCACCATCATTTAGCTTGTTGCGGTGGGCTTGCCACAAGCCCCAAGCGCGATGTTGGACTTTGCCTTCGCGATTGCGGAACGAGTCGCCCTCGAAGTCGCGATATTCCCCGCGGGCGATGCGCGCGCTCAACGCCGATTCATGCGCAGCAACGGTGAGTATCAATGCGGCCCACTCCCGGCTGATCTTCGGAACGGCTGCGATAGCGGTCGCCAATTGTTGCGGGTCGACCGGCTCGTCCTGCTTGGATTGCAGTGGCTTTTGTGCAGCGACCAAGCGCTCGATCAACGAGGGCGCTTCTGCTCCCGCGAAGCTCGTGAACCAGAGGGCGATGGCGAACGCCGCGCAGGCCGCCATGATCGCGCGGCGCAAGCGATACACGCCAGCGAGTAGTTCCCCCGTGCTAGTCCAGTCGCGAGACACGATATTTACGCTTCCGATTGCTACTCAGAAATTCTAGGTAGGGCGCTGAATAACCGTCATGCGACCGGAATTCAAGTGCTCCGGCCGCAATGAGCTCGACATTGCAGATCTGCACGGACAAAACCGTCACATCTTGCAAGATTGGAGTGCTCGGAACGAGGTGCGTAGCAATGCTCGAGATGAAAATCTCAGAAACGCCACAACCCGCATGTAGCCGTGTGACCGATCGTGACGCGGCGCTCGTAAAACACCGAGTGCGAGCAACGCCAAGCGTGAACGCAAGCTGCAGCGCGCGCGGTTCGTCCGCGCGTGCGTTCAGGCTGCTCGCTTCGCCCTGCGCCGACGGGCGAAGCTCGTCCAGCCGAGGCCCAACGCGCTAGCCAACCAGGCCAATGTTTGCGCGCTCGAGCGCTCGCTCTCGGTTTGACCGATACGACAACCGCAACCCTTTTGAGTGACAGGGTTCAAGCTGCGGCGCGTCGTGCCGGTCGAGCCGCCGGTGCTGCTGGTGCCGCCGAAGTCGATGCCCGAACCGCCGAAGGAGAGGCCGCCATCCACGCCTGTGCTGGTTCCGCCGCCCGTGCCCGTGCCGGGCGCAGAGCACATGCCCATCGAGCACTTGCCGCCGCCTGGGCAAACTACGCCCACGCACAGGTCGACGCAGGTGCCCTTGCCGTCAGTACCGGCCTGGCACACGAACCCATTCGCGCAGTTCACGTTCGCGCAGGCGGGATCCGAGCACCTGCCGTCGGCTCCGCAAGTGAGCGGCAAGGTGCAGCCAGCGCACGAGCAGTCTGCGACGCACAGGCCCTTGTCGCACACTCGACCGCCCGTGCACGTCACGCCGGCACATGGATCAACGCACTGTCCGAGCTCGCACTGGGAGCCGGACGGGCAAACCACGCCGCCGCACGGGTCGACGCAGGCGCCGTTGCGGCACGCCGTGCCTGCCGCGCAGGAGATCTTTGCGCACGTCGGATCGACACAGTGCCCGGAGTCGTCGCAGGTGGTGCCGGCCGGGCAGGGGAACTCACCGCCCGTGCACGTGCTGACGCAGCTGCCTTGGAAGCAGATGGGCTTGTCCGGGTCGGGACACAGCCCCGTGCCGTTGTCGATCACGCCGTCGCAATCGTTGTCGACGTTATCGCAGATCTCGACGCCCTTCTGCACGACCGGGCGGCAGGTTGCTGTCTCACCTGGCGCAGCGCAATCCGTATGACCGACGGAGCATGCACCGAGCAAGCCCGTGTCGCACGGTAGGTTCCCGCCTTGGCAATCGACACCCGTGACGAAGTACACGAAGTCGTTGAAGTCACCGTCACAGCTCCCTGTACTGCTGGAGTCGCCGGGCGGCAGCTTGTGCCAATCGCTCGGATCCATCCCGAGATCCTCGAAGCCCAGGTAGAAGCCTTCCGGATCGACGGTCGACTGCCAGATCAGCGCGGTCACCCAACGATCATTGGCACCGCAGCCCGGAGCGGTGCACGGGACATTCAGCTTGGCTTCACTGTATTTTATCTGCTTCGTGTGGTCGTTCTGCCAAAGCGCAAACCCAACCAGGCCGCCGAGGTAGTGCGGATCACTCTTGATCATGCCGGATTCGAAGGTCGCGTCGGTCCAACAGTGCTGCGTCGGCTGGGTAACGCTCGGCGTCGCCAGAGGACAGAAATCATGATCGCCGCCGCCACACAGCGCGCCGGCGGCCGTCGCCGCTTGAATGCACTCGTTCACGTTCGGCGTGGATTGGTTGTCCTGAGTCGAGCTCTGATTGGTCAGAATGGACGTTGGCACGAGCGGATACACGTTCGGCGGCTGGGTGGGATCATCCACGTTGTACCAACCGAGCGCGGCAATCGCCGAACCGCCGCGCAAGACCAGCTCACCGGTGAACCCGCAAGTCGGAGAGAACGCCCCCGGGGTGGTCTTGGCGTCGACGATGTAGTCGAGCATTTCGCCGCGCGCGGCGAACAAGCCGTTCAGCTCGACGGCGCTGGGCGCGAAGCCGCGACTCGTGACCACGCCGATCTCCGCTGCGGACGGCAGAATCGGAATGGCGTCTCCGTTGGGCTGAGTAACCGTCGCGCGAGCAGGAGTTACGGCGAGTGCCACCGCCACGCCCAATGCATATGTACTCAACCACCCCACGAACCCACGAGCGCTCGTCGACATATCCGTTGTGTAGCATTTTCGGATCTAGATTCGAGATGTTTCTGGAACCGATTCCAGAGATTGGGCAAGCGTCTTGCCGAAAAATGGCCTGACGCGCATAGGGAGCTACTCCCTGGGGTGATTTCCGCAGTTCCGGCGCGCCGCGTGTCTCGGCTCAAGCGGGTCAAAATCCAACTTGCCCTGAAAATTTTCAGGGACGCGGAAGTGACGCCCATATTGCCGAGGCGAGCTCGAGCTCGGTTACGGCTCTTCAATGCACGGGTCCGACGACCGACGAGCTTCACGGTGAAGCTCGTCGTCGGTTACCCCGTTTCGTCGCGACTCTGAAGTTTATAGTTAAACACAATGCCGTTCGGTTAAGGACCGAGACCACAATATGGACCCCATCGCTCACGCTGCCCCACAACATATCGTAGGGTTCGCCGCTTAAGTGAACGGCATTGTAGTTAAACATCAGATTTCGGTTCGCGGACCTCGACGCTCCACGGACGCGCTCCAGCGTCGCGTCCGGACCTGCAACAGCGGACGGGTCGAGCGCTGCGTTGGGCAATCGCGGGCTGGATTTTCGAACCGGGCCACCACCCGAGCTTCGCTAGACGTCACCCGATGGTGCAGCGTCTTCCAGCATGCCGAGGGCGTGCCGCCGAATGTCTCGTGGCCACTTGGCGATCAGCTCGGCGAAGCGCGCGTTGTCCTTCGCAAACAGCGCGCGCGTCGCTTCTTCGAAGTTCTCGAGGTCACCAGCCATTGCGGTCAAGAATTTGTTGACCGCTTCGCGTGTCTGGCGAGCGCGCTGCTCGCCTGGGTTTTTCTTTCTGGCTTCGTCGACGAGGCGGCGGAGCGCCGCCGAGATCCCTTGTGGTTCCGCCTCGAGCCACTCCCAGTGTCGAGGCAAGAGTGACACTTCACGCGACACGACGCCGAGCTTGGGCCGACCGGGTCCGGGCCGCTCGGGAGCGACGGGCGCGGCACGCTGGAGGACCTCGGTGAGGTTGCCGCTGAAGTCGAAGTCCACTTGCTGCCCGGTTTGATCTTCGAAGATCAGCAGGCGGGGCTCGCTCGCGCGGTCCAAGTAGGCTTTTGCAGAGCGGAGCATGTCGAGCAGTGAGCCGGCGGCGATCTGCCGTTCACCGGCAAACGCCGAGTACGTCTTGTCTTGATCCATCGGGTTATAATACCCGGGTAAAATCTCCTGTCAATAATACCCGGGTAAAATAAATTGGCCTGAATTAGCCGCGCGTTAGCGATCTTGGCAAACGAGCACGGGCGTTGAGAAGTCGTTCGCGAACGAGGCATCGCCGCAGCGCATCCTCGCTGGACAGTCCGTGTCTCCGTGGCAGGCGACATGCCCGAGGTGAGCAAAACAACTATTGGCCGAGCTGCATTCGCTGGCGGCTTTAGGGCCAAAGTCGCGACCCCACTCCGGCGTCAGACAGCACACCTTCTTGTTGCCGCAAGCTCCATCACAGCTCGCTGGAAACGGCGCGCATTCGGAGCTGCCTCGTAGGCAGGGCGGCAAGACCAACGCTCGATTGCCGCAGAAATGCGAGTCCTCCGTGCGCGTCGTCTCGTACGGTGCGTACTTAGGAGTCAGCTCAGCGTCGTAGACCGCTTCTTGGTTGCGCAACACGGCGAGCTTGAAGCGTTCTGGCGCGGCCGCAAAGCTCAGCCCCGACACGCTCACCTGACCGTCTTGCACCTGGGTGCGCAGTTGCACGGCCATGCCGCAGCCGGTCTTGGGTCGCTGGTTCAGCGTGCTGCTGTCGAGCGGCAGCTCGACCGTGAGCTGGCACGGCTTGCCGCCGTCCCAGCTCAGCTCGATGTGGTAGCTCCCGGGGTCGGCGAGTGGTGGGTGAAACTCGAGCGTGACGGCGCCAGGGCAAGGCGTGGCGCGGGTGCGGATCCAAATCACCCAAGTGACTGCCAGCGCGACGCCCACGATGGCCCCCATGCGCTGCGCGGTCCAAGGCGACACGCGCGGCACGTTACCGCTCATGCTAGGAGTGGTCCAGGTTTGCCGTGTCCCAGCCGCGCGTCGTCTCGCTTTTGCCCTCCGCCACGGAGCTCGTGTGCGCGCTGGGCGCGGCCTCGAATTTAGTCGGAATTTCCCACGAATGTGACTTCCCCGAGGCGATCCGTGGGCTGCCCGTGTTGACTCACTCGCGCGTTGGCAACGAGCTGTCGAGCCGCGCGATCGACGCTGCCGTGCGTGCTGTGGTGAAGGACGCACTCAGCATTTACACGGTCGATGAGCCACGCCTGGCCGCACTCGCTCCGGATCTGATCCTGACTCAAGATTTGTGTGAAGTGTGCGCTGTGTCGCTCGAGGATGTACGCAGCGCCGTAGCGCGTCTTGCGCAGCGCGACGCGGTGCGCATCGTCAGCTTTCGTCCCACCAGGCTCGAGCATGTCTTGGGCGATGTCGAGACGGTGGCCAGGGCGCTCGGCCGCGCTGAGCGGGGCGGCGCGCTGCGCGCTGCGCTCCAGGCGCGCATCACCGCCATCGCCGAGCGGGCCAGCCAGGCTGCTCGTCGACCGCGCGTCGTGTCGGTCGAGTGGCTCGAGCCGGTGATGCTCGGTGGAACTTGGATGCCCGAGTTGATCGCGCTCGCGGGCGGCGAGGCATTTGGGGCGCTTCCGGGAGCGCCTGCGCCCACCGTCGCGCTCTCTGAGCTCGCGCGCCTCGAGCCAGATATCGTGGTCGTGAAACCGTGCGGCTTCGATCTCGCGCGCACGCTACGGGAGCGCGCGCTGATTGACGCATTACTAGCCGCTGCTGGGCCGCGCGCGCGGCTATATGTAACGGACGGCAACGCCTTCTTCAACCGCCCCGGACCGCGTTTGGTGGAGTCCTTGGAGATCCTGGCGGCCTGTATTCATCCGGAATTGTTCCCTGATTTCGACCAAAAGCACCGGGCCGTGCTGGTCCCGCTCGGCCCGGACCGGCTCCTGCCCGTCGTCTGAAACGACCGGAGCTCAGTCCGGACACTAGTGCTCGGTGACCCTCGAGTGTTCCGAGAGCTCGCGTCCCGTCGAGGTGCCACAGACCAGGACTTGCGGCTGCGCCGAGCCGCCTAAGCGGATCTGCGACCTGTGTTACTCCGCACGCAGCGTGTTCCTCGCGTGCTCGCGGGTGTGTCTGGAGCGTCATCAACGCGAGCAGCACGCGGCCGAAAATGGGGACGCCGAAGCGCGCGCGCGCACCGCGGCCCGCGCCTACAATCGCCAGTTCCCCGACAGTTGGCAGCGTTATGCGCAGCATCGTCAGCGCGTGATGGCGCTCATCGGAAGCTTGCCACCGGATGCGGAAATCTGCGTGTTTGGTGCGGGAAATTGCTCGGATCTAGATCTCGACATGCTCGCCTGCTCCCAGCGCGAGATCCACCTCGTAGATCTCGACGGCGATGCGCTGGAGCGTTCTCGCGAGCGACAGTCACGCGCGGTGCGCGACAAGATCGTGCTGCACCCCAACGTGGACTTCTCGGGCTTGCTGCAGCACTTGGACGACTGGGGCGAGCGCTTTCCGGATCGCTCCGCGCTCGGGCGGAGTGCCGTCAGCGCCGCACAGCGCATCTTGCGTGAGCTCGGCCGGAGCTTTGCTGGCGTGGTTTCAACGTGCGTGCTCAGTCAGCTCGCCGTGCCGTTTCAACACGCCTGGGTCAGCTCGCGCGCCAATTGGGCGGATTTGCTGAGCGCGCTCAGCGCGGTGCATTTAGCGACGCTGGCTGGCAGCACGCGGAGCGGCGGCCGAGGCCTGCTCGTCTTCGACGTTGCGTCGTCCAAGGACACTCCGGAGCTTGCCCAGTACGGCGAGCGTCCATCGGGCGAGCTACCGGAGCTCGTGGCAGGGTCGCTAGCTCGCGGCGCGCTCACGCTTCGTCCGCGCCCGAAGGACTTGCTTTCGTTGCTCTCGTCGCCCGGGCTGCGCCCGTTGGTTTCGGAAGCCGAGCTCGGCGCTCCTTGGCTCTGGGATCTCGGCGATGCAACGCAGCTCGTCTACAGCTTGAGCTTCGTGCACCCCTGAGATCAGGGCAATTCGAGCTCGCGTAGTGGTCGCATTTGCGCCCTCGAATCGACAGCGCCCGGCGCGCGGATTTCAGACCCTTGGCGTTCCCCCGCTCTCGCCAACGCCGCGTAACGGTGTCAACCAAACCGGGGGAACTCCAATGCGTGTCAACGAAAGTGCGGGAGGCTCACCTCTCTCGCGACGCGAGGTCTGAGGTTTAAGTTTAAACTTCAGATATGAAATGAAAATAGCCGATGCCAGAGTGGGTCGGATTTTGAGAACCAGCCCGCGAGCTTGCCAGCGCCGCAGCGCGGTTTGCTCGAGGCCGCGGCGCGCCCACGCCCAGCTCAGCCAGTCAGGTACGGCAACGCGCCTTTGCAGAACCGCGGGTCGCCAAAGGTCGTGTCCGGCATGCCGAAGCTATTGAGGATCGATACGGCCAGATCGTTGTTGCTCAGATCGGGGGTACCGACCGTTTGTTGATCGCCCACGCGCGCGGCGTCGGCTGCGGTGGTGAGCGCGGTGCCGTCTTTCGCGCCCAGCGGGTCGCCGGCCCATTGCGCAGGCGTATACACGTCGTTGAACTGGATGTTGCGCCCAGTCTTGAAGTAGCCGCCGTTCGAGCCGGCGAGTATCACCGGCACGTTGTTGCTCACGTGCGACGAAGCGTCGCCGAGACAACTGCTCCACATGAGCAGCGAATTGTCGAGCAGCGTGCCCGACGTACCCGAGTCTGGGATGGCGTTGAACTTGTTGACCAGCGTGTTGAATTGCGTCGCGTACCATTGGTCGATCGCGACCAGCCCTGGATCACGCGCATGAGACATGCCGTGATGACCCAGCGCGTCCGCGGTGTAATTGATGTCCGTGAGGAACGGGAGCTGCAGATCATTTTCGCTGTTGCGCCACATCAGCGTCACGATGTTGGTCAAGCCGCATGCCACGGCCTGCGTGATGATGTCCATCATCATCCCTCCGACGACGGGGTAGTTCCCGGGCGTCATGGCCCAAGTGTGCGTCGCCGAGGCGTCACTGACGTTGACGCCAGTAGGAGCTGCTAGCGGCGTAACGGCGCCACAGTTCACGACGGTTCCGAGCTGCACTTCGAGACCGCGCAGCGCGTCGGCGTGCTGCTGGAGCAGCATTTGGTCGCTCTTGCTCAACTTCGAGTTCAAGCGGGTGAAGTCCGCCAGAGCTCCGTCGAGCACGCTCTTGTCCAGCATTTGTCGCAACGCTTGGCCGGACGTGCTGGCGCCGGGTGTGCCGAATAGCGTGTTGAACAGCACGAACGGGTCGTTCTGCGGCGCGCGCGGTTGGGCCGGCGCATCGTAGCTCACTCGCTTGTCGACATAGCGATCGGTGAGGTTTTCGTCGGTCTGCACGCCCACTTCGATCGAGGGGAATTTGACCTTGCCGGCGAACAACTTGGTCGCCAGCACTTGGTCGACCGAAATGCCGTCGCCCAAACCGGCGTTGCCGAAGTCGCTCGTGCCGCCGATCAAGACCTGGCCAGTGAGCAGGCTACCGAGCCCTTTTTGGTGACCACCCGGGTGGTCGATGTGATCGGGTGAGGCGTTCGCGGCCTGATAGATCTCGCGCGCGCCGATCCAGGACAGGCGGTCGAGCACGAGCAGCTTGCTCGCGTTGGCCTGCAGTGGATGATAGATGAGGTTCGGCGCGGCCAGCGCGCTGCCGTCGCTGATGTCGGTTTGGGTGCCGTGTACGCGTAGGCGGAAGTTGTAGTACAGGCCGCCGTTCGGCGAATACATGAAGAGGAAGCGCTTCTTCGGTACGACCGGCACGTCTGCGTGGGCGTACAGGCTGTCGAGTCCGACGACGAGCGGAATCGCGGCGGCAGAGATGCCCAAACCTTGGAGGAAACGCCTGCGGCTAGGGGTCAGGTTGTTTTTCATTTCTTCCTCACTGCACGTTCAGACGGTTCAGGAAGCCCTGCGTCTGAGTTAGTCCGCCGAGTAACTTGCTCATGTTCTGCGCGCCGCCGGTGTAGGCGCTGGAAAGGCTGCTGAGCGTCGCTTGGTCCGCATCATTTTCGAGGCGTTTCAGCGCGTAGCGGTAAAGCTGCGTCACCATGCACTGAGTGGGGATGCCGCTGTCGCTCGCGAGATTGGCGACGAACTTCAGCGCGTTCGGGGTTTCCACGTCGAGCTTCGTGTCCGGATTGCCGTTGCTGTCCACCGCGCCCACGACCGTAACGTCCGAATTTACCGGTTGGCCGTTGTCATCGATGGTTCGATACTGGCCGATGGTGTCGTAGTTCTCGAACAAGAAGCCGACCGGGTTGATGCGCGCGTGGCAGCCTTGGCATAGCGCCGGCGATGTGAACGCTTCGTACGCCTGACGCACGCTGGAGTTCGGCGGCACACCGGGGAACGTCGGAATGTTGGGTGGCGGGTCGCTCAACCGTTGGCACAAGATCTGATCCCACACGAAGACACCACGTTTGATCGGGTGACTGCCCGTGTCCGTCGCGAAGGTCGCCATGATTGCGGGGTGCATCAGAATGCCCGCGCGCTGCAT
>Ga0210387_10002471_pt1 | contig 14131 bp, 12 predicted proteins | sample IncBWC7OmetaG_FD_160108 | JGI IMG/M metagenome (GOLD analysis project Ga0210387, IMG submission 160108) | Forest soil microbial communities from Barre Woods Harvard Forest LTER site, Petersham, Massachusetts, United States - Inc-BW-C-7-O ...
GGATGAGGACTGGGACTGGACTGTATGAGGAGTGGAAGGATTACAGGTGGACTCCAACAGGACTCCTTGGCTATATGTGGACTCCATGTGGACTCCCACAGGATCTCCGGGGGAGTGAGAAATACACGATTAAGGCAGCTTATTACGGTGTACAGTCCTTGGCACAATCCTCGCCCAGTCCAGCCAAGAAACCGAAGAGCACGACCAGATTAACTTTGCGATTGCCGTCATGTATGCAAATTCAGACGAGGGCAAACGCGAAGAAAGCAGGGAACACTAGCGAGCCAATCACGATGAGGGCGAAAGGCAAAACAAGACAAGCGAGGGCAAATACTGACCAGAACGAGAACAAGAAGGGGAATGCCGCAAATGACGATGACAAAGAAGATGAGGAGAGGGACAAGGTCGTGCACGTTGGTGATGGTCCAAACGACACTCCAGTTCAGATTGGGGGAAACGACGAGGAGGGCAAGCAGGTCATCCATGTTGGTGGGAGTGTAAACGGCAGTCTAATTCAGGGTGGAGGGAACAACGAAGACAACGAGGGTGAGCAGGACAAGGGTGATGAAAATGTAGAGGTTCTGGGTGGGGGTGACGACATACAATATTGAAGTCAGATTAACGATGTACACACGCAGGCTGGAGACGACGAAGACCATGAGGCTGACCAGGGCGAGGACAAACGTGACATTCATGTTGGTACCTGGTTTGGCCAATATTTCGAAGACGCTTGCAAGAGTGGATTTTTTTGTGAGCTTGATATAAGCCACGAGTTTTTGAGCGCTCACCAAAAATTCTGAGCAATCCTGTCAAAGGCCGGATACCCAGGGGAGGCTTGAAAGGAATGCAACAACCTCCTTGCAAAATTGAGGAGCCAGGCCGACTTCGCACTCGAGAGGGCATACGAGCACATGCCCCTGAACCGGGGACTCCTACATCCCCTCACCATCGGTGAATGGAGGGCAGAGGTCTCAGCAAAAGTGGAGAAGAGGATGCAGGCGTTGAACGAACTTTCAAGGGCCACATTCCCTTGAATACTAATCACATTTTGTATCGACTTAAGTACCACACAAAAATTCAAGGATTGAGACTCGGATTCATATGAAAGAAAGAACTTGAAATGCCTTAAACCTTCGATGTCGTCGCCGCAGACTTCTTCTCGGCAATCTTTGACTGTGCCTGTTTCAGGCACTCCTGAAACTCCTGGATCTGTAACTGGCATTGATATGCCTCATACTCCCACCTCCCCATGCCGTGCGTGTAGATGTCGTCAACGGTGAGCCTGGATGCGTCCTCCCATGCTTCTTTCATGAAAAGGTGAGCACGGGGGTCGAGATGTTGGGTTCTCCATCCCTCCGTGATCTTCGAGGAAGCTGAAGTGGTGGTGAGCGTTTTCCACCAGTAAAAATCCAGTAGGACGTTGTCCTCAGCGCACCCGCAGTCAAAAATTCCTTTATGACGTGTGCGGGTGAAATCTTTCTTAACATTGACGATGTGATCGTAGGGAGTTCCCGTAACTCGATACCAAGATTGCTTGGTTGTGGCAGCATCGTGGATGTGCCCAGCCTTGTCTTTTGTTTTGTGGTATGGGCAAATGCGATTGCCCCGGTTCGTTTCCATGATATACAAGGCAAGCTCTCGAGTATAGAAAGACGCCTTATGACCGACCTCTGGAACTGATAGAATGAGATGTTTTGCATCATCTGAGAGGGGATTTTTATTGGGGTTCTTGATGTAAGACAAAAGCACAGTATCGACATCCACTTTGAACGGCTCGACCACTTAGTTACCATTGCGTCATACCGAATAACTCGAAACTCACTTGAAATTTGTTTCCTAACCTCGACACTTCCGTTCTTGTATCTGTTTTCTATGTGAGCTATACATATTAACATGCAATGAGCCAGGGGATATGCAGGTCATGACCAGAGTGGACACTTGCCTTTCTCTTTCGCCTTGTTATCCCGATAGGTAATTTTCTTTTCCTTCTTTTCAGGAACATCCTCCTTGTCAATATCACCGCTGGTGTTATCCATGTTGTCCATATCCACGTCTTGGTCTTTCAGGCTGGTCACCTGAGTGGCTAGCACGTTAAGCTCAGCTAGGTCGACCTCGGTTGCTAGATTCAGTTCGGGAATTTTCTCCCTGTCTTCATCATCACCCTTGTCCCCACCCATCGTACTATTGGACAGCTCCTCCACCATAAGCCCAGCTGGATCGGCGTCGGTCGTTGGGTTCAGTTTGGGGACTTTCTTCGAGTCTCCATCACCACCCATGTCCCCACCCATCATACTATTGTGCGGCTCCGCCTCCCCATCAATCTTGGCCTCACCCTTAGTGGTATCGTGCAGCTCCCCTGATGCCAGCTGGATGCGGGCATGGTCGCCGCCTGAATCCTCCCATCCCTTGCCATCAACAGACGAATCCGTGTTGGTTGTAGGCATCGCTGTCGCTTCAAGTTCCAATTGCCTCCGCTCTAAGCTTTTCAAGAAAAGCTCTGCTTCGCTCTTGGAACCACTAAGGTTTACTAGTTTTTCTTTAGCTGTCCTGACCGCGGCTAACAGTAGATTTCAGTCTTATTCTTCTTGCATTCAAGATATTGCTCACCAGCACCTCCTGCCCGCCGCTTCCTCTTCAATTCCTCAGCAGTTGCCAAGTCTTCCACTGCCAGCCTTTCCTCCTCACGGAGTGACATGATCTGGCTTTTTGCGCTGTTTATGGCCTCGATTGTCTCCACTAAATCTGCATAAATTGTGAGTCCAACGCATTATCTATGTGTAAGCAGCTTGCCCACCTTGTGCTTTTCCGTTCTCAGTCATCTCAAAGTAAATAGACTCTCTTGGAAATGGTTGATTGAGGAGATGGCGACTTGAAGTATTATATTACGTTGCCTGTATTTCCCCATAGAACTTTCCCTTAAATTTGAGTCCCCAGGAATTATTCCCCCCAATTGTATTGTAACTGACTCGGGTATTATTCCCAGATCTTACTGCCGAGACGAACTAGAATATTTCCCTGTGCTTCCATATATCATTTTGGCTTAAAGCTGATTGTAACTGACCTTAGGCATTATCCAGATATTACCACCAAGAACTACAAGTGGACAGCATATTATAGTGGAACGTCGCCTTAAAAATGGCCGAATCCACTTGCAACGCAGTCTGAAATGACCACAGGAGGGGGGTAGATTCCCTAACTATTCCAAAAGTCTTTCTCATGCACATGGCGTGGCGCATGACACATAATATTAAGGATGCTGCCCTGATGTACTAACCCAAATAGCTAGCCGGTTGTGCAGATGCCACGATCTTATTTCGTACCAGTTTGTACCTCCCATTTACTTACTATTAACCAATTCGGTTAGTATATTGTATAGAATGGGAGGGGCCTCGAATGGTTGGAAGCCTGGATGAGCACACATAATATATGAATACGTGCTCATATCTACAAAAACCTCACAAATACCCTATAATAACCCTATTTTTTTTTACGTAGTCCGATGATGAGAATATACGTCGTCTGATGCGATATTGGTGTGTGAATATTTTGATGTATTGGTCACGGCCTTGTGCGGAAGGGGCTTTTCAACAACAACCATAAACATTGAGTCAAATCAGTTGGTATCTCAGATACCAGCCATCCATGTTCGTTTATACATATAAAAATAATAATTGATACCCTATTCTAATATACCTATCGAATACATTCTTAACAACAAGCCTAAATAGTAGGCTTGATTATAAAGGGCCACAAGCAAGCCACAAGATCAGATCGACTCCCCGGTGCCTCAGAAAATGACGAACCTCAGCAAGCAAGAGCCAGCAGCCCCTGAGGGCAGGGGTGCAGATGACTCTGCGTCCTTGTCCTTGCTTGCCGCTGCCTTTGAGCGGCTTGTGACTGTCCTCAAATGTCTGTCATCATTGATCTGCTTAAGCGACGAATTTGCTGACCCCTCTCCACAGTACGAGATCAAGTTTCACGAACGTCTCTGTCTGCCGAAGAACGTAAGTTGAACCTTCTCATCGTGTCCCAATTAAACTTCACTTTTTATGAACAGCTGTTCCTGTTGCAGAGGATGAAGCCACTGGTACTTTAGGGGGAGGTGACGCAGAGAATAACTTAGCAGGCAGTGATGCAGAGAGTAAGCGCTGCCCTAAATGCCATTGGTGATATCTAAACTAACAGAAGTCCCACAGCCACCTCCACCGCTCCTCAAGCTGCAGTCACTCCCGATATTCCCACCGTTCCTGTGGCTAGCATCCCCGAAGTCGGTGACACTGAGAGTGAGTGCTGCTGTAAATCCTATTGGTGATATCTAAACTTAAAAAAGTCCCACAGCCACCACCACGGCTCCTCGAGCTGCAATCATCCCCAGTATCCCTGTCATTCCTATGGCTGCCATCCCCGAAGTCGCCCAGACATTGGAACCAGTTATAACGCCTCAAGAATTGGAAATGCAGCTAGCCAGTGTAGAATCAATGTCCGGTAAATGGTTCCTGGTCACTGCTGGCCTGGAACCAGGCATCTACTCATCTTGGTCAGTATTTTATCTCTCGTTGTTTCCCTCGTTCCTGGTGATTGATTGGATTATCCTAGGGCCGAAGCTGCTCCTGATGTGATGGGGGTGAGTAAGTCAGCTCATTTGAGCCTCACGAGCAAAGCTAGGGCGCTTAGCAAGTACACAAAAGTGTGGGTGGCAGGTGCTGTGGTCCGCCAAATGTAGTTACATTCTGTAAACATTGTACCCCCTAAATACTTTGGCTTCCTTCTTACAATTGATGCAATGCATTGGCGTGCAATTTATATTCAGAACACAGATGCTCACACAGAACTCGTGTTCACTTAGTGGAAGCATCTCTTATAAGTCTGCTCTATCTACTTTCTCCCTCTCATCGTCTACTCCTAGTTGTAACCAGTGTTGGTGGTGGGAAGGACCTCTGAGTCCCCGGTTCATAATCAAACATTGAAGCTGAGCCTGAGGTGTTAGAAATAGAGAGTGCGTCGAGCTGAGTCAACATACAAGCCGTTTGCCATGAACAGATCTTCACCTTCTGATTCTATTTCGTCAGAGTCAGAGTCCACTGATTGGCTCTGAACTGCACATCTGCTGGGTTGCTTTGGCTTGTGTATACATTTACTACAGATTTGCTATTAGTTTCAGCTCCACAATGAGTCGTGACAATAGGATATATTCACGCTTTGAGGGACCGTCGTTGTTCATGATGTCTGACCATTGAAATAGTAAGAACAAGTAATATAATATTTCGAATAACATTGTTACCTTCTCATGCGAAGCTGCGCTTTCGCCCTGAGCATTTCCTGATTTCTAGGTGGGATAAACAGGTTACAGCATTTAATATTCATAATGCATTGAAGAAAGCTGACTCTATACTTCGCATAATATCGACTGCATGCAGCATGATGCCGCTCTCTCTTCTCTTGATTTTCAGTTGAAAGTGGCATGAAACACCCCAAAATGCTGTATTGATCAGTGTCGTAATATTGCCTTTACAACAGACTTGCGAATTTAAAACAAAAGTTACACAACTGTATATGCATGAAACTTTTAGTCAACTACGAACTAGTAGGGCAACATATTGACCTGACGAGTAGGAGAGAGCAGAATGCTGCCCTCTGCTTGCCACTGCAAAATACACTTACATGTTCGCGATTTGTTCGCGATACTTATGATGCACATTAGGGGTCCGTTCCAATTGAGGTCATCCCAAAGCAGTTTCAGGGAGTTTCGGGCACTTTTGGGAACTGGAGTTAAGATTCTGCTACCGATCATAGCACAGCAAAAGAAAAAAAATCTCACATGAGTCCCGAGTAGTCATATAGCAGACCCAAGTAGTCTTATAACGTATCTGATGAAAACAATCTGCTCGTATTGGGCCATGCGGGCAGCCCTGATGCACGATCAATTAGTTTAACATGAGACGGGAAGTCGGACGACAGCAGAATAACCTTCCCTCGAATTTGTTCCACCTCAGTACTGTAAGCCATGGGTGATGAAACCAACTGTAAGTCTAGGAATTATTCAGGAAGCTTTTACTCACTCCTTAGTCATTATTTGGACCCCAAAAGCACTCGCCCTCGTGAAGTTCCAGCATCCATATGTATCTATTATGCCTACTCATCGTTGACAAAAATTATATTTTTGGGGGTGGTAGATCAGGTCTTACCACCAAAATCCCTCTCAAAGAGGCTATCAGAGCCCGATTTTATGCACGCTTGTTGCCAACCCTCACCTCGAAGCCCAGTCCACTCACCAACCAGCAGTACATAGATTGTGTTTTAATTTACCTTTTGAAAAGATTATGACTACCCTTACAGGTTATTGGACAAGTCGCTTGGACCGTCAGGACAGACCGTAATCCCAGAACTACGGTGTCTATACAAATGGGGAGGCTTCTCCATATTGATATCCAATGGGGAGGCATAAGTAGTCGTGTCAATTAACTGCACATTTGGAAATAACCTCAAACAGGCATGGCCTATCCGCCACACAAAATGAAGCAGCCCCGCTTGTGTTTGTAGAAGGTGTGCTTTGGAAGCCGGGAATGTGAGTTGTATCTCTGTTGAAGAGAATAGGAAAATAACTCACCATGCATAATGGCTCAGGGTGATACCCAGTGGCGACTCTGAGTCAACAAGTAGTATGGGTAGCTCGGGTGCCCTCCCAGTCCCAGATGCAACAGGCTATGAGGTCGACTAGAGTGAAAGATGATGACCTCAGGATGTTGTACTCAGTGAAACGCAGTTGAACTCGGAGTCAGGCTTTTTTTTTTGCGAACCATTATCTTTTAGAAACAGCAATAATTACGTGTTTGAAACACATTTTTGTTGTAGCACCCGTATCAAAAGTGTTCTTGTGCTACGCACATCAGGTTGTTCATGATGTTCTGAGTGTAGTCTAGTTTATGTGACACTCATTAGTATTGAGCGAACTACCGTTTCGAACTTGTAATTATTGCTGTTTCCGAAATGCTTTTTGGAAACCACGTTGTCGCACTCGCTGGAAGCCCAATATCGGCGGAGAAATTTACCCACTTGATTGAATCGAGGATTTCGCTCAATATATTCAATGATCCATATGCTAAGTTTTATTTTTCACATGGCACTCGCCTCCACCGGTAGCAATGCCCATAATTTGGTGATTATTGCATCTTTCGCTGCCATGTTTGATTGTTCTTGTTGCATGGCACGATGGGAGGCCTCAGCTTCAGCAAGGGCACTCCTTCGCTCTGCCTGTGCCTGAGATAGTTGCACTGCCAAATCCACTGCTTCCTGATGGCGGGATGAGACAAGGGCTGCCATTATCGTGTTGAATTGATGGTGAACGTCTGTGAGTTGCAGCTTGGCATCATGTCAGAGTCGAGGGGATGCATAGTGGGTGAACTCTTTGGTGGCCCCGGGATGCTGGGCTCCCAGGTACAACCAGCACCCAGTCTCGATACTAAGGGCTTCACACTATGTAAATGTAAGCCAGTAGGAGCAAGGTTTTATTGAGGGGGAACATACCTGAATTATAACGTCATGCAGTGCACGGTGGAAGCGTTTTCCAGCTTCCCTCGAATCTGTACATATGTCATGGAGTTCCTGGGTTCGAATGACCTCTGAAGAAGTGGCCGAATCAAATCACTTATATCATGTATTGTAATAGCCCACCATATACATTATTACTGCATTTTGCACCCTCGACTCAGCCATATATATTGTTGGCAGCCGTAATGCGAATGCATTTCTGCATGCTTGACACAACTGAAGGAGTCTCCGGATCAGTGTCAGGAGTGGGGAAGGGGGTCTGAGTGGACTGTGGAGAAGGCGTTTCTGGAAGATTCAGAGAGCCAGCCTCATCGCAAACACTGCTATTTGGAGTGTCTGGGCCATTGATTTGTGTATTATTTTCCGGTGCTGGGATAGCAAGTTGGTTTGATGAATTGAGTTTTTTCTTATATATTGGTGTAAGCAATGTTTCATAGAAAGTGTAGAATGGCAAGAACCTTTGTGATAAACGCCAAGCTGGCCTTTGTGTGGGTGCATTCTGAACGTGGGGGCCTGTTGGGACATTTTGTGCATCGACGGGTGCTGAGTTGATCAGCTTTGTATGCTGTTGCCTTACCAGTGGAGGTCCTCTTCCGTGCCATAGATTCAAAGCAAGGAGAGAGCGAGTACACGATAAAAATCCTTCACGAATATTTTTTGATATATATTGATGGGGAGGGGTGGGACAAACCTTATATTGACTTTTTTTCAATTCAGATGCAGAATCACGACAGAAGATTTAGCCGAAAGTTCCCAAAACCACCCTGGGACAACCCGACATTGATTAAACTAGCTATTCCCATCATCGAAGTGCCTGCCAAAGCGTAGGCAATGTTTGCATCACTGTCCCCATCTCCCGAGCCAATTGACCTGAACACACCTCCTGTATCACCTATTCAGATTGCAGACGCAGACACGCTAGAACTACAGGCAACAATTCATACACCTTTAAAAGTATCTCAAGGGATTCATCCCAGGCGCGGGGTCAAACGAAGAAGAACAGAGCCTGCTGACGTGCACACAGATCTGCCAGTTTGTAACAACAGTTCAGATCCCTTTGGCGACTACAGCACAGAGCTAGTGGGGGGCTCTTGTCAGACTCTTGTCTCAGACAGTCTAGGCAGTATAATTGGGTCTGGCACCTCCAATGTTCCCAGCCCACGTGGGATGGAGGACAGCGAACTGGCAGAGTACCCGGTCGACTCATTTGAACACTACATAGATGCTGTTTTGGCTGACTGTGCCGGGTTCTTTCAGATTACTAAGATCTTGTTCGTGGTTCAAGGATGGGATACAAAATGGCAGAGGTCTACGGTAGCTGATATGCTCGGGAGCCCTCATCAAGCACTCACACTAATGTTTTTTAGGCTTCATGGTATCACCTACAGTGTGTTCGTATTGGGGATGAATTTTGTATCGCATGCTCTTGCCCACAATTAAATAACTGTTTCCACAAACAGTTTCTGCAGGAATATCAGGAAGAGAAGTTCTCTGACGACGATGAATTTGATGCAGATGGTAAGGCCTAAACCGACCCTAGATCTTTGGCTATCTAATGCTCTAACGTCTAGCTGATGATTCGGTGGTCATGTTCTCTTGCCAATCAAATGGTAATGGAGATTTTGAGAATCTCTTTTCAGTGTTGACTCCCAGGCGGACCCAATACCTCAATAGCCGCTGTATTGTTTGTCATCGGGGCATAGACATGGGGGGTGGGTCGTGGAGATGCTCGAGGGATAACACAAATGACTGTTTTCATATCAAAATCGCCCGGGATCACCTTCAGAAGCTGATAACTGGCGATCCTGCTGCGATGGATACTGGCGGGCAAAGTGAGGTTACTACCCCACCAGGTATTGCTTAACATTTACACAAAGATTGAAGCAATGCTGAAAAACACAATCAGTAGCTCCCACCATATGGAGAGGAGGGAGTGACAATAAATCAGTCTCACATTTGCTGATCATGCCTCCACCATGGGCATCACTGTCAACAGATGCCATGTTATATGTGAGATCTTCACCACTAGCGTCCATCACTCCTTCCACAATTCCCCTGAATGCAGACTCAATCTGCAGGTGTGGAGTGGTATACAACCAGGGTCTCCTCTCAATGGACCAGCCTTGCACGATATATGGTCTATCCAAGTTGTACACCAGCCGTATCGAGCAGCAAAATTGTCCTTCATTGTGCAAGATAGGCAGGTGTCATGGAATTAGCCCAGAAACGCGACACCTCGGTCTATTCAACTTCAATGGCCGTATCTTGATATCGCATGATCTCCTTGATGAATACACAAGTGCGTACACATCGTCTGAGATGCCATTTGCCACCTGGGTTTCAGTAGTAGTGAGGAGATATGAAATTCACTCCTCCGAGAAGTCATTTCTCAGTGAAGAAATGTTTCATGCCATTTGGTTCTCCTATGCACAACTGCAACAACTGGATGGTGATATGAAATGCCCAGAATGTGGGCCCACACCCAAGACCATTATTTGGGATGGGGTGACATTGGCATTCAGTCGAAAACATCTATTATCCTCGCTGCGTCCACTGACAACACTCGATGTTTATTCTGCCACTCGCCATGAAAGCGTCTATCAGGGTCGACAACAGCTACTCGTGGACGTCACCTTGCGGAAGTTGGTTCGGAAAATAATCAGTGGACCAAGTTTTCCAAGTGCCATAGTAGAAGGTGGAGATGTCGAACATGGTAAAAACATTGTGGAAGGAAAGCAGAACAGTGGTGGGGCGAAAGGAGACCCAAAGAGGAAAGAGGCCAGCCAGGCTGCAGAAGCAGCGCTTACCCACATAGAGTTAATCGGGAGTGCTACTGTGCAGCTCAAGGCGGTCAACCAGGGATTGGCAGAGGTATTCATGGAACACTTTGGCTTCGAGGCCTATAGTTCAGGGCGTAAAGTTCCGAGTGTGTTTCAGGAACTGTTCATTCAGGTGTGCTCACTCTGAGTCAAGTTCATGTTTGGCATCAATAAATTCACCCATCAAGGACAGATTAGTGTGGAGGAGTCAGTCCTTCAAATGGCAACTCGGGTTGCCCTCCAGGATTTGAAAGTTTTCAACAAAAATCCCACACCAAATAACGCATCGCTATTGGTCACAATCCCAGTCTTGTATAATGCATTAGTGCATGAGAGAAATGTGCATATGAAGTACAGGAGTTCAGTGACCCAGCTGTGCACATGGGTCCACCAGTGTGGCATGGAAGTACTTAATGAACTCCTAGTCCATGCTTTGCCACCAGAAATCAGGTCATGATATGAAGAGATGCATTGGAGAAGTGTGAGTGGCTTACACACAAGCCACATTTCACACAATGCTAACATGTTCTGTTGGTCAATAGATGGGATGTTGTTATAGTATGCCACAAATATGGCACCGTCCAAAGTACCCTCGGCTGATCCATGATCAGAGAAATGAAACAGGAGGCAGTCGTGGTGCGAAATGCTCAAAATACTATTCTCAGTATGGAGAGCAGCGACTAACTGGGGGAATAATGTGTGCTTGGTGCAGCCATAGCATTTGCTACCACTTTCATTGCATTCCTCGAGAGGAGGGCCAGAATGACATCTTCTCTGCTATGATCACCCAGTGGCCAAAGGCTCCCAAGCGAGTTGTCTATGACTTTGCATGTGCTTTAGGGCCATACTGCATGACCTGTGAAGCCGACTTCTTTGCAGATACGTTATTCGTCATTGATGCCTGTCATGCCAAAGGCCATACGAAGTGTGCACCAGCTGCCTTTCTTACAAGCTATTCCAACATTGATCCTCGACTGGCAAGTATCAATTCAAGTGCAGCTGAGTGCGGAAATGGAGGGATCAGCAGAATCAGGAAATCGGTGAGCTATATGTCACAACAGCGAGCGATAGTGTATACCAAAACATTTTTGTGTATCTGGAATCGCTTACAGATATGAAAATTGGAGCAGCGGGACGCCAGATGGGAAAGATGATGTATTGGACATGGGTTCCCAAAGTGGCACGACTGTACAACACAGTACTTAACCTACCACAGAATAGTAAAATGAAATCATTAGAAAGGAAGTTGGAGACAGTGAAATATGCAATAAGTTCCTGACAAATGTAGTTCTTACAACGCGAATAGTTCCCGGGCACCGTACACACTGCGTATGGTTTGTATAGACCATTTCTCGTCTCAAATACGGTATGTGTCAACCGTTTGTCCTTACATAGTTCTCACAGACTGTTTAGGGCTTCGTGAATGGTTCCTGGGAACTGTACACACTGTGTATGGTTCGTATAAACCATTTCTGGACTCGAATACGGTATATGACAACCGTTCGTCCCTAGATAGTTCTCAGAAACCGTTTAGGGCGTCGCGAATGGTTTGCTGGAACCATACCAACTGCGTACGGTTTGTATAAACCATTTCTCATCTCAAATACGGTATGTGTCAACCGTTTGTCCTTACATAGTTCTCACAGACTGTTTAAGGCTTCGTGAATGGTTCCTGGGAACCGTACACACTGCGTACGGTTTGTATAGACCATTTCTTGTCTCAAATATGGTATGTGTCAACTGTTCGTCTTCAAATAGTTCTCACAGACTGTTTAGGGCTTCGTGAATGGTTCCCGAGAACCGTACACACTGCGTATGGTTCGTATAAACCGTTTCTGAACTCGAATATGGTATATGACAACCGTTTGTCCCTAGATAGTTCTCAGAAACTGTTTAGGGTGTCGTGATTGGTTCCCGGGAACCATACACACTGCGTACGGTTTGTACAACCCATTTCTGGACTTGAATATGGTATGTGTCAACCATTCGTTCTTAAAGAGTTCTCAGAAACCATTTAGGGCGTCACAAATGGTTCCTGGGAACCGTACACACTACGTACGGTTTGTACAAACCGTTTCTGGACTCGAATATGGTATGTGACAACCGTTCGTCCCTAGATAGTTCTCACAAACCGTTTAAGGCGTCGCGAATGGTTCCCGGGAACCGTACACACCGCGTACGGTTTGTGAAAACCATTTCTGGATGTCTCTGGTGGCTCTGTTCAGGATCCACCCCATCTTTGATTTCACAGTGATTTCACCGGCCGTTGGTAAATTAATACATATGGTTTACAGAAACCGTATATTCATAGTCAAACAGTATATATACTTGTATAGCAATTCAGCCCGCTGTACCCACTTTGTTGTACATGCTGTACCCATATTTGGCTCTAAGGCGGTACACACTACTAACAGCCAGTCACATGCCACCTGCCCCCAGAAAACCCCTGAAAACAAATAGTACATTGGTGTGAAAACTGTAAAGAGGCTAAAGTGATAGGAGACTTAATTAAAATAAGCTAATAGATATATTTCACATGCAAATTGAGATAAATATTTACAATATGCCTCAATATTTGCTAAGCATATGCCCGGGGGGCAAATTTTGGCATGCTGCTTGTGTCATGAATGCTATTGATCCAGCAGATTTTCTGCAACGTGACCTCGGAAATTTCCGAAGTGTCATGTGATCGCTGGACTTGCAACTTCATGTGTCGCTATGAGCCATTTTCCCATAGTTTTTTGTTCACCTTCCTCACTGGCCATACTAGTAGACTCCATCCACAACTTCATTTCATTTTTACAGCTTTCCTTGATTAGTAATTAATATATATAATATCTACTACAAAACAATACTGATTCTATTGAAAAGCTGGTCACCTTATGGGGTGCAAATGGGTTATAAAAATCACATTTATAGTCCTATAATGAGTTGGGGGAGGGGTTGTAAAGCTCTGGGGAAAGGAGGAAGGGTGCAGGAATTAGGGTAGAAGGAAGACGCGATGCAAAGTCCAACGATCACATGACAGTTCGGAAATTTCCGAGGTCACGTTGCGGAAAATCTGCTGGGTAATACTCAATAGCGTTCAGTCTGCGCGACTCTATCACGCCTCTACTTGAACCATTAGCTATCATCTATCAAATAGCTTGGGTACATTGAAAGCGTTGTATTATGGGTGTCGCAGGCTTATGGGATGTGAGCGTCGTCTGAGTTGACATGTAAACTCAATTAGCTGATAAGTATTATTTTCACAGATACTCCGGCCCGCAGCAAGAACACGCTCTTTGACTGAGCTTGCTCTTGTGGAAGGCTTTGAGGCGAACCCAGGGGGTGTCCGAGGTTTTCGCATTGGCGTAGACGCTAGTATCTGGTTCTTCCATGCCAACTATGGCAAGGAGGGTGAAAACCCTGAACTACGGACAATATTTTTTCGATGTGCCACTCTTATGAGTGCCACATTTCTTCCCTTGTTTGTATTTGACGGCCACAAGAGACCGACCTTCAAGCGGGGGAAAATGATTAACCAAAATAGCCATAAACTCACGACGGGAATGAAGGCGATTATTGAATCTTTTGGCTTTGAGTGGAGGGACGTATGTATACTCCTTACCTGTTTTTTTACCATATTGACACGGCACTAGGCTCCCGGAGAGGCTGAAGCTGAATTGGCGTATCTAAACCGTGTTGGCGTGATAGATGGCATTCTCTCTGATGATGTCGATAATTTTGTATTTGGTGCACATATGGTTATCCGCAAGTGAGTG
>Ga0210387_10002472_pt1 | contig 14130 bp, 10 predicted proteins | sample IncBWC7OmetaG_FD_160108 | JGI IMG/M metagenome (GOLD analysis project Ga0210387, IMG submission 160108) | Forest soil microbial communities from Barre Woods Harvard Forest LTER site, Petersham, Massachusetts, United States - Inc-BW-C-7-O ...
TGTCACGGGCTCAGCAAACAGCCATCAGGATAGCCACTGACAAAGCATGGTGGCAGACTCGATTTAGAGGAGTACAACCAAAAGTGCTGTGTTTAATGGTTGAAGTGGTAGACGCGGTAGGATCGAATCTGTGACCAGTCGTTTAAGAGTCGAATGCCCGCAATAATTCGATTGATTCGTTCGGGCTGTATCCGCCTGTCGGACTGACGGGCCGATCTGGAGCGCCCTCACTGAACGAGGCGCGACGACGAAAACAATCTGGTTCATGGTCAAGAGTGTGTTTCTGTGTGCTGAGGGCTATTTTCGGTTAACCGTCGAATTCGTCGCTCTCGTTCTCCCAGCGTATGGCGGCCGCGCAAGGGGTAGGTCATTTTATGGCAAGAGTCCTTCGCCGAACTGCTATGCGTGACGTTACACAAAGTGCCGTGTGGTTCCACACAGTTTTTGTGTAACACCGCACGCCGATTATGTAGCGACCTCTATTTCTATCGCTCGATCAATTTCCTATTCTCAGCACAGGTTTTCTGAGATCGCCCTGCGGGCCCACCACAGCCCTCCCAGCGGGCTTTGATCCGTGAAGACATTTGGGTTTCAAGAATTTTAGATTTTGCCCGAAAAGGGCTTTCAAAGGAAAGGAAAGTGATTATGAAAAAGCTATTCATTTCGTTGCTTCCTGCGATTTTGCTCTGCAGGGGGCTAATTATGGATGCGACGGCGCAAAGCAGTGTTACGTCACAGCCGTCTACCGGCTTTATCGGGTGGGATACAAGCAAACCAAAATCATCCGATTCGCCCTCACTGCGATTATCCAAGAGGTAGTTTCCCTGATCCTGGAGAGCACCCAGCCAGGTTCAATCGAAGGCCTAACTGTCAACCCTTACCAAGCGCGGGCCGGTGTTAAGATGCACTGGCTCGCGTTGGCTCTATTAGTTTTGGGAAAAAGGGCAAAAAATATTGATCGTCAAAGACAATGCCGCAGTTCGGCGACTTGTACGACCTGCAGTTGCCCATCTCGCCTGAGCACTGTTTTCTGACCAGGCCGGCGACTTGGGCGCAGCGCTTCGCATCGGTGTCATTGACGAGAGCGTCAACCCAGATTGACCGTAATCCGCCCTGAACCCAGAAATCTGGAAAGTCTTGAATCCGCGGTGTATGAGCTGGCGATTATGCGTCAACGGAGATGAGGATCGGCCAACTTCCGGCTGGCCATCTGGGTGGGAGTACGTGCGGAGTATGTGGACGACAAACATGTCCGGCGACCTGGCCGATACTGAGCGAGGTGCTCAGTGTTTCTGTGGATAGTAGGAAGCCGCTTGGTTTCCCACTACCCGTGCTCCCATTTATCCTGACGACTTTTTGATCGAGACCTGCAGCAGATCTCCCAGGCCGATACGGCGGAGCAGTTCGGCACGAACCCGATCCATGACCATGTTGGTTACCTCTGCGCCATCCTCTGTCGGATCGACATGCACCCTGAATGGACGCTTCCCGAATGGCGTGTCTACGATCTTCACAATCGCATCGGCGACTGCTGAGGCATCCGCATCTGGAGGCACGATGGAGGCAAAGCCCTTCATCACGTCGTCGGCGAAGCCTTTGTAGGGTCCAGCTTCGTACTCGGCCACGACTGTGGTGTCTGCAGGGCGGCCGGAGTGGGCGAAATGGTTGGTGCCGCCCGTGAAGGCGCCGGGCACGACGATAGTGGTCTCGACGCCCCAACGGACGAGTTCGCGAGCGTATACGACCGCCATTGCGTCCATGCCTGCCTTCGAGGCGAAGTAGGGTGCCAGGTAGGGAGGCGTGCCACCCGCACTGCTGCTGCTCGATACCCAGAGGACGAGCCCCTTCCGCTGTCTCCGCAGATACGGCAGTACCGCGCGATTGACTCGCTGTGTGCTCAGCACATTGATGTCGTAAAGCTCGGCGAGTTGCTCGGGAGTGAAGGCTTCCGCCGGCCCGAAGACCATGTGCCCAGCGTTGTGGATCAGCACGTCGATACGGCTCTGCTGGTCGATAATGGCCTTGATGGCGGCATCCACAGAGGGCTGGTTGGATACATCCATCTCTACGGTTCGCAGATCCACGCTGTACTCTTTTGAAAAGCGATTGGCTTCCTCAACCTGCGGGGCGTTGCGACCTGTAGTTTCTCTCATACCCGCGTAGACGGTGTGACCCGCCCGGGCAAGAGCATGTGAGGCAAGGGAACCAAAACCGCTTGACGCCCCAGTGATGATGATGACGTTTTTCATGAAATTCTCCTTGATTGCGATCGGTTGGGAACGAGGTCCACAGACCGGACTGGGAATCAGGCGAAGCCGCCGTTTGCGCGGAGTATCTGAGCGTTGACCCATCCGCCATCGGGGCCAGCGAGGAAGGAAACAACGCCTGCGATATCGTCGGGCTGACCGAGACGCTCAAGCGGCGCCATGCTACTGATCTGTTTGATCTGCTCTTCTGTCTTGCCGTCCAGGAAGAGCTCCGTCCCTACAGGTCCAGGTGCAATGGCGTTGACGGTAATTTTGTGTCCGCGAAGCTCGTTGGCGAGGACATGGACAAGGCCTTCGACACCTGCCTTGGAGGCGATGTAAGGGCCGTAGGCAGGAAAGTTCTTCGCGAGGACGCTGCTGGAGAATGCGATGATACGGCCTCCCTCGGCTACGTGCTGCGCCGCCTGCGAGAGGACGAGGAAGGTTCCGCGGAGGTTCGTGGCAATGACTTTGTCGAAGGTCTCCACGTCACCTTTGGCGATGGGCGAAAGAGGCATGATGCCTGCGTTGTTGACGACGACGTCGATTTGGCCGAAGGCTTTGAGGGTCTTCTCGAAGAGCTGCTTGATGTCCTCAGGGTTGGCGACGTCGGCCTGAATGGCGAGGGCGCGGCCTCCAGCGCTGGTAATCTCATTGACGACCTCTTCTGCCTTGGCTGCGTTGCCTGCGTAGTTGACCACGACGCCGAATCCGTCGGCTGCGAGGCGAAGAGCGATGGCACGTCCGATGCCGCGGGAGGCTCCGGTTACGATAGCTGTCTTTCTCATGATGGTTCTCCTTTTTGGCGGCTTCTTCGAACTTGAAGTCCGTCGCTAAAAAGAGAATGAACCTGATAGCGCTATACGTCCAATGCATAGTGCTAATATTAATTATGCGTGTAACACAGCTACGTCAAGCCGACTTAAATCTACTCGTTGTGTTCTCGGTACTTGCCGAGGAGCGCAACGTATCCCGTGCCGCCAAGCGGTTGTTATTGAGCCAGCCCGCGGTGAGCCGCGCCTTGCAGCGAATGCGGGATACGTTTCACGATGATCTGTTGGTACGGACAGCAAAGGGTTATGAACCAACGCCTCAAGGGGAACGTGTTCTTCAAGAGCTTGAGATCATGTTGCCGAAATTGGATCGGCTCATCTCGGGTTCGACCTTCGACCCGGTGACGGAACATTGTTCCTTCCGGGTTGCGGCAACAGACAATGCGACCTCGATCATCGCTCCCGTTCTCTGTCGCGAAGTTCTCCCGGTGGCGCGACAGGTTCGCTTCACGTTCGCAAGTTGGAGGGGAGATGTCTTCGAGGACCTGAGTCACGGTCGGCTCGATCTTGCTCTGATCGGGGATGAAGGCCATGTGCCGTCGCCGCTGCTGACCGAAGTGATCTATGAGGAGGAACTTGTCTGTATTGTGGCAGCGGACGCGCCCTACCGGCGTCAACTCACGTTGAAGCAATATCTCGCGGCCGAACACATTGGCGTCGACGTCGTCGAAGGTTCGCAGCATATACCGGAGAAGCGTCTCGCAGCGCACGGTCATCGCCGTCGTACCGTGATTACCCTGCCATATTTCGGCGCGGCTACGCGGTGCATTCCTGGAACCAAACTGGTTCTTACCGCACCTCGGCGATTCGCAGGGCTTGAGGCCGAAAATCGCAAAATCAAGGTGCTGAAGGCACCGGGAGAGATGACCGGGTTCAAGTACCTGATGATCTGGCATCCGCGAGTCAATACGGATGCCGCGCATGCATGGCTTCGAGGCGAGATCAGGAGAATTGGCAAGAAGATCGGCTCATGATCTCCTATCGACTGAATCGGATTGCGCTACGGTAACGTCGCAAGCAGTTCCCGAGGCACAGGCAAGCCCGAGGTAATTCTCAACTGACGCTAACAAGGCGAGTCACTGATTGAGGCTTGAACAGGAAGCATTGTGGCGTTCCGGGTGGATGTCAGCAACTCTTCCAGAACCCCGCGACTCAGGGATTTGGTTCGATTCCGATCGAGAGCATTGACGCCTCTGCACGATCCCTTAAGCCGTCAGCTTATTCCACCGCCGCCGTAACGGCGGAGGTCATCAGCACGAAACCCTGCGAGGAAGGATGAATACCATCCACCGCCAGACCCTGCGCATAGTGAAGACCTGTCGCATCTTCAAGGACGGTGTGATAGTCAACAATGGTCACGCCGTGTTCCAGTGCGAACGTCTTCAGGAAGTTATTGAGTTCAACAATGCGGACGTAGTGAGTCTTATCTACTACCGACAAACCGCAGTAAGGGTCATTCGAGCATCCCCATGAGGGTATTGTGCCAATGACGACTTTGATGCCGTAGTGCTGAGCCGTCTGCACCATAAAGACAAGGTTCGAGCAAGTATCGTTCGGGATCAAGAGTCCGTACGAAGGTGCACTGCACGCCTGCCAGCCAGGATAGACATCGTTGGTGCCGACAAGAATGTGGACCGTCTTCGGATAACGTGAGACCGCATCGCTGAAAAGCGCTCTGCAATCTCAAAAGAATTTTGTCCGCTGATCCCCTTGTCGATCCAATTGGTATGCGCCTGGAAACCTGGCTCTACCCCCAGAGAGAGGTAATTGAATCCCCTATGAAGATGACATCGTTCGTCTGAGGAACATTAAGTGGGGGTAGCGGAGGAATTCCTGATCCACAGCCCTGTGTCAGCCAACTGAAAATGAGTGCAAGGAAAACCACCTTTGAGCGTATAGTCACGCTGCGAGAATACTACACAGGCCAAATGGCCACCCCCCTTTGCTCAGCGGATGCCTGAGTGCTTGATTTGTCGGAAGCGACAAATAATTTAGGGACCGTCGGCACAGGACGTTCGCTCTGCTACGCTGGCTGAGTCATGGCCAGGACTCGTAAACAACTCGCTGCCCAAGCACAACTGCCTTTGCCCCAGGTTGGCGACAAGGTGAAGCCTGGTCGCTCCGAAATGGTCTACGAGATCAGCCGCGTCAGTCAGGATGGCAGCGATGTGGATCTCCATGTTCCCGGCACAAATCTTCAACGGTTCCGCGTGCGCACCGACACGCTAACCTTCGTTGAGCGCAAGACCCCAGCCAAGACCTCGAACCCTTTCACACAACCTGAGCCCATCTTTGATGCCGGCAAAGTCATGGAGCGCATCTCTGCCGTTCAGCGTGAGAACCTTCAGCGCCTAGATGAGACGACATGAAAATCCTCATCAGGTATCTCAAGACGGAAGGTGTTCCCAAGGCTGCTGTCTCGATCCTTGAAGGCATGAACAGCGAACAGCAGGAGAGTTGGAAGAAGGCAATCGAACACGTTGAGGAATTGCTGGAGGAGTGACCTTTTTGTGTGACGATACGAAGCTGGTTCGGAAACAACGCTGCCTCAACAACCCTCATAAAACGTTATGGTAGGCAGGTATTAATAGAGGCTTCTGGCTAGGAGTTCCCCTAGTTCCTATGGCACCGGGTTGATGACATAGTGGTGCGAAAAGGAGCGATGCCAGTGCTGAAAGTGATCGCTGAACTCGCAATATTTCTGCTTGCTTGCGCATGTGTGTGGACTCACCGACCTGAGTAGCGGGTCCTAATCACACTCGTTGCCCAGTCAAGCTCGGCAAGTTCTGCCCACTGCTTGTCTTCTTCAGATTTCTGTATGAGAGAGGCGGGAAGTTCGAGGGGCTAAAGATTCATCTTCAGACGCGCAGCAGGAGTCATTCCCAGTTTGGCCAAGACGGTCATCAAGGCGTTTAGTTCAGATGTCTTTGCGGCTGTCGTGCGCATTCGGACTATTAGCTTGGCAGAAATCTCCAGAATCAGACGGTCAGATCGTACCAGCTACGTGCTGGACAAACTCGTCTTGTGGCGCAAGGAGACTGCTTACAGGGGAGAAGGGGATTTTCTGTTCCCGTCTGAGTGGCTGAACGGAACCAAACCACTAACCCCGGACATGGTGCTAAAGAAGATCATCCGGCCTGCCCTTGACCGTGCAAACGGGAAAGGAAAGGTCATCGGATGGCACTCGTTCCGGCATAGTCTTGCAACCAACCTCCGTAGTTTGGGCGTGGATGTAAAGGTGGCTCAGGACCTTCTGAGACATGCAAACTCGCGCATCACAATGGACTGGTACACCCAGGCGATATCCTCCGACAAGAGGGAACTCAAGTGGAAGGCAGATTGATCTACTTTTGGGCAAAGAAAAAGGTGCTGATTGCGCTCAGCACCCTTGAAACTTTTGTCAGATTCTGGGGAGTCCATAAACCCTTCTGCTACTTGAGCTTATGGCGGGGACGACGGGGCTCGAACCCGCGACCTCTGCCGTGACAGGGCAGCGCTCTAACCAACTGAGCTACGTCCCCAGATTGCACATCGTCGCCGCTTCAGAATCCGTCTTCCGGCCTGATTGGACATCAAGGCAGACTAAGACTTCCAACCCAACGACAGAAATAAGTCTATCAGATTCGAGCAAGATGTTGGTGTTATGGCCCAGGTCGCAGCAAAGGTTTAGTCATTGTTTCGCGTTTCGCCGGTTTATCGAGCGTTCCTGTAGATCATCCCCAGCAACTCGTCGTACATGGCCTGCCTCTCCTCGGTCGATCCTGTACGAATAGCATCGACAGCGCAGTGTGCGAGATGATTACGCATCAAGGCCCGGGCGACTGCTCGTAACGCCTCTTGTGCCGAAGAGACCTGCGTCAGAATATCGGTGCAGTAGCGGTCCTCTTCCACCATGCGCTGTAATCCCCGGACCTGACCTTCGATACGGCGCAACCGGCGCAAATTCGAAGCCTTGATCGCAGGGTCGATCCCGACTGCCTTGCGTCTAGGCAGATCGACGTTGTGCCCACATAGGTTTTGCTCGTGTGCGCCAAGGTTCAATGTGCTTTTCTTCGTGGTCATGGGTTCCTTATCCGAGTTTTAGTCGGCGCAGCCGCAGACTGTTGGTGACAACACTGAACGAACTCAGCGCCATGGCCGCACTGGCCATCACCGGGCTAAGCAGCAAGCCGAAGAATGGGTACAGTGCTCCCGCGGCGAGAGGAATACCAATTACGTTATAGACAAAGGCCCAGAAAAGGTTCTGCCGCATCACGCGCATGGTGGCGCGTGACAATGCGATGGCTGCTGCCACGCCGGCAAGGTCGCTGCGCATTAGCGTTACATCTCCGGCTTCCATTGCGATATCAGAGCCGCTCGCCATGGTGAGACCAACGTCCGCTTGTGCCAGGGCGGGGGCATCGTTAACGCCGTCTCCGACCATCGCGACCACGCGGTGCTCTCCCTGAAGGTGTTTGATGGCCTCTGCTTTTCCAGCGGGGAGCACACCGGCGATTACCTCATCAACACCGGCCTCGTGTGCAATCGCGCGGGCGGTATGTTCGTTGTCACCGGTCAACATCACAACGCGGAGCCCTTCAGCGTGCATCTGCCGAATGGCACCAATCGAGGTGGGCTTGATGGTGTCCGCGACCGCGATGATGCCAGCTAGATTTCCGTCGATCGCAATCCAGAGTGGTGTCCTGCCTTTATCCGCGATACGCACGGTCGCCGCCTGCAGCGAGTCGGTGGAGACGCTATACCGCGCCATCAACGCGGTGTTGCCGACCAGCGTCACGTCGCCTTCAACGATTCCGAGGACGCCATAGCCAGTCTGCGATTCAAACTCCTGTGCTTGCGGGACGCTCAGACCGCGCTCTCGAGCGAAGCGAACTACGGCGTCAGCAAGAGGATGTTCGCTCGCATGTTCAAGCGCAGCGGCAATACGAATCAGGTGGTCTTCGGCCCCGCGAACGGCCTCTGGCGTTGCATCTTCGGCTGCGGGTGTGGCTAGCAGAACATCGGTCACCTGGGGACGGCCAGCGGTGATCGTGCCGGTCTTGTCGAGCACGACGGTATCGATCTTCTCCAACTGCTGCAAGGCCTCGCCGCCTTTGATAAGAATTCCGTAGTTGGCCCCGCGTCCGGTCGCGACCATCACTGCCGTAGGAACAGCCAAACCCATCGCACAGGGGCAGGCAATCACAAGGACTGTGACCGCAGCAGCGAAGGCCTGCATAATGCCGGCGTGCGGAGCAAAGATTCTCCATGCAACAAACGTGACGATCGCAATGCCGAGTACCGTGGGCACGAAGATCGCGCTGACGCGGTCCGCAATTCGTTGAATCGGCGCACGAGAGCCCTGAGCGTCCCGCAAGAGTCGAACGATCTGCGAAAGCGTGCTGCCCAATCCCAGGCTGCTCGCGCGATATTGAAACGATCCCTGTTGATTGACGGTCCCTCCCATAACTCGGTCCTGTGCAGTTTTCTCAACGGGCAACGACTCTCCCGTGAGCATGGACTCGTCCACGCTGCTCCTGCCTGAGATGACCTTGCCATCAGTCGGAATACGCTCACCAGGACGCACTAGAACCACGTCACCCTCTACGATCGACTCAACAGGCAAAACACGTTCAATGCCGTCTCGCACCACGGTCGCGGTCTTCGGTTGCAGTTGTACGAGCTTGCGCAAGGCATTTGCGGTCTGGCCCTTCGCTCTGCTCTCAAGCGCATTGCCGGTTAGCACCAATCCAATGATGAGAATTGCAGCCTCAAAATAGACGTCAGGCGCGATGCCATGCGCGACGAAGAAAGCAGGCGCGACTGTGCTCGCCGCGGAGTACAGAAACGCGGCCCCGGTGCCGAGTGCTACGAGCGTGTTCATATCGGCCGTCTTGTGCAGAAGGGCAGACCACGCCTTAGTGTAAAAGCGTCGTCCCGCCCAACCAAGAATGAACGCAGCAAGAGCGAAGAGGAACCAGCGAATAACGTTGTCGCTCACCTGATACATCCATGGCAGCATTCGACGTAGGACCGGATCGAGCACCCGCATGTTCAAGGTCATCAGCGGGTCTTTCATGCGCTGCATTCCGCCTGCGCTACTCATGCTCATCAGCGGCATGGACAATACCATGGCCAAGGCCCCCGCAATCAGACTGGCCGCGGCTTTTAGGCGCAATCGTTGGTATTCGCGCAACTGCTCCGCATCGTTCTCTTCCTGTTCTGCAAGGACTGATGAGTGGAGAGCGGGGACCTCAGCGCCATAGCCGGTACCTCGTACCGCTTCCACCAACGTGGAGGTCGACGTCACGCCTGGATCGAACGTCACCGTTGCATTGTTCATCATCAGGTTGACGCCCGCGTCCTGAACACCGGGCTGGGCGGCCAGCGTCCGCTGGACAAAGGATTGGCACGCCGCGCAGGTCATCCCGGTGACAGGTATAGTGACGCGTTCGGTCGAGGTGGATGGTCGGGCACCCATATCAGACCTTGTACCTTCGATCTTCGCAGTACGGACCATTGCGAACTCCGGGTTACTTCTGGATCCGTGCTGAAAAGCCGATGCGATTGACTGCGGCAACGATCTCTTCCGCACTCGCCTGTTCAGGATGGAAGCTCATCTCTGCTGAGCCCACCTCAACAGGGCCCAACTCGACCCCTTTGACGCCTTGAAGCGCAGCCGTCACTCTGCGGACGCACCCTCCGCAATCCATTCCTTCAATCGATAACCTGAGTTTGCCCTGCATAAGGTTTTACCTCCACCATCAGATGCTGATACCCCCCAGGGGTATTCATCTATTTTACGCCCGACGTTGCCGGTGCCAAGCTCTGCGTGAAGCAATCTCGAAAACATTGCATCCCACGCACCGCTCCCATACACTAACTTTGGCTCCATTAAATTCGAACGGGCGGTTAGCTCAGTTGGTTAGAGCGCCTGCCTTACAAGCAGGATGTCGGGGGTTCGAGTCCCTCACTGCCCACCATATTTTCAATGACTTACGAGCCATGGTGGTTTCAGCTTCCGTCCAATTCGATCTAGTAAGAATTGGAACCAAGAGAAGGCGCCGAAGGTCGGCGGCCTTACGGCACGAACTTCCGCGAGATGCTGGCCTCAAGGCCTTAGTAATGTCGCAAAGAACGAGCCAGGCACTCCAGCCGCGCACCGCATGAGGGTGGATGAGAATACAGGTTGCTCTCAATCACCGGACAGAGTACCGGTACGACAAGGCGGTCTATCTCGGTCCACAGGTGATACAGTTGCGGCCAGCCCCGCATTGCAGGACGCCTATCCTCAGCTACTCGCTCAACGTCACTCCGGTCGACCACATCCTCAACTGGCAGCTCGATCCCCACCACAATCACCTGGCGCGCCTTCTTTTCCCAAACAAAACGGACGACTTTGTGGTCGAGGTGGATCTCGTCGCGGAGTTGTCGCCTGTCAATCCATTCGATTTCTTCCTCGAACCAGGAGTCGAAGACTACCCATTCGAGTACGCACCGGGGCTGGCGAAGGACCTCGAACCCTATCGCACGGTCGATCCGGCTGGTCCTCTACTCCAGGCTTTCCTGCAAAGCATTTCGGTCGAGAAGCGCGGCACGGTCGCCTTCTTGGTCGACTTGAATCGCCGGGTACGAGACGAGATTGGGTACATTACGCGGTTGGATCCCGGCGTCCAGACATGCGAGCAGACCCTTGAAAAGCGCACGGGGTCCTGCCGTGACTCTGCATGGCTGCTCGTGCAGATTCTCCGGCAATTGGGGATCGCGGCGCGCTTCGTCTCGGGGTATCTGATTCAGCTGGTGTCGGAAGGCAGCACGTTGGAAGGTGCCAGCGGTCCCCAAACCGACTCTGCGGACCTGCATGCATGGGCGGAGGCGTTTTTACCCGGTGCAGGTTGGATTGGGTTTGATCCGACCTCGGGCCTGTTCGCAGGCGAGGGCCACATCCCTCTCGTCTGCACTCCGAGCGCTCTACAGGCCGCGCCCATCGGGGGAACGGTCTCGCCGGCTAACGTAGACTTCAGCTACTCCATGTCCATTCGCCGGCTGAACGAGGCACCGCGACCGTCCAGGCCGTTCACTGAGGAGGATTGGGCGCAGGTCGAACAGCTCGCGCATAAAGTCGACGCAGACCTCAAGGTGCAGGACGTACGCCTGACCATGGGCGGCGAGCCCACCTTCGTCGGCATCGACGAACCCGAGAGTCCACAATGGAATATCGATGCTCTGGGACCAATAAAAAGAAGCCGAGGCCTCGCGCTGATCCAATGCCTCCGAGAGAGGACAGCGCCCGGCGCGATGCTTCACTACGGACAAGGCAAATGGTATCCGGGGGAGCCGTTGCCGCGTTGGGCGCTCAGTTGTTATTGGCGCAGCGACGGCGTGCCCGTATGGGAGAACATCGATCTCATCGCTCGCGAAGATCACGACTACACCTTCGGTGCTGCCGACGCACTCAGCTTCACACAAGCGCTTTCGCAACGCCTCCAGGTGAGCTCGAAAAATATTTTGCCTGCTTACGGACCTGAAGGAGGGTCGACCGAACCGACCGGATACATTCTGCCCCTTCGTCGCCGCCAACCAGCTGGTGTGCTCTCCTGGTCAAGTCAGTTGTGGTTTCCTCGTCCGGAACGTCTGCTCTTGACTCCGGGCGATTCGCCCATAGGCTATCGCATACCGACCGAGTCGATGCCGTGGGTCGCGCCCGATGAGATTGAATACGAGTTCGAAGCCGCCCCCTTCGCAGATCGAGTCAAGCTCCCCTCAAAACCAGCTCGCCGCATGGACCTCTTCGAGAAGCTTCCCATACCCGATCCGCTGCCTGCTCTCTCGAGCACAGCCGAGACAGCACCGGAGCTAATCAGGCCATCGTTGTGCGTACAGGCCCGAGAAGGCCGCCTGCACGTCTTTTTGCCGTATGCGTCGAGGCTCGCGGACTATCTCGATCTCGTCGCCGCCGTCGAGGACACCTGCCAGTACCTGCATAAGCCGGTATGGCTTGAGGGCTACGCCCCTCCCTCCGATCCTCGGATCCGATCGTTCAGCGTCACTCCCGACCCCGGAGTTCTGGAGGTAAATCTGCCGCCCGCGAGCAGTTGGGACGAACTCGAACAAATTAACACCGTGCTAGTAGAGGAGGCGCGCAAGAATCGGTTGACCGCTGAGAAGTTCAACTACGATGGCGGCCATGTCGCAACCGGCGGCGGCAGCCATATCGTGATCGGCGGAGCGACCGTGTTGGACAGCCCGTTCCTGCGCCGTCCGGACCTGCTGCGCAGCATGGTGGCGTTCTGGCAGAACCATCCGTCGTTGTCGTATCTGTTTTCGGGCATGTACGTCGGCCCCACCAGCCAATATCCGCGTGTGGACGAGGCGCGCATGGACGCCTTGTATGAGCTCGAGATTGCCTTCAGTCAGCTGCCTTCGAACGACTGCCCGCCATTCATCGTGGACGGATTGTTCCGCAACCTGCTCGTAGACGTTACAGGAAACTCTCATCGCGCCGAATTCTGCATCGATAAGCTTTATCCGCCCGAAGGGCTCGGACTGCGGCTCGGTTTGCTCGAATTGCGTGCCTTCGAAATGACTCCGCATGTCAGAATGGGTCTTGTGGAGATGCTGCTGGTCCGCGCTTTGGTCTGTAGGTTCTGGAAACGGCCGTTCGAGCGTGGCCTGGTCCGTTGGGGCACGGCGCTCCATGACCGCTTTATGCTGCCGCATTTTGTCGAGCGCGACTTTTCCGATGTACTCACCGAGTTGCGCCAGTCGGGTTACGACTTCGAGGAGAAGTGGTTTGCCTCGCACCTGGAGTTTCGCTTTCCCAGGATCGGATCGATCGCTGCAGAGGGAGTCGAACTCGAACTGCGCCAGGCCCTTGAGCCGTGGAACGTGCTCGCGGAAGAGACGACCTCCGGCGGAACTGTCCGCAGCGTGGACTCATCGCTCGAGCGCATGCAGGTTAAGGTGTCGGGGTTAGTGACAGAGTCCCGCTACGTAGTTACATGCAACGGGCGCAAAGTGCCTCTCACACCTGCGGGCGGCGCCGGAGAGGCGGTAGCAGGCATACGGTATCGCGCCCGACGGCTTTCTGCGACGCTGCACCCCACGGTCCCTGTGCATACCCCTCTTGTCTTCGACATCATTGACCGCTGGAAAGATCGTTCGATCGGCCGATGCACTTACTACGCAGGACCACCCGACGGTCATAGGTACACCTCGAGGCCAGCGAACGCTGCGGAGGCCGAGGAACGGCGCTTGGAACGCTTTCAAGCGTCCGGTCATACGTCAGGCCCAATCGCAGTATCGGAGCAGCAGAGCGACCCGATCTTCCCTCTCACTCTTGACCTCCGCAGGCCGGCGTTCGGACAAGAAGCCCCAGTCGAGAAACGGGGTCTTGTCCCATGACCGTGGACCTGTATCAAACCTCACTCCACTACGCCGCCGCCTACGATGAACTGTCGGCCGATGGAGTGACTCCTCGACCCCACTGGGCGCACCTGATGGAGTCACTTAGAGAGATCGGCCCCGAGGAGTTGGGACGACGCTGGGGCCGTGCCGAACGCCGTATTCGCGAGAACGGAATCACATACAACATCTACAGCGATCCGCTCGGGGCAAACAGGCCGTGGAAGATCGATATTGTTCCGCTGCTGATTTCGGCGGACGACTGGCGTTTCATCGAAGCCGGCATCATCCAGCGCGCCCAGTTGCTGAGTCTGGTCCTCGAGGACCTCTACGGGTCGCAGGACCTCGTGGCGCAGGGCCACTTTCCTGCCGCGCTTCTCTACGCAAACCCCGCGTTCCTTCGGCCGCTAGTGGGCGTACCTGTTCCGCCGCACAGTTATCTGCATATGCTTGCCGTCGATCTTGCGCGTTCTCCTGACGGCCAGTGGTGGGTGCTCGCCGATCGTACGCAAGCGCCTTCAGGCAGCGGCTATGCGCTGGAAAACCGCACCATTGTCTCCGATGTTCTACCGAATCTCTTCCGCTCCTCGAACGTATTGCGCCTCGCTCCCTTCTTTCGTGCACAACGCGAAGCCCTTACTAGCCTTGCCCAGCGCAACAATCCGCGA
>Ga0210387_10002473_pt1 | contig 14127 bp, 16 predicted proteins | sample IncBWC7OmetaG_FD_160108 | JGI IMG/M metagenome (GOLD analysis project Ga0210387, IMG submission 160108) | Forest soil microbial communities from Barre Woods Harvard Forest LTER site, Petersham, Massachusetts, United States - Inc-BW-C-7-O ...
TTCGACCTCTTGCAGGAGACGATCAAGGAGCTGTGGGGCTCGTGCGTGAAACTCGAAGACCGGGAGTCCGAAGCGCGGCGCAAGGCGCGTGGGCTCCCGAAGACGTTCTCGAAGATGACGCTCGTGGAGAAGCGGCGGACGAAGACCGCGCAGGAGATCGCACACGAGTTCGGGATCCCGTCGGCGCTGGCCCACGAATACGCGCGGCAGGCGCCCTTCTTTCGGAGCCTGCGGGACTTCCGCGACGACGTGGTGCATGGCCTCACGAGGACCCCGTTCGTGCTCGAGACCGAGCGGGGATTCTGCGTCGACCCCCTTCAGCGCCCATTCCGGGACTTCGCGGGGTGGAGGGAAGAGCACCGCTTCAACGAGGTGCTCGTGTCCATCGTCCCGTGGGTGGCGCACGTGGTGTTCGGGACGATCGGAGCATGCGGCGCGCTCATGCTGGCCCTTGCTGCGCAGGTGCGGTTCCCGCCGGAGGTGGCGCCGGGCCACCGGGTGTTCGTGCGGGCCGAGAACAACAAGGCGCTCATCCACCTGGCCGAGGTCCGCGCGGGCGGGTCGCCCTGGTGGGACTGACCACGACCTCCTTGCCGCAACCCGCGTCCGGTGCCCGATGGGCAACCCCTGGACAACCGGGCGACCCGGCAAAGGTGAGCCAAGAGCGCGACCAGTGGTCGCGCTCTTGGCCTCGGGGCACGACCGTCCCTTAGGGTGCGGCCGCGGACGGCGACGGCGTTGCGGTCGTCGGCCCGGCGTACTGGTACACGCCCATCACCGGGAAGCTGGGGCGTACATTCTGCCCGCGCACCTCGAAGGAGAGGTCACGGGTGTCCATGTAGAAATGGCGGACGAGGCCGCGGTCCTCCAACCGTCTCGCCGAGTGCTGGACTTCTTGCGTCAGCGTCTTGCGACCCGCCGGAGGGCCGCCTTTCGCTCCACCGATCCCGCCTTGCGAGATGAGGTGGTCGGCCATCACCGGCTCCATCGAGCCGGCGATCTGATAGGCGGAGAGCGCCTTCGGCCGGCTTGCTGGGTCCTTACCCTTGGCCGCATTCATGAGGACATTGAGCACTTCTGCGTCGATCTGCTGTTTCGTGAACATCGGGACCTCCTTGCGGCCAGAAACGGCCGCGTGTGTGGAGGCCATCAGCATGAGCACCGCAGCCGAGCCGTCAAGCGTTCTCGGAGTCGCCGTCCAGCCGGAAAGGCGGCTCGCGGAACGGAACGACCCACACCTCGCGGTACCCGCACCCTGCGGCGTCGTCCCGGAGCGCGGAGCGCATCTGCGGGACGAGCGTGTCAACGAGTGGATATGGGACGTGGAGGATCAGGATCATTGGCTCCTTCACTGCGGCGGGATACTGCGTGGCCTTCGACGCAAGCGCTTTCCGCGCAGCCGCGACCAAGTCGGCGAACCCGAAGTCGGCGTTGAGCCTGCCCGTGCTCTGGATCGCCGCGATCGCGGCATCATCGAGGTTCCGTAGCTGGAGCGCCTGCCGACGGTCGGGTTCGTCGGCGGGCCACACCCAGCCGTCGGCCTCCCTGTCCTCCCCATCCAACTCGCAGCGGAATTCCCGACCGAGACGGCGGCCTTGCGCGGCGGCGAACGCCTCAAGCACCTGTCGCTGCTCGTCGTCCTTGTGCGCGCGCTGCCCCTGCGCGCCGGCCACGGTCATCGTTCCGGCCCGGAAGTCGACCGAGACCGAGCTGTCGCGCTTGTCGTCCCCACGCTGGGAGAAGTCCTGCACGACGTCCCCGCCCTGCTCCCGCACGGTCCCGCGGAGTTCGTCGCGTGCCTTTATCGCCTCCTCCTGAATCTCGATGCGGATCGCCCGGCGCGTGGAGCCGCACGAACACGGGCGGGGGTCATCGGACTGGGGCGTACCGCAGTCGGCGCAAGCGATCGTCTGAGTCACGTCGTCCATACAGGCGTCATCGTGTTCCGTCGTGCGTCCGCTGTCGAGGTCGCCAGCCCGCCGTGCACCCTTCGGCCTACGGCGCCGACTGCCGGCTCACGAATCGCTGAAACGCAGCCAACACCCGCTCCGCTTCGACCGAAAGAATGTGCGCGGGCTGCGAGACGTCGACGCGCTTCCCGATCTGATTCGAGTATTGCATCGCGATCGAGCAGGCGCGGACAGGCTCGGAACGATCGCTGCCCCACTGAAAGATGCCGGCGAGGAAGAGGTAGTGGATGCCCTGCCCTTCAGAATGCGTCGCCGGGATAGCCTCCCAGTCCTCGATGTAGCGGTAGACGTTGCCAGGCTTGTCCTTCTTGAGTTCGAGGTCGATCGTCCGATGCGATGCCATGCGGGGCCTCCCGGAATCGCCCTAATCGAGATCGAGACGCTTCTGAGTCAGAATCACGGCGTCCAGCACCATGTGATTCTCGTCGCCCTCGCGTCGATCAAACGCTTCGTAGAGGATCTTCCCCGTGATGTAGTCCCTCTTCCTGCCGTCCTCGGTCGATACGTACCTGATGATGCAGCGACGGTCGCGGGGCGTCTCGACGAGCGCCACGTGATTGCCCTCGATCATCTTGCGGTTGACCCGGTCGCAGAGCCGGCCCGCGTACACGAGACCCTCGACGTGTTCGTCGCACTCCGCGTACCTGCGGCGGCAGATGGAGCATTCGCCGCCGTCCTCGATGATCCCCGGACTGAGGAAGAGCGGCCAGCCGGGAAACGCCACCCGTTCGATCTCCGCCAGCCGCTCCGCGTGGCGGTCGATTCCCCAGGCGACCCCACGGACGGGCACCCTGAGCGCAACGGACGCGTAGTCCTGCGCGTCCATGAGCAGGTTCCAGGCGACGTCGGGTCGGCCGCCCTTCAGCTCGATCCACATGAGCAGGGCCGACTTGAAGGAGTTGACGACGCATTGGAAGAGGAAGAGCAGATTCGCGTCGTCCTCCACGCCGCGCTCGATCGCCTGCTCCTTGACACGCTTCACGAGCAGACGGAAGACCTCAAGGTCGTCCGTCTTCGTCCGTTGAAGCCCGGCGTCGCGGACTAGGAAATGGAGATCGATGGCCTCGGCCAGGAGGGCGTTGTACCGCTCGGCGATTTCCGGGATCGTGATGGAGTCCGGATCCGCCATCCTCAATCCTTCTTGCGACGGGCCGCCTCGACCACGCCTTGGATCGCATGGATGCCCTCGACCGGACCTCGGTACGCCACCTTGGTCGTTTCCCGCGTCCCGGTGTCCGCGATGTAGAGGTCCAGGCTGACCGACGCCCCGGCCCTGCCCGAGAAGAGCGTCGTGAGGTAGTTGGCCAACATGCTGAGCGCCAGGGAGACGGCGTTCTGGTTGTCGCTCAGGAAGAGGGAGGAGACGAACATCGCGGGGGCGAACCACTCCGACGAGCGGCGTTCGAAGAGCGGCGGCGCCGCAGGCGAACCGAACACGGCCATCGGGACTCCGTCCGCCTTGGCGAGCTTGAGGACCGTGGGAAGCGACGATGCGAACGGCCGGCCTTCGGGCTCCTCGATGTTCACTGGTACGAGAAGGATGGCGTTCCTCGCCGCCGCCGCGAGATCATCGAACCGCGCGAGCGACGTCACTACGCTGGTCTCGATGTTGCCGACGGCACCCGAGTCGGACGAAGTAGTCATGCTGCCCCTACCGTCCTTTGCGGCGCGCCCGGCGCGGCGACGGCTTCGCCTCGGCGAATGAGCGGAGCGTGTAACCGGACGCCGTCAGGTCGTTCCGGAGCATCCGCGAGCCGCCGGAGAAACTGGCGTCGTCGAAGATCGCGGAAACCGCATGGTCGAGCAGGCGATCGGTGTGCGGCTCCGTGTGCGCGTACATCGCGAACTTGCTTCCGCTCTGAACCACCTGCACGTGGTTCTGACGGAGCGCCCCGCCCGATCGGTACGACTTCCGGAACGTGGCGACCTCCCCGTCGCGCGACACGGACGGCCCGGTGTGCTCTTCGTACCCGGCGTCGCGGAGCTTCACGCCCAGCAGGCCGACGTGCTCCACCGGCACGTAGCCGGCAGCCTTCTTCTGTTGCTTGAACGGCATCACATCCCTCCCCGACCGGTCGCTCCCGTCTCCGTGTACGGGCCTCCTGATCATACGGATCTTCTGTTCAGTGTCCAACCCAAATGGCACCGGCCTGCTGGCGGCCCCGATCGACCGTGCGAGCACGTGTACTACTTCGCGGGCGCCGCGTTCCCTCTGCCTCCACCGGACGGGTTGCCCGTCGTGCTCGGCCAGTTGCCCCCGGCCGTACCGCTCCCGCCCTTCCCGCCCCCGCCCTTTCCGCCCCCGCCGCTTCCACCCTTACCCCCGCCGCTGCCACCACCGCTCTTGCCGCCGCCCCCTTTGCTCATGACGCCCTCTGATCGGCGTCCGCGCCGATCGCGGAGCCGACGAAGGCACCCGTCGCAGCAGCGACCGCGATGCCGAGGGGCGGGAAGACGAAGAGTCCCGCGACGAGGGCGCCGAGGCCGCCCCCGATCGCGCCGCCGCGCACGGCGTTCAAGTTCTTGCTGGGCGTCGGCAGGGGCAAGCCTGCCGTCATCACGATCGTCCCGCCGGTCTTCTTCAGGTTATCAGCCATGATCGGGTCCTTTGAATAGAGGATGAGCTTCGGAATATTATTCTGACCGCCTAGATTTCCCGGTCAAGGCGATTATTATTCTTTCGTGGTTTCACAGGTCCGCAGCCCCAAGAGGAGTCCCGCGCAGATCACGAAGGTCCAGGAGGCGCAGGTGTTCGCCCTCGTTCTCGGGACGGTCGTCGAACGTCTGCGCCGTCAGCGGGCGATGACGCAGACCGCGCTGGCCCTCAAGGTCGGCGGGTCCCAGGCGGTCATCTCTAGGATCGAGAGCGGGAAGATGCAGCCTGACGCCTTGATGTACGGGAAGCTCGCGACAGCCTTCGGGATGACCGTTCAGGGCCTCGACGAGCAGGTCAAGGAGGCGGTGACCGCCACCAAGCGGGCGGCTCAGGCGGTGTCGGAACGGGGCACGTCGGCCGATGAAGTGATGGCGACCGTGGGTCTCCTCGCGCTCGGTGGCCTCATCGCGTTCGCCGTGGCCGCCCTCCTCGACGGCTCCGTGCAGCTCCCGAAGCCGAAGGTCTGACGCGCCCCCGGCCTCCAGCGGACGCGCTATACCCTCGCGATCGCTGACACCGTGGCGCATCCGCCTTCGATCTCAACTCCGCCCGGAGGGCCCTGAGGTCGGCCCACGCTGGCGGATCTGCCAGTCCTCTGGGGCGGTCGCGCGGGGGTCGGTCGGCACGCCGGCAGATCGCTAAGCCTGGCGAGTCGTGACCGATGGATAGGCGGACCCAGCGCCATTAACGGCGGGACCGCCGCCGCGCGTTAGGTTGGGCCAGTAGCCTGGACTTGCAGCCGCTGCCGCACGCGCTCGCGAACCTCGGTGTAGATGTCGATCCCGATGCCTTCGGCGACTTCGAGCGTGACCGCGACGGCATAGGGCACCGAGCCCTCCAGGCCAGGTGCATCCTCCCGACAGCTCACGCGCACGACGACATCCTCGCCGTCGATGAACGCCGCCGCCGACTCTCCCTCGAACGTATCGTGCTGAAGCGTTCCGCGCTGCGCTGCCTGCCAGTCCGGCCCAACGCGATTCACCTTCAGTTTCGACTTCGGCGACTCAAACCAGAGATGCGCTTTGCGCCATTTATGGTTCAGGGGGTTTACAGGTGTGAACCAGCCGAGAGTGATCGTCAGCCGCCGCCACCCACGCTTGCCGCTCAGCGAGGGCGGGAGTGGGAATCGGTGCTCTGCGCCGCCATCGGCCGCAAGCGCTCCTGCGCCGATGGCGGTAACTCGCGTTGCTGAGCACTCAGCGACATCGGCAATTTCAAGTCGTCCGTACCCCAGGAGGCGCGTGAGCTTCTCCTTCCGCTTGTCCGCATTCTCGTCGCTTGCGAAGTGGGCCTCCAACTCCAATCCAAGCTTGCCCCACCGAGCGCCGTGCGCGAGGAGTGTCTTGATGACGACTGCGTCGGGAACGCCAGCGAGGGCGTTGCCACCCGAGCCGAGTCTCAGCTCACTGACCACCGGGGCCAAGAAGCCGCCGACACGACTCAAGGCGGCGGCCGCGTAACTGGTCCCTTGGCTCTTAGTCGTATGACCTAAGTCACCAGCAACCGCGCCAGGTGCTGCCGCCTCGACACCGGGCGGAATTGACTCAGAAACTGGACCGAGCGACGTCTGTTCGTAGCGAATCGGACGATCGAACTGCAACCTGCCTCCGGCAACCAGCAGATCCGGCTTGACCGACCGCCGGTAGCCAAGCCCGTGGGCACTTAGCGGGCTTGGGTAACCTGCTGGGAACGGATCGAGTCGATTCGCGGCCGGAAGGGCAGTGTCCGCGTCGGCGTGTAGTGCACCGACCGTAAGGGCGTTCATCGCTTCAGCGGGCGATAGAGCGCGTCTGTTTCGCGTATCCGCCATCACCCCCTGCAGCAGCACCGACGCAAGGTCTGCAGGCGGCATCGCCGAGAGCTCTGACCACCGTTTCCCTGTCTCGATGGGATGCAGATGGTTGCCCGCGCTCACAACGAACAGCGTGTTGTACTTCCAGGACAGCCAATCGAGCAACCGTGCGAGCGGACTCATCGTTCCGGAGAACGGGCGGTCGGGAATGCCGATCGAAAAGTTCACGATCGCCACCTTCGACGCGGCAGGCAAGGTACTCCCGTCGGGCTCGAAGAGTCGGCGTACGGCACGGTGGACGAGATCGACGATGAGTATGCTCTCCGGAACTCGCTCAAACGGTTCCAGGTCGGCCCACTCAGGTGGAAAGACGGGGCGCATGATAGGTCGCACGTAGAGGGGATGCGGGATAGGTGCGCGGCTTACTTCGTTTAGGTCACCCCAGACGATCAGCGAAGCCATCGCCGTTCCGTGTTGCCGAGTGTCGGCGCGGTAGTCGGTCTCGAATCCATCCGGGTCATCGACAATCAGGCGGTTGGCGAGCGAGTGATGATTCTGGAGGGGTAACCCGTCCAGCAATGCCACGCGGGGCTCGCCCGCGGGAGTCGGCCCCACAAATTCCAACCTCGAAGGTCGCCTTTCGCCCATCGCGCGCACCGCCATCTGACCAGCCGCGCGAAAGAATTGAATCTGTTCGCTCTGCACGAGCTGGACTTGGTTTCGTGTCTGCGCGTCGAGGACCTGTTGCACCGCCTGAATCGGAAGCCGCACCGCCAGGCCGTGATAATGGATTCCAGCGACGACGCCCTCGCTGATCACGGTGCCGCCGAGCGCCTCTATTCGATCGCGAACTACCTGTGATGCTGTCTGCCGCCGCTGTTCGTTGGTGCGGTACCAAAGCTCGATCTCGCAGTTCACCACCTCGCTACCGTGTTCAACACGCCAGCGCCAATCGGACAGAACACCGGTTTCCTCCAGACGGTCCTTCACGCCCCACGGTCGAACATCGCGGAGAAGCGAGAAGACATCGCGCCATTTCGTGTAGCCGCGCGCGAGCGTGCCCCCGCTCTGCCAGAGGTGCCAAAGCTGCAGAAGCTGCCGGAATGCCTCTTGGTTCGTGAGCACCATGTAAACGCGACCGGTGTAGCCAACGTGTGTCCCCTCCTCATCCACGAAGAAGTCCTCATCGGGGGGGACGTCCAACTCGTCGTACTCAGCAAGGAACTCGAAGCCCTCAATTCGCGCCACCGCCTTGACAAACTCCTCGACGGTCCCCGCCGTTTCCAGGACCAGCACATCTTCGGGAACAACTCCTGCAGCAGCCGTCTGGAGTTGAACACGCCGCGATTCAAACGCAGCTTCCAGTTCCCGCAGTCGCGCCCCAAGTCGCTCTTGCTGACGAGCGGCGCCAAGTTTTTCAGGGCCACCACCGCCGCCCCCCTTCTTGCCTCTCGTCGCTGACGTGGCCTCCGGCAAAAGGAGGAGCGGTCGTTCAGCCACTGCGTTTCCCCGACGTCTCAGCGTTGGGCTTCACGCGGGAATTCCACTGCTTCAGACGGCGGGACACGATCCTCCGGACATCGCTCTCAGGAAGCCCGAGGACGTAGCGGCGCTGGACGTCGAGAGCGAAGAGCTCGAGCTCTGCAAAACTGACTGGCCCCAGGACCTTAGCGATGTTGGCGGGTGAGTGACCGAGCGAGAGCCCCGTACGGGCCTCAAACTGATTGAGCCAGTCGACCCGCTGTTGCCTTGTCGGGACAGGTAGTGGGAGCCGCACCTGGAAACGTCGCCAGGCGGCGCGGTCAAGAAGCTCGCCGTGATTGGTCGCGGCTATGACGACGACGTGCGACGGCAACTGGTCCACCTGCAGAAGCAGGGAGCTCACGACGCGTTTGATCTCGCCGGTCTCGTGGACGTCGCCGCGCTCCTTGCCAACGACGTCGAACTCGTCGAAGAACAGCACGCAGCGCTCGGTACGCACTTGAGCAAAGAGTTTTGCGAGGCGCACTGCAGTCTCGCCAAGGTAACTGCCGATGATGCTTTCGTATCGCACTACGTACAGGGGAACAGTCAGCTCGAACGCGATCGCCTCGGCTAGCGTCGTCTTACCGTTGCCCGGGGGACCGCTCAGGAGCACCCGATTACGCGGCTCAAGACCGTGCGATCGAAGCAGATCTGCGCGGTGCTGTTCCTCCACCAATTCCGTGCATGCCTCTCGAACCACAGTCGGCAGGACGAGGGTGGCCAAGGAGCGTCGGGGCCGAACCTCGGCGAAGGCACTCCGATCACCATGCGGTTCCTGGAACGCGCGCGATGGGCGCACTCCGTTTCCGTTAGTCCGAAGGTGCGCACCAAGCTGGTCTGCCAGGACGTTGTGCTGCTTTGCTCGCTCCTCAGCGACGAGAGCTTCGAGCGTTTTCCGAAACAGCTCAGGGTTGCCTTCGGCTCCCGCCTTGACGATGTCCAGCAGTAAGTCAGCGCGCGCCAAGCTCATCGTCCTCGCCGAAGGAAAGGCATCACGCTCGGCATGCTCGAGCGTCGTAGCTTGATCGCGGCTTCCAAAATCACGTCGGCGGACACCAGCACCACTATACAGCGGCCACGCGTATCCACACCGGGAGCCAGAGAGTCGCGCCTGGGGGTTACCTCGAAGCGATTCAGTGAGGGCTGAGCTACCATAGGCGCGGAGAAAAGCCGATTTCTAGCTCATCGAGGCGGCGGGAGAGGGGCCTTTTTCCAGAACGGCCGGGAGTGAGAAGACCACCACGGAAGCGGTTTGGTGCCCAGCCCACCGGCGGCTACTGAAGCCCGCGCCAGGAGCCGGACGCTCGGGTGCCGGAAGTGGGACATGCATGTCGCGGGATGACTGCCGATGGGCCCAAGAAAGTCTCGCGGGGACGAACCGACCGGGCCGCCAGCTTCTTCGGGCACCCCAGGCCGTGTCGTACTCCGGACACTCAAGAATCGTCCTTCACGGACTGTCGTGAGGGGCGCGCGCACTATCAGATTGGGACTGCAAGATAAAGCGCGGGAGCACACCCGCGCTAAGCGCCTGACGGCGCTTGGAAAAGTATAGAGGACGCCCCGGATCGCCTCGATCGTCGCCGGCCGGCCGTCTGAGGTCTCAGTGGCCCTCGGCTCCACGAATTTCCGACCCCGTGGCGACCTTCGCCGCTACTCGGATCTCGCCTGCCCGAATCCTCGGTATTGCACTTTGGGCGATCGGCCGATCGAGTTCGGTGCAATCCGAATCCCACGGGCAACGCTTGTCGGCGCCGTTTCGAGAACCGCTGTGACGACGGGATGACGAAAGTCCGTTCGTTCGTCTCCCCAGTTGCCGAGAAGGGGGGTGAGCCATGAGACGCGGAATCCGGATCCAGCCGTACCTTCCTGCTGATCTGTCTCAGAAGCTACACGCCTACGCAGGGGTGCACTCGGAGACGGTGACCGCCGTGATCGCCGCCGCGCTCCGCGAGTACCTGGAACGCGACGAGGTTGAGGATGCGCTCTTGGTTCGGCGCCTGGATGGCGTCACCCAGGCTATCGGGCAGCTCCAACGCGACGTCGACACTCTGGCGGCGGGATTTGGGCGGTTTGTCAGGCTCTCGCTTTTCAGCGCGCCAGAGAATTTGCCTGATCAGGCCATTCGGCGCGCGGAGACGCTTTACGCCTCATTTCTGGAGCGGGTGCACGAGCAGCTGCGCGATGGGGTGAAGTTCACCGGGTTGGTCTGGCGTGCGCGCGGAAGGGTCGGGTCTCCGCCTCTTAATCCGGCGCCCGGAATGGGCAGTAGGGAAGGAGAAAAGCAGCCGTGAATCCCGGTGGCCCCTTCGACGATGATGGGATTTTCCGGCCGAGGATGGGGCGGAGGGGTCGGCGCGACCGGGATCTCGTCCCGCCGTTTAACGTCCGGCTGGCCCGCACGGCGCCGAAGACCGGAAAGGGTTCGCGGGGACGGCGATCGCGAGCGCAGCCCGGCCGGATTGCGGTGCGCGCGCCGCACGCTCGCAGCCGCCGTTGCGTCATCAAAGCGCGGTACGTCCCGACAACCGGCGACGGGCGCAAGCTGGCAGCGCGGCACTTGGCCTATCTTGAGCGGGACGGCGTCGAGCGCGACGGCGCGCCCGGTCGACTCTACGGCGCCGACGAGGAATTCAGCGCGGAGGCATTTCGCGAGCCACTGGCGAACGAGCAGCGCCAGTTTCGGTTCATCGTCTCGCCCCAGGATGGGGCGCAGGTCGATCTGACGGAATTCGCCCGGCAGCTCGTTTCCCAAGTCGAGAAAGACACCGGGCGCCAGCTCATCTGGGCGGCGGTGAACCATCACGATACCGACAACCCGCACGTCCATATCGTCGTGCGCGGGGTGGACAAGAACGGCGATGACCTCCGAATCGACGGCCGATATCTCGGCGAGGGAATGCGCTGGCGTGCGCAGGAGATTCTCACCCGGGAGCTCGGTCGGCGGAGCGAGTTGGACATCGCCATGGAGCGGTCGCTCGACGTTGGCCGGGAGACGTTCACCGACATCGATCGGGCGATCACCGACCATTCCTCGCCGGAAGGCAAGGTCAGCTTACCCGCCTTGCTCGCGGCGCCGGCCGGGGAGGGACAGGCCTGCCTCGAGCGCTTGCAGGTGCTCGAGGAAATGCAGCTCGCCAAGAAGGACGCGGCGGGGGTCTGGCAGCTCGCGGACGGCTGGAAGGGCTTTCTCGTGCAGCGGGGCGAGGACCTCGATGCGCGAGCGCGCCTCCGATCCCTAGTCGGGGACGAGGCTTCTCGATATCGAGTCCTCCGCCAGGAAGACCCTGTGCCGATGTCGGAGGGTGTGGTGGTCGGGAAGGGTCTACATAATGAGCTGACTGGCGAGATGTTCGTGGCGATCAGGACCACGGACGGCAAAGGGTACTACTTGCCCGTACCGGCCGACGTGGCCGAAGCGCTGAAGGACCGGGAGGCGGTGCGGGTGGGTTTCCGCCAGGAGCCGTGGTTGAAACCAGCGGACCGGATCGTCGCGCGCTTCGCCGAAGGAAATGGCGGCATCTACGACCCTCTTCGGCACCAGCGAGAGCTGGAACGGCTGCCGCCGTCATCATCCGACCGCGGGCAGCCGACTCCCGAGGAGCGCGTCACGGCGAACTTGAGGCGGCTGGAGCGGCTGGCCCGATATCGTCTCGTGACCCGATTGCCCGACGGCCGCTGGCAGGTCCCGCCGGACCTTTTGAAGAAGCTCGAGGACCGCGAGCGCAGCCACCCGCAACATCGACTCTGCCTCGAAAAGCCCCGGAGCCCGACCCGAGAGGCTGACGTCTCCCGCGAGCGGGACGTCGCCTCGGAAAAGGAAATCCTCGGGCGGGCGTTGAGCCGGCAGCTCAGGTCGGTCTACGTCAGCGACCCGCCGACGTTCAAGGGGCAGGCGGTTACCTGCCCGCCTACACCTTCCGGGCGTGAGTACCTGTGCATCGTCGACGGTCGCACGGGCCAGTTCACGCTGGTCGCGAAGCCGCCCGGTGGCGAGCGCCTGGTCGGCCAAACGGTACATCTCACGCGCGACCCGCAACGCGGGTTGTCCCTCCAGATCGACCGCGGGATTTCCCGCTGAGACACCACAAAAAGGAGACGCCATGGAGACGAATGAACGGAAGGTCGGACGACCCAAGGCCGCCCCACGCACGGGACCGCTCGTGCTGGGAGACGAGCGCGCGAGGACGAAGGTGACCCTGGAAATTTCGGAGCGCGCGGCCGCCGAGCTGGCCGAATACACCCGCTGGGTCGAGCAGTACTCGGGGATGCAGGAGAGCGAAGCGAGGTTCAAGGCGGTCGATTTTGCCCTGCTCGAGACTTTCCGGCGGGACCGGATGTGGCAGGCAAAGCGGCGCCCGTCCCTGCAATCGACGGCGACACCTCCAGCCACATCGCCGCCCGCGCTCGCTCCAGCCGTGTCGCCTGTGGCGCCACCGGCTGCTACCCCGCGAGCGCCCTCCCCTTCTCTACCGCCACCGCGCGATCCGCGGACGAGCACGTGATCCGTCGTGAACCCAGCGTCGAAAATCTCACCCCCGGGGCCTGGTCCCTTGAGAGGTGCTCGGGACATCGTAGATACCCACGCCGCAGACCACGATCTCCGCGCCATGCCCCCGGTCCTGACCTCCAAGGAGGTGGCCGACATCCTGCGCGTCGGCGTCCGTGAGGTGCGGTCGCTCGTCGCCTCGGGCCAGCTCGCCGGCGCCCGGGTCGGCCCGCGGAAAGTGATCCGAATCTCGAAGCTCGCGCTGTTGGCGCTCTTGAAGGTGAGAGACGCGATCTGAGCGCGATCGCGAGTGGTAAAGTTGCCGTGCAAATCGGCGCGGCGCTCCTGACCGGGAGTTGAAGATGGGAGCCTACCGCGACGAACACGGACGATGGCGATACCGCAAACGCATTCGGCTGCTCGACGGCTCGTTCATTCGAGTGAAGGGCTCACCTGCCCTGAACACGAAAGCGGGCGCCGAGACGGCCGAGCGGGCCCACATCGAGCGCGCACTCCGTGGCGAGCTCGGGCCCGACGCCAAGAAGGAGGTGCTCACCCTCAAGCAATTCATCGAGGACGTGTGGTGGCCGAAGTACAAGATCGGCGGCGGCAAACGGGGGATCAATCAGGAGACCTCGATTCGCGAGAAGGAGGGGCACATCCGTCTCCACCTCGTGCCTGGGCTGGGGCATCTTGGTCTCGACCGGGTGAACGACGAGCGGGTGACGGAGTTCTTCGGACGGCTGCGGGTGGAGGGATTCTCCACGCGTGGACGGCCGGCGCACTCCGCGACGCCGGACGCGATCCGCAAGCGACGGCAGCGGGCGGTAGGGAACGGACAGGAGGAACAGGAGCGGCGTCAGCGACCGCGACCAAGGGGACTGAGCGAGAAGTCGATCCGGAACATCCGGGCGACGCTTCGCACGGCCCTGGCGTTCGCCGTGCGGTGGGGCTACCTGGATCACTTGCCCGAGCTCCCGGAGGTGGCCGTGCCGGAAGCGGCGTTCGACTGGTATCAGCCGCACGAAGCGACGCGGCTGATCGAGGCGGCGCGCGATCCCTGGGAGCAGGCTCTCTTGCTGTTCCCTCTGCACACCGGGGCACGCCTCGGCGAGCAGCGGGTGATCCGGTGGACGGACGTCGACTTCGAGTTGGCTCGGGTCTACATCCGCCGATCGGCGCCGTCCGGCTTCACCACCATCAAGGCCCCGAAGAGCAACCGGCAGCGCTGGGTGGACCTCACGCCCGAGCTGGCGGCGGCCCTTCGGTCGATCCGTCATCGCGCAGAGCTGATCTTCTGCGCCGACGACGGTTCGATGCTGCGACCGGGACAGTTCCAGGAGGTGCTCTGGACGGCGCAACGACGCGCCGGTCTCCGGCGCATCAAGTGGCACGACCTCCGGCACAGCTACGCCTCGATCCTCGCCTCGGGTGGGATGCCGCTGTTCCTGATCCGCGGTCTCCTTGGTCACTCGTCGGTGCAGATGACGGAGCGCTACGCGCATCTCGCGGCCTCGCAGACAGCCACGTATATGCCGTTGCTCTCCGCCGCCGCGCCGTCGAAGCCGACGCTGCCCGACGCCTCAAGTGGGCCCGAGGTGGGCCCGAACACCCTCGCTTCACCTAACTAACGAACCGCTCTACGAAATTTCGTGACCCCATCGGGAATTGAACCCGAGATTTCGCCGTGAGAGGGCGA
>Ga0210387_10002474_pt1 | contig 14126 bp, 8 predicted proteins | sample IncBWC7OmetaG_FD_160108 | JGI IMG/M metagenome (GOLD analysis project Ga0210387, IMG submission 160108) | Forest soil microbial communities from Barre Woods Harvard Forest LTER site, Petersham, Massachusetts, United States - Inc-BW-C-7-O ...
CTAAGCGGAATCAGGCGCACGGTCCACGCGTCCTGTGCCGGATAGTCCGCCGGATATTGTTTTTTCAGCGATTCCACGAGTGCATCGAGGTGCGCCTGCGCGGCCGGAATCGAGAGACCGGGCTTCAAGCGCGCGATGACCGCTCGATTCAGGCGTAAATCGCGCTGCGGCGGCACAAACGGCAGCCCGGTATAGCCTGCTCCTAACCACAGCTCCACATTCTGCTCGTCGCTGGTTGAACCCTGATCGCGAAAACCGCGCGGCATCACGCCTACAACTTGATAAACGTCGTTGTCCAGGCGCAGCTCTTTCCCGATAATCTGCGGGTCTGCTCCGAACTCTCTCCTCCAAAGCCCGTCGCTGATCACTGCCTGCAGGTTGTAGCCGGGAGTGGCATCTTGCGGATCGAAGGTGCGACCCAGCTGCGCGTCTACACCGAGGACCGCGAAGTAATTCGGCGTAACGGCCTTGAAGCCGAGGCGCTCGGGCTGTGAGCCGCCGGTGAGGTTCACATTTGCGCCGTGGCCGGCAATCGCTACGGACTGGAATATTCCGGAACTCTCCAGATCTCTCCACTCAGGGATGGAGGTGCCGACATCCGTTGCGCCTGTGCCGGGAAGATCGTCTTGGACGTGAATCAGCTCGCTAGGATTTGGATACGGCAAAGGGTGTAGCAGCGTGGCGTCGATCACGCTATAGATCGCGGTGGTCGCTCCGATGCCCAGCGCCATTGTGGCGATCGCAACGAATGCAAATCCCGGGGATCTTCGCAGCATCCGCACCGCGTATTTGAGGTCGAAAACCAGATTCTCGATGAGGGGAAGACTTTGCTCGTCGTGATGGCGGTCCCGTATTGCCTGGGCCGTTCCAAGCTTGAGTGCGGCCTGCCGCCGCGCCTCGGCGGCCGACATGCCGGCGCGCAGATTCTCCTCCGTCTGGAACGCAAGATGTTCGGCGATCTCTTCCCGCAGCCGCTGGTCGGCACGGCGCCCGGTGGCGAAATTCGATAGGCGTATGAAGAAGCGTCGCAGGAATTTCACGGCAAATCCTCCGTTCTCACATTGAAGAAGCGCCCGATGATTTGAGCGTCCGGCTCTTCTTTCATCGAGACTCTACCTTTAGGTTTCCAACAGGAACAATGACATGCTTCCTTTTGGAAAACAACAGGAATCTTACCGTTTTCTTCCGCTGACAGATCCGGAGCGGGTATGTCTGTCGGCCATCGTTGCACTGTTCCAAGACCTGCCGATCACATCAATTCTGGCCGCCCGGGTCTCACGCCAATAGCCGTCGATGCTGATTGAGGTTACTCTGTCGTCTGACCTGGCGTTCGGCATCCGGATTTTCGCGCACTCGGAAAGAATCGAGGAGCACCCGGAACGTAATCTACACGAGAATGCATTGCTGATTTCATGAGACCTCCGTGCGACGAAGCTGTTCTCCGATCGGCGAACGCTGACGATCCGTGCGCAGCGAGCGCTGAACGCTGGATTCTGGCAGCGACGATTCTCGCCTCCAGCATGGCCTTCATTGACAGCACCGTCGTCAATGTAGCTCTTCCAGCGCTCCAGGCAAGCCTCCACGCAACCGTTGTCGGCGTGCAATGGGTGGTCGAGTCCTACGGGTTGTTCTTAGGCGCTCTGATTCTTGTCGGCGGCGCTCTCGGCGACTTGTTCGGCCGCCGCCTGATGTTCCTCGTGGGTGTGGGGATTTTTGCGGCTGCTTCCATCGCTTGTGGTATTGCCGCGAGCGTTCAGCAACTCGTAATCGCGCGAAGTGTACAAGGTGTGGGAGCTGCTTTTCTTGTGCCGGGCAGCCTGTCAATCATCGGCGCGTCTTTTGGCGAGAAAACCCGCGGCCGGGCAATTGGTACTTGGTCCGGCTTCACTGCAATCACAACGGCGGTGGGGCCAGTTCTCGGCGGCTGGCTCATCGAGCATGCCTCCTGGCGCTGGGCCTTCTTCATAAATGTTCCGATCGCCGCGGCTGTGATTGCAATTTCGCTGCGGCACATTCCTGAGAGCAAGAATGCTGCGGCTGCGAAGGTGGATTGGCTCGGAGCGTTCGTCGGGACTCTTGGATTGGGCGGCGTGGTTTATGGGTTTGTCGAGTCAACGAGCCTAGGCTGGGCCCAGCCTTTAGTTTTCGCCAGCCTCATTGTCGGTTTCGCCTGCATGATTGGGTTCCTGTTCGTGGAAGCAACGGCAAATTCGCCCATGGTTCCGCTGGGGCTTTTCCAATCCCGCAGTTTCAGTGGAGCGAACCTGCTCACTCTCCTTCTCTACGCCGCTCTTGGAATCTTTTTTTTCCTGTTCCCGATGAACTTTATCCAGGTGCAGGGATACTCCACCACCGCGACGGGCTGTGCTGCGCTTCCATTAATTCTGCTGATATTCGTTCTTTCGCGCTGGTCGGGAGGGTTGGTCGCGCGCTACGGGGCACGCACTCCGCTGATTGCCGGTCCGCTGACTGCGGCAATGGGATTCGTTCTCTTTGCGCTGCCCGGTGTTGGAGCAGGTTATTGGACGACGTTCTTCCCTGCGTTCCTTGTTCTCGGTTTTGGAATGGCGCTCAGCGTGGCGCCTCTCACCACTGTAGTTATGAGTTCAGTCGAACAGGAGCGCGCTGGCACCGCCTCAGGCATCAATAATGCTGTCGCCCGGGTTGCCGGGGTGGTTGCCATCGCAATTCTCGGGATCGTGATGGTGAGGCTGTTCAGTTTCAGCTTAAATCGTCTCCTCACGCCCGAGCCGCTTCCGCCCGAAATTCTGCGCTACGTTCGGTCAAATGAAATCCAGCTAGCCGGCCTCGAACTACCGTCCGGACTAAGTAGCGATGTGACATCGCTGATTCATACGTCAATTTCCCACGCGTTTGTATTCGGATTTCGAATCATAATGTTGATCTGTGCAGCGCTGTCGGCAGCAAGCGCTGCGGTCGCAGCTCGAATGATTCCTGCCAGTGCCGAACGGACGCGATAGCTCCGCTCTGTCCAAAAGAGAAGATCCCAGGTCACCATGAATCCGGGTTACTCAAAAACTTGAATCGAGCTTTCTCAAGCATCGCACCCCGCCTGAATGCTCATGACTACGAGCGTGACGTCGTCGCGCTGCCTCTGGCCGTTCGAGAAGGCCGACACTTCGTTTAAAATGCGTTCGATGATCTGTTCCGACGTTGCACCGTTACACGAGCGCAGCAAATTGGAAAGCTTTTGCATTCCCCAGAGTTCTCCGTCGCGGTTGTCGGCCTCGGTGATTCCGTCGGTATAGGCGACCAGGACATCACCAATTTCGAATCGAAAAGTGCTGTAGGAGAATTCCGAGGTAGCATCAATTCCCACCGGAACGCCGCCAGCTTTCAACAGGTACAATTCGCACGATCCGTTTCGCCAACGCAGAACGATCGGGGGGTTATGGCCGGCGTTCACATATTTCAGTGTCCGCGTGGATGCTTCGTATTCCGCATAAAAGAGCGAAGCGAAGAGATGCGCCGGAGAGGACTCGTAAACGAGACGATTGACGTCGGCGATCAGCGTCGAAAGATCCAGATGTGGGTGCAGAACCTGTGCCCTCAGCGATGCCTGAAGACTGGCCATGAGTAGGGCCGCGCCGATTCCTTTTCCGGAAACATCCCCGATCGCGATGCCCCAGCGGCCTTCCGGCAAGGACAGGAGATCGTAATAGTCGCCGCCGATGCCATAAGCGGGCTGGTAAAAAGTCTCGCAGGAGATGCAGGGAATCGACAGGGTGCGCGGAGGGAAAAAAGCCTGCTGAACATCCTTCGCGCCCTCCAAATCGCGGCGAAGTGCCCGCTGAGCTCCCGAGTCCGACTCGGTTCTCTTGAGGAATTCCAAAATTGTGTCCACGTGATTGCGCAAAAGCAGGGCTGCTTCCCGCCCTTGGCCACGGCCGAGAGCGTCCACGATCGGTTGGTGCGACTCGATGACTTCGGGGATATCCTTAGCGACCTTTTCGATCGCTCCTCGAATTCTCAAGTCGAAAGCCAGGCCGTCCCAGACTTGCAAAAGAATTCTGTTTTGAGACGCTTGCACGATGCTTCGATGGAAGGCGACGTCGTGTTCAGCGAGCGAATCCAGATCGAGACGCCGAAACGCCTGGCGCATGGCATCCAGTTCTTGCTGTAAAGCGGCAGTGCTGCCCTTGAGCACCGGAGCTGCGGCACGTCCAGCGATCTCCTCCAATGCAGCTCGTATTTCATACGCTTCTTGCATATCTTTCGGGCTCGCTGATTGCACGATTGCCGAGGTCGCTCCCGAAAGAGTGACCATGCCTACGGTCTGGAATTCCGCGAACATCTTCATTACCGTGTCGCTGTCCAGCTGGTACCGCGCCGCAATTTCAGACAGTCGCAACGATTCGCCGCTGCGATAGCGGCCGTTGCATATCTCGCCGGCTAACCTTACTCGCGCCAGTTTGCCGCCTTGGTCGTTCGGGCTTGCAGTTCCGATTGTTTCTTTTGCACTTCGATTCCCCAGTACCATTCTGTATGCTCCTCAATATGCTGTTCTCGGCTTGCTGGGGCATGTCGCCCCAGCATGAGCCTACGGAATTGATGCAGCCAAGGCGTGACGTTTCCGTTCAGTTTCCGTGGAATCTTTGTGACGACGGGGCGCATCGACTCAGTGGAAGAAAACACCGCAGTTAAGTCGTTACGATTCGTTACGCGAGGCTAGTGACATCATTCCTCTTATAGCGTGTACCTTGGACTCACTGCAGGACAGGTACTTGTGCAATGAAGTCGTTCCACTCATTCCGGCTTGACTCGGCGAACCAGTGCCTCTGGCGCCTGGATGAACGGGTTCAAATCACCCCGAAGGCGTTCGATGTTCTGCGTTACATGGTGGAAAACCCTGGGCGATTGGTCACTCAGGATGAGCTTCTCGATGCAGTTTGGCCTGAAACCCATGTAAATCAGGAAGTTCTTCGAAAATATATTCTCGAGATCCGCAAAGTACTGGGAGATCGGCCCGAAAAACCTGCGTTCATCGAAACAGTTACCAAACGTGGATACCGGTTTATTGCGGCCGTAGTAGATGAGGGCGCGGAGCCGACTGATTCGCCCGCGACAAATGCAACAGAAGCGAGTGCAACGGAAGACCAGTTCGTACGCGAACTGGACGCTTCAGGGCAACCAACATCCCCAGCCAGACGGAGGCTGCGGAAGCTCGCGCTCGCGCTGGTAGTCGTCGCGCTTGCGGCGCTCGGTCTGGTCGAATACCACCGGTTCGCGCGGAAAAAATCGCGCGCCGCCACTGCGAACAATACGTCGATTGCGGTGCTGCCCTTCGTGGATCTGAGCCAGGCTAAAGACCAGGAATATTTCTCAGATGGATTCGCCGAGCAACTGATTAACGACCTCGCCAAAGTGCCCGGCCTAAAGGTCGTGGGACGGTCCTCATCGTTTCAGTTCAGGGATAAGAACGTCGACTTGCGCGATGTAGGAAAAAAGCTCGGCGTGGCGAACGTACTTGAGGGGAGTGTTCGCCGCGACGGCAATCATGTGCGAGTCACGGCGGAATTGGTCAAGACGGATGACGGTTTTCAACTTTGGTCGCAGACATACGATCGGGAGATCAACGACATCTTTCGCGTGCAGGATGAAATCGCTCTGGCTGCAACCGGGGCTTTGCAACTGAAGCTCTTGGGCGGCGCCGGGCGCGGGGAAGCTTCGACGTTGCGCAGCGCGAATCCCGAGGCGTATCAAGCGTATTTGCAGGGAAAATATTTCACTGCTCGCGGGCAAGACAAGGAAGATCTCGACAAGGCGCTCTCCTACACGGATCAGGCCATCCAGTTTGATCCCGGCTACGCCGCGGCGTGGGCGCAGCGTTCGCAGGTGCTGGAAACGATGGCCGGCTACGGCTTTATCGAGGGCAACCAAGGATTTCGTCGCGCCCGGGAGAGCGCGGAGAAAGCGATTTCGCTCGATCCGGACCTGGCCACTGGCTATTTGCGGTTAGCGATGATCCAGATGAGCAATGATTGGGATTGGGACGGGGCCGAAGTCTCTTTGGGAAAGGCCGCGATGCTAGAGCCGGGCAGCGCCGAAGTCATACACGGCCAAGCCTACCTCGCCAGAAGGCTGGGCCGTACGGACGAGGCGATCGAGCTATACAAGCTCTCAGTGGGGCTCGATCCGCTCAGAGCAGATTTTCAGCTGACGTTGGGATATGAGCTGTTCGACCAAGGTCGCTATGAGGAAGCATTGGCCGCGCTGCAGAAGGCTGAGGAATTGAATCCGCAGCTTTCGTCTCTGTATATGACTCGCGGCAAGATTTTCTTCTCGGAAGGGCGTAAAGAGGAGGCTCTTGCCGAAATGGAGAAGGAGAAGCGCGACGGCGAGAGATGGACGGGTGAAGCATTGGCTTATTACGCGCTCGGCCGTACCGAAGATTCCAATAAGGCGCTGAAACAACTCATCGCCTCTCATCAAAATGACTCCGCCTTTCAAATTGGCGAGATCTACGCCTATCGCGGAGAAGTTGACAAAGCATTCGAGTGGCTCGAACGCGCCTATCGGCAGCGCGACTCTGGCCTGCCCGAGATGAAGACCAGTCCGCTGATGAAAAGCCTTTTATCGGATCCACGCCGTGCCGAATTGTTGAAAAAAATGGGACTCCCAGCTTGATTCAACCCGGCTCGTTCCCCGCCCGACACCCGCGTCTACGGAAACAACCCGCGCACCAGCGTCGCGTCCGCCACGCCGGGTGATGGAAGCATGGGTGTCGGCTACAAGGGCGAGAACAAAAGCCTTCGTCGATTCGTCGCGCTCAAGTCTTTGCTGGATGAGGTTGCGCACCTCCTAAAAGACGCCCAGCTTGCCTCGACTAGTGTTCGACTGTCAGTGCGACGGTGGTGCTATGTGTCACTCCACCCGAAGTGCCCGTCAGGGTGAGGGTGGCCCTCGATGTTCCTCCTCCTCCTCCGCATCCAGGTAGCGCAAAGAGGATCAACATCACTCCGGCTAGCCCCGTTCTCTTTCGGAATCGCCGCGCCGCATATGCCATGGCGACTAGAGCAAGTCCCATCATCGTGAGAAAGATCTGCCGGCTCGACGGCGGGGGAACCTGCATCGGAGTCGAGGGCACGAGACTCGTCGACGCTACCGTGACCGGATCGTTGATCGGGTTCACGCCATCCGGAGTTACCGAGGGCTGCATGGGCGAACAAGTCGTTCCAGCGGGCTCCCCCGTGCAGGCGATCGTCACGGCCTGATTGAACCCGCCGAAGGGCGTCACCGTTACGTTGAACGTCATGCTCGATTGACGCGGAACAATCACTATTTCCGGGGCGGTAATGGTGAAATCTGTTCCCGCGCCGGACAGTGCGGCGGTCTGGGGGCTGCCGTTCGCGTCGTCCGTCACGGTAACGTTGCCGTTGCGTGCGCCGGTGGCCGTGGGTGTGAACGTGACATTGATCGCGCAGCTCAGCGTAGCCGCCAGCGACGCGCCGCAATTATTCGTTTCCGCGAAATCGCCCGAGGCTGCGATCGAGGTGATGTTCAGCGTCGCATTGCCGGTGTTCTTCAGCGTGAGCACTTTGGCCGGCGTGCTTGTGGTGGTCAGCAGCTGGCCGCCAAAATTCAAATTCGTCGGCATGAACGTTGCTACCGGAGCGCTCGCCGTGCCGGTGCCAGTGAGTGCCGCCGTTTGCGGGCTGCTGGTATCGGTGTCCGTGAAGACGAGTGTTGCGGATTCCCCTGATGCAAGGGACGGCGTGAACGTCACGCCGACGGTGCACGACGCGCCCGCTCCCACGCTATTGCCACACGAATTGGACGAGATCTTGAAATCCGTTGCCGGAGCAGGAGGAGTGACTGCCGACACCGCAATACTCGTGATGGTCAGCGCGGTTGCATTGGTGTTCATGAGAGTGACGGTCTGGGGCGCTGTTGTTGAGCCAACGAGCTGAGTTCCGAAGTCCACGCTCGTGGGCGAAACGACCACGGGCAGCGTAAGCGGCAGCTTGGCGACGAAGGCATCGGAATTGCCTTCCAGCGAGGTTTGAAATGTGTCGGTCGTCGTAGGCATATCGCCAGATGACGTGGTGCCGGTGACGTAGGCGTTTCCGTGGGAATCCACCGCGATTGCCTCGCCCATGTCCGCCGTCTTGCTGTTGCCACTTCCGCCGAAGTAGCTTGCGTAAATCCGGTCGGCCGTTCCGTTGCCCTTGGGACTAAGTTTCAGAACGAAGGGAGTTCCTTTTGGATTGGGTATTGTTCTCGGTATGACGTTCGGTGAAATCGGAAAATCGGCGGAAGCGGTTGTGCCGGCAACGTACGCATTCCCATTGGTATCGGTTGCGATGCCAAAACCATCGTCGCCACCCGTGCCGCCGAAGAATGTCGAGTATGCAAGCGAACTTGTCCCGCTCATGCCCGTGTCAATCAAAGTAACAAACGCGACGCCCTTGGCCGCACCCGTTGTTTGAAACGCTCCGGGCGTCGTCCGGAAGTCGAGTGAATCCGTCATGCCTGTCACGTAGACCACGTTGTTCGGGCCGAGCGCAAGACCGAAAGCTACGTCAGAAGCCGAACCCGACAAGTAGGTCGAGTAAACCAAAGATGCGGCGTTCGCCTGTGTTGTATCGATCCGAGATACGAAGCCCGCGTCCTGCGTCTTACCCGCTGCCAGGTTTGGTTGAAACGCGTGCATCGGTGGAAAGTCCGTAGAGGTAGTGATGCCGGCGAGGTAGGCGTTGTGCGCGTTGTCCACGGCAACCCCGAGGGCCTGTTCGCCGTAAAAACTAGTCGAGTTATTTGCACCATTTCCACCGAGGTAAGTCGAATAGATCAGACCCGCATCGCCTGATTGTGTCGTATCAATTCGAGTCAAAAACGCATTTCCTTCTTGGCTACTGAGCGTCGGCTGAAAGGCCCCGGTTGTAATCGGGAAATTTCCATTCGCGATCGGCCCAGGAGCGGAAAATGTTTGGCCGACGATGTATGCGTTTCCTGAATTGTCCACCGCAACGCCAAGTCCATCGGAACCCGAGAGCCCTCCGAAGGCGGTTGAATATAGCAATGAAGCAGCGCCTTTTGCCGTAGGGTCAAGTTTCGAAAGGAAAACGTCTCCATTGGGGGCCGAGGATGCTGTGAGTCCATTTACTGTGGGGAAGTCTATCGATTCGGCGAATCCGGTCACGTAAACCTTTCCGGTCCCGTCGACAGCGACTCCAAATATCTCATCGAAAGCGGTGCCCGGATTTAGGGCGCCGGGAGTCGCCCCGCAGAGGAACGTGGAGTAAAGCTGCTTAGCGCCCGTCGGATCGATTTCCGTCACAAAACCGCACCCACCGGCCAGCGCAAAGGAGGTCTGAGATGCCGTCGCGGCTATAATCGGGAAGTCCAACGAGGACGTGAATCCGCCGATGAATGCGTCGCCGTTAGCGTCGACCGCGATACTAAATCCGCTTTCGTTTCCCGTGCCACCGAGATAGGTGGCATAGCTGGTGACCGGGCTTAGAACCGGATCAATCACGAGTGGCAGGGACTTGTCATGCTCCGCAACCGAGAACATCACGCGATTGCCCGTCCCCAGCACGTAGTTTCCGGCAACTTCGCGGCGCTCATTTCCAGCCATCTGATAAATCACCGGCTTCTGGAACTCCACATCTCCATCGGGTATCCGCAAAATCAAATCGCCATGCGCATTGAGTACCAGTTTCTGCGCGCCATCGATTTTCAGCGTGATGGCTTTCGGATTCGTGCCGGGAGCCACAGTGAAGTCGTATTCCAGCCGGCGCTGGTTTCCGTAGAGCTCCACATCCACGCCCGGATAGATTTCCGAGTATTTCACGCGTGCGAACGATGGAACGTCGGTGACCCACTTCTTCGGATCGTTGCCAACGAAGTAGTTCGTCTTGCCCACCAGTTTGTTGCTGGCCACGATCGCAGGCCTCGCATTCGCTCCTTCTAGCTGCATGCGGACCACGGTGGCTGCCGAGGCGGCCTTCAGCGCCTTGCGTGCCTCTAGGTGCGCCCGGAGAGCGGAAGCTCGATGAAGATGGGACGCCATCGCCGCGTCGTGACGAAGGATCGCGATATCTACTTCGTTCGGCGCGAGGGAGAGAGCGTAGCCGGAACCGTGGGAGACGAATCTCACCTCCGGCGCAGCCTGTCCACGGTTCTCCTCAAATCCCAGTGGAAGCTGGGCGTAGGCTTTCTCCCAATGAGGAGTGTCGATTTGTGTGCCCAGCAGGGGCTGGGCTGCAATTGATTGCGAGTGAACAGTATTTTTGCGGAGTCCTGTTGCAACCAGGAGTGCAAACAATAGGGAGCCTGCGAATAGAATGCCGGCAAACTTCACCCACGAAGTTTTTGGATTCATTGAATACTCCTCCGTCAGGCTACTGGTTGTCTAAAGGAGGCAAGGGTAATTGAAAGCTACGTAAAATGGAAGGAATTCGGCAGCGGGCCCGCTGAAATGGAGGGCCCTGGCGCGGCTTTGAAGACGCAGAGCCAAGTGGCCGACACTTTGAAACAGTGAATGCGACGCTGAAGAGACGCCTTCACGCGTGTAGCTCAACTTTGGGAATTGCACGAAATGCTTCTCCAACTCCTTCCGAAGAGGAAGTTGCTTGCGATGAAGTAATTCGCGAAATTCCTTTTATCAGCAGCTATGCCTACGGAAATAACCCGCGCACCAGCGTCGCGTCTGCGACCCGGCCGACAGCCAAGCAATAAGCGCCAGTCCGCATGTGCGTCCGATGTTTCCGCGCACTCTCGTGCACTTCTTGAAACGCGCGCCGCATCACCGACTCGAGCTTCGCGTTCACTTCTGCTTCCGACCAGAAGAAGCTCTGCAAATCCTGTACCCACTCGAAGTAACTGACGGTAACGCCGCCGGCATTCGCAAGAATATCCGGCAGCAACATGATCCCTTTCCGCGCAAGCACCTCGTCGGCATGTGGAGTCGTTGGCCCGTTCGCAGCTTCCGCGACGATCTTCGCCTTAATCTGATCCGCGTTGTTCAACGTAATCACATTCTCGAGCGCCGCGGGAATCAAAATGTCGCACTTCATCGTCAGCAATTCGTCATTCGAGATTCGTGACGTTCCCGGCATTCCCACGACAGTCCCCGAGCGTTCCTTGTAACGCATCGCCTTCAGTGGATCGATGCCGCGCGAATTGAAAACGCCTCCGCGCGAATCGCTGATCGCAATCACGCGCGCTTTCTTCTCCGCAAAAAGCTTCGCCGCCAGTGACCCTGCATTTCCAAATCCCTGAATCGCCACGCTCGATCCGCGCACCGACATTTTCTTCACGCGGCACGCTTCTTCCACAGCCACCAAACATCCGCGCGCTGTCGCTTCGTTGCGTCCTTCGGACCCGCCAATCGAGAGCGGCTTGCCCGTTACGACGCCGAGCGTCGAATATCCCTTCGTCATGGAGTATGTGTCCATGATCCATGCCATCGTCTGCGAATCCGTGTACATGTCCGGCGCGGGAATGTCTTGCTCCGGCCCGATGATCGGAAGAATTTCTGACGTGTACCGCCGTGTCATCCGTTCCAGCTCGGGCTTCGTCATCCGCTTCGGATCGCAAATCACGCCGCCCTTGCCGCCGCCGTAGGGAATGTTCACTGTCGCGGTTTTCCACGTCATCCAAGCCGCCAGTGCTTTCACTTCATCAAGCGTCACGCCTGGGTGATAACGGATGCCGCCCTTCGCAGGCCCGCGCGCCACGTTGTGCTGCACGCGATACCCGGCGAAAACTTTCACTTGTCCGTTATCCATCTTCGTCGGGATGGATACTTCCAGCACGCGCTTCGGCGTGCGCAAAATTTGGCGAAGCCCCTGGTCGAGCTTCAAATATTCAGCCGCGATATCGAACTGGATCTGCGCGATCCGGTAGGGATTCAAATCCTCGCGCGGTGCGATGCGCGGTATTGGCTGCGGAGCCGCCTTGGCGACGGTGGCCATTCTAGCTTCCTCCTAAATTATGCGAGAAGAACCGCATTGACTGCACTGCGAGCCGAATTTCGGACGTCTATTTGGGCCGTAAGTCCCGCGCGAGTCGAAGTTTAGCCAAGCCGCTATGGATGTCAATCGAAACTCCCGCGAGCCGTGTCATCAATTGCGTCACGTTTGCGAGAAATTAGCAGCGTCTCTAGCCGCTCGCGACCGTATAAGCCTATCTGTATCAATTACTTACAGATTCGTCGATGAATTCCCAGGCCGTCGGATCGTCCCCGGCCGAGCGTGTCCCCAATTGGAGAATATCGGCGTTGACCCTCACATACCAAGCAAGTTACGCTGCTTTCGCTCGCGCAAACCGGATGCGCACAATCGCAATCCGGTCACCTGCTCCGCGCGTACTCTATAGTGGAGCCGCTATTTCAGCGCGATTTGGAACCAGAAGACGGGAGCGGATTTGCCGGCGACGGACGCGGCGCTCATTCAGAAAATTATCGCGCGGGACGAATCGGCACTGGCGGCGCTCTACGACCGCTACGCCGGGATGCTCTCGTCCGTTCTGAATCGCATTCTTCGCGACACGCAGGCAGCCGAAGAAATTCTGCAGGACGTCTTTTATCAGCTTTGGTGCAACCCTTCGCGTTTCGATCCGGCACGCGGCTCGTTGCCGGGATGGCTCGTAGTCATCGCGAGGAACCGCGCCATCTCGCGCCTGCGCCGCCACAATCCCGCCGCGGGCGAAGAAATTCTCGAGAACACGGTGGTGATGCCGTTCGATTTGGAATCGAGTGCCTCGCAGCAGCAATTACTCGAACGAGTGAAGGGCGCGATGGAAAGTCTGCCGGCGGAGCAGCGCGCCGCGATCGACCTGGCTTATTTCTCAGGCATGACGCACAGCGAAATCGCGGAACGAACCGGCGACCCGCTCGGAACAGTAAAGACGAGGCTGCGTTCGGCGCTGGAAACTTTGAAACGAAGCTTGCAGTCAACAATGAGCGGAAATCCATAGACGATGTCTAACGGCCATCCAACTCGGGAAGAAGATTTCGATCTCTACGTTCTCGGCGCGCTCGATGGCGACGAGAAACTGGCGATCGAATCGCACCTGGCGAGCTGCGCCGATTGCGCGCGCAAACTTGCTGCCGCGCGAGGACGCGTCGCTGCGCTCTCTTTCTCCGCGCCGCGCGTTGCGCCTCCCGCCGCCGTGAAAGAACGGCTGATGCGGCAGGTTCGAGCGGAAGCCGAAGGTCGCGGTGCCGAAGATCGATCGATCGCCGAGCGTCCCGCGCGCGGTGAAGTCACTCCGCGGCTTGACGCGTCGCGTGGCAGCGGCGGCCGGTGGTGGCTCCCCATTCTCGCGCCTGCGTGCGCCGTGCTGCTCATCGCGACGCTCTACCTCTGGCGGCAGAACGAGCAACTCGCTCAGCAAGTGAATCAGTTCCGCTCGACGATGATCGCTCAGCAGCGCGAGCTCGACGAGACGCGCTCTGTCGCGCATATGTTCGAAGCGCGCGACACGCTCAAAGTCTCGCTCGCTCCCATGCCGGGAATGGCCAAGGGCGAAGTGAAAGTGATGTACAACTCGAAGATGGGGATGCTGATGTATGACGGCTGGATCGAGCCGCCGCCCGAAGACAAGAGCTACCAGCTCTGGGTCGTTCCGATGGAAGGCAAGCCAGTGAGCGTGGGAGTTTTGAATCCCGCCACCAGTGACTCAGCCCACTGGATGACGAAGGTCCCCGCAGGCGTCGAAGCCAAAGCGTTCGCCGTAACGCTCGAGCCCGCCGGCGGAATGCCGCAACCCACGGGCCCGATGGTGATGGAAGGATCGACGTAGTCGCGACGATTCGATTTTCGTAGCGTCCGCTTGCACCACTCGTCGCAACTGGCGCGAAGTTGTCATCCTGAGCGACGCGAAGGATCTCAGCGCAGCCCGCACCACACTCGAGCTTCTATTTTCCGATTTTGTCCGTTCCCATGTACGGCCGCAGCGCTTCGGGAATCACCACCGAACCATCCGCCTGCTGAAAATTCTCGATCACCGCAATCCATGTGCGCCCCACGGCGAGGCCTGAGCCGTTGAGCGTGTGGACGAATTCCGACTTCTTGCTTCCCGGCGCCTTAAAACGAATCCCCGACCGCCGCGCCTGAAACGCTTCCGTATTCGAGCACGACGAAATTTCCATGAAG
>Ga0210387_10002477_pt1 | contig 14123 bp, 15 predicted proteins | sample IncBWC7OmetaG_FD_160108 | JGI IMG/M metagenome (GOLD analysis project Ga0210387, IMG submission 160108) | Forest soil microbial communities from Barre Woods Harvard Forest LTER site, Petersham, Massachusetts, United States - Inc-BW-C-7-O ...
CGTCACTAGAGATGATGCATGAAGAAGAGGGCAGGGCGCAAAACTATGTTGGTTGAGCGCTACTTTCCGGTGTAGTAGCCGTCGCGGGTCTGAATGACGAGGCCCTTCTGGTGGAGGCTGAGATCGATCTGGTGGTATCCGCTGGCGGCGGCCTCCTGGCTGGGGGTATAGCCGAGACGGTATTGCGCGCGCAGCTCCTCGGCGATCTGGTTGTAGATCTGGGCGACGGTCTGGCTCTTCTTGACCTCAAAGAAGCGTCCGCCGGTCTCCTGGGTCATTCGCTCAAGGACTTTTTTACCGTCGACGTGGCCCTGGGTGGGATAGTTGCCGCCGTTGTTGCCGCCACCGTTTCCACCGCCCGGATAGCCCCCACCACCGGGATAGCCCCCACGGCCGCCCGGGTAGCCGCCACCGGGGTAGCCACCGCCCGGGTAGCCTCCGCGGCCGCCGTGTTGCGGGTAGTCCTGGTGGGGCTCTTCGCCTTTGAAGTAGATGGCGTAGATGATGGTGTCGGCACGCTGGGCGGCCTCGATGGATTTGACGAGGGTCTCTCTGCTGCCGCGGTCACCACCGTCCGAGAGGATGATGATGGCTTTGCGTCCGGTCTGCTTGCTCATGAGCTCGTCGGAGGCGAGGAAGAGGGCGTCGTAGAGGACGGTCCCTCCGCCGCCGCGGGGGCGGTGACCGCCGCCGCTGTCATCAGAGGAGGCAGTAGTGCCTGTGCCGGGAGTGTCGATCTCTTTGAGGGCCGCCTGGAGCAGTGGGCGGGACGAGGTAAGGTCCTGCAGGAGCTCGGTCTCGGCCGCGAACTGCATGATGAAGGCCTTGTCCTTTGGGGTGGTCATCATTTGATCGAGGAAGGTGCTGCTGGCAGTGCGCTCCTCGTCGATGACGTCGCGTTGGGAGAGGCTTGTGTCGACTAGCAGACCGAGGACCAGAGGGAGGTTGGCGTCTTTGTCGAAGTAGCGGATGGTCTGGGGTTTGCCGTCGACCTGAAGGATGAAGTCGTCCTTGGTGAGGTTCTGGATAAGGGCGCCTTTTTTGTCGCGGACGACTACTGGGAGGTTGACGAGACGGGCGTCGACGGCGATGGTGGGGGCCGTCGAGGTGGGTGCTTGCTCGGGTGTGGACGGTTTCTGTTGCGCCGGGAGGCGGGAGGCAAGGAGAAGACTGGCCAGAAGAAGAGGCCGGAGGGGGCGCAGAACGATCATGTGGAGTTAGACGAGGTTTGATGGGCGGGGTTTCAGTTGGGCTAGTTTGCCGCGACCGCACTGCGTAACAGGACCGAGGAGATAAAAAAGCGAATAGGAACGAAAGGCCGTTGGGCCTGTTCGCGGACTGTGGTCCGTCGCACTTTTTTGCTGGTTGTGTTGCGCTGAGACGCGTATGCTGACGGCACGATGAGACAATTTCTTTGCCTGGTTGCTGCGTGTATCTGTGCGTGCTCTTGCGTGGGGTGCGCGCCGGCCGCCGCTACTGCTTCGACTGCATCGAAGCCTGCGGCAGCTACAGTGACGAAGCCTCCGACCGGATTTATAAAGATGGTTGTGCTGTGGCCGAACGGGGCACCGGGCGCGCTGGGGACAGGCGATGGAGACGTGCCGAAGATGTTTGTGTATCCGGCGACAGGTGCTGGACCCCACTCGGCGGTGATTGTGATGCCGGGGGGCGGGTACACACATTTGGTCGTCGAAAAGGAAGGAAGCGTAGAGGCGCGGTGGCTGAATGAACATGGAGTGACGGCGTTTGTGCTGGAGTACCGGCTGGGGCCGCGATACCACTTCCCTTCTCCAATGCTCGATGGGGCCCGGGCGGTGCGGTACGTGCGCAGCCACGCGGGAGAGTTGGAGGTGGCGAAGGACAGGATCGGGCTGTGGGGGTTCTCGGCGGGTGGACACCTAGCGGGCTATCTGGCAGCAGTGCATGATGACGGCGAGGCGAGCCCTGCGGACCCGACCGATCGGGTGAGCGACCGGCCGGACTTCGCGATTGTGTCTTATGGACGATTCAGTCTGGACGAGTCGATTCCGCGCACAACGAACATGGAGGGGCTGCTGGGAGACCATCCAACAAAAGCGATGCTGGATGAAGTGTCGGTGGTGAAGCTGGTGACGAAGGACACCCCGCCCTGCTTCATCTACTCAACCTCAGCGGACCAGACGGTGAACTCGATGAATGCAACTGCGTTTTACGATGCGCTGAAGCGGGCCGGTGTTCCGGCGGAGCTGCACATCTTCGAACGCGGACGGCATGGGACTGGCATGGCGCAGGGGCTGAAGGACCTGCCCGAGCTGGCGATCTATCCGACGTTGCTGGCGAACTGGATGGAGATGCATGGATGGATGGCGCGGGACTAGAATGCCCGGATCGTTACGTTATGACGCGCGAGTGACTCGAAGATTTGCGTGAAGCCGAACGGAAGAAGGAAATCTCTTCCATTTTGCCGCCGTATGGAATAGAAAGCGTAAACAGTAGTCCAACACTAGGTACTTGGCCTCAAGCGTTTTAGTTATAGAGATAAGCACATGGTTCAGTTACGCTAGCAGGTGGAGTGGAACAAAGCTGGCGCTCCCAGGCAATAGTGGTTCGAGGAATTTCTTGAAGGCTTCCACTCTCGATTCTCCGCGACGAGCTTGGAAGATTACCTTATTGGCGTTGCCGGTTTGAGTCTGTTCGTTTTTTGTTCTGGCGAGTGAATTATGGTGCTCATTTGGGACCTTTGATCGCGGTCTGTACGGCGTTGGTGGGTGCGCCCGTCGCGGTGTGGGCCTGGTGGCGTGAATACGGTCGCGCGTCAAAACAAAGGGGCGTTCAAGAGGCGCACTCGCAGTTTCTCGCAGCGACGGAGACGAGCCTGGATGCGTTTGGCCTCCTGGAGTCCGTGCGAGACGATACAGGCGAGATCGTCGACTTCCGCATTCTCTATGTGAACGCGAATGCTGAACAGTTGGTGGGACGGCCGCGGTCTGCACTGCTGGGAAAGAAACTATGCTCGGTGACACCGGCACGGCCAACGAGCCCGATGTTTGCCAGGTTCTGCAAGGTGGTCAATTCCGGAGAGCCGCTGCATGAAGAGTTCCGGGTGAAGTTTCCGAGCATCAAGGCGGCCTGGCTGCGGAGCCAGGTGGTCAAGCTGGGAGATGGGCTGGCCCTTACCTTCAGCGATATCAGCGAGTCGAAGGCGACCGAAGAACGCTATGCGCAGCTAGCGGAGTTTACCGACTCCGTCTTTCAGAACGCTCCTTTCAGCATCGTCGCGACCGATAAGAATGGACTGATTACCGCGATGAATGTGGCGGCGGAGAAGCTGACAGGATACGGCCGCGAGGAGCTGGTGGGAAAGGCCCCGCTGACTGTGCTGCACGACGAGCGGGAGTTGCTTGCGAAGGCCCTTTGCATCGACCCTGCGGCGACGATGGAACAATTCGGGTTTCGGGTCCTAACGGCCGGGGTGGCCGCGGGCGAGATGGAGGAGCAAGAGTGGACGTTGATCCGAAAGGACGGTGCGCGGACGCCGATCAACCTGGCCATGCGAGCGGTGACGACAGACGCGGGAGAGGTGAGCGGGTTCGTCAGCATCGCATTCGACATCAGCGAGCGCCGACAGATGCTCGACTATGTCACCCATCTCGCGACGCACGATCAGCTGACGGGGCTTGCCGGGCGGGCGCTGTTGCAGGACAAGACGGTGCAGGCCGTGGAGCTGGCGCGGCGCTACGGGACCAAGGTCGCGGTCTTTGTGATCGACCTGGACCACTTCAAAAGACTCAACGATTCGCTGGGGCATGCGTCCGGTGACCAGCTCCTGATCGAAGCCGCCGGGAGGCTGAGCCGTTCGGTCCGCAGCACCGACGTCGTGGCGCGGGCAGGTGGAGACGAGTTTGTCGTGGTGATGCCGGACATCACGACTGTCGAGGACGTGAACCAGTGTGCGGCCAACCTTGTCGCAAGACTGGCGCCGGAGATCTCAATCGAAGAGCATCTGGTGCAGCTGACGGCGAGCGTGGGTGTGTGTATCTTTCCCGATTTCGCGGCCGATGCAAAACATCTGCTGAAACGGGCTGATTCTGCCATGTATGCCGCGAAGGAGAACGGGCGGAACCAGTATCAGATCTTCAGCGAGAGCATGCTGCAGGAGACGACGGAACGTCTGACCATGGAACATGCGCTGCGCCATGCCCTGGCCAATGGCGAATTTAACATGCACTACCAGCCGCAGATTTCGTTGACCACCGGAGCGGTGACTGGGATGGAGGCGTTGTTGCGCTGGAACCATCCGAAGCTGGGACATGTCTCGCCTGCGCAGTTTATTCCTCTCGCCGAAGAGACAGGGCTGATTGTGCCGATCGGCGAATGGGCGTTTATGACGTCATGTTGCGAGGCCAAGGCGATCCAGGACGAGTTGGGTGTGGACCTAACGATCTCGGTGAACCTGTCGCCGCGGCAGTTTCAACAGAAGAACCTGGTGCATGTGGTCGAAAACTCTCTGTTGAAGAGTGGCCTTTCTCCAGATAGGCTGCAGATCGAGATTACGGAGAACATGTTGATGTCCAACTCCGAAGACGTTCTGAACAAGCTTCAGAAGATGCGAGAGCTTGGGGTCCGCATCTCGATCGACGACTTCGGCACGGGCTTCTGCAGCTTTTCTTACCTGCTGCAGTATCAGGTCGACCAATTGAAGATCGACCAGAGCTTCGTGAAGAAGGCGGGGACCGATGCAAACGCGGCCGCCGTCGTGCGGACCATCATTGCAATGTCCCACGGGCTGAATATCAAGGTGGTTGCGGAAGGCGTCGAGACCGATGAGCAACTGCGCTTTCTTCTACGGAGAAAGTGCGACGAGGCACAGGGATACTTCATTGGACGGCCAGTGGCGCAGGACGAGTTTTGCGAGGCTGTACGGGCCTACAGCAACCAGATCCATCTTCGTTCGATAGAGCCGGTGAGTGGCTGGGTGAGGTAGGCCCCAGGTGCTAATGCCGAAAATGCCGAATTAGAACACTGGGGCGCTACGCTTCCAGCTCATAGGGCCCTCTGTGTAGAGTTCTTGCGCGTCGGTCAGGTAGTCGTTTGACTGCGCTTGAACAGATGGTAGATGCCGAGCAGGATGAGAGCACCGACGAGCGACATGAGAAAGCCGGCGGACTGATCGGGCTCATAGTGGCCAATTGCGCGACCGAGGAAGGTCCCCAGGAAGGAGCCGGCGATGCCGATGAGCATGGTGATAAAGATGCCGCCGGGTTCTTTGCCTGGAATGATGAACTTTGCAATCGCGCCTACAACGAGACCTATAAGGGCCGTCCATAGCAGATGCAGCATAGCTGTTCCTCCGTGTTCGTTTTCCCGGAGCCGCCGGGTACGTCTCGATTGATGGGGAAAGAATACTCCTACTGCCGGTCGATGCAAGGGCTTGATTGGGTCGGAAGGGGTATCCCGCCATTGCTACAGGGACATTGGATTTGCGGAATAGCTATGGTCTTGATGAGATGGCTTCAGGCGCTGCGGACGATCAGACCGTTCTTCCATAGGGCCAGAACCACGTCCATCTGACTGTTATGGGGAATGGGTTCGCCATCGGTGACCTCCGCCCAGAGCGTAGTGACGGTCTTGTGTGTGCCTGCGTTGAGTAAGGGGATGGCGCGGAGTGCGTAGGCCTTGTTTTTGTTCGATGGGGCGTATTGACCAGCGGGAATTCCCTTGATCAGGCCGGCTTCACAGAGGCTGAGAAAGGCGAAGCGAGGGCCTCCCTTGCGCTGGGCCGATGGGCTGGTGGGATAGAGCTGTGCAGTTGCCTGCTCCCAGCGTGCTGCGGGGGTGATCGCCTTGCCGTACGTCTCCATGCGGACTGCGATGAGTGCAGCCTCGCCGTATTTGTTCGCCATGTTGTCTCCTGTGGCGATTGTTTCAGATTTCATGCGGCGCTGTTCTAGACGGACCCCTGACACCTGGGTGCGGATGTGTTTTGTTACAGGCCGCTTATCGTGGCCCAGTTCTTGGCCCAGTTCCTGACTCATCCTGAGGCTTTGGGGGCCTTTACGGGCAAGGACGTGGCCGCCTTCGGTGCGATGGGAGGGTCCTGCCACAGCTTGATGCCCCCGTCGATGGCATTGCTGTTTGCTCCGAGGATGACGTGGGTGGGCAGGTCCTGCATCAGCTTGGCGTTGCCGCCTCCGAGTAGAACAGAGTCGCAGACCATTGCTGCCTGGAGGCGCGCGACGATATCGAGGACTGACTTTCGCCAGCGCACTTCACCGCGACGTTGGAGGCCTGCGAGGCCAATGTACTCCTCGTAGGTACGTCCTTTTTTGTAGGGGAGATGGGCCAGTTCGAGAGGGACGACAACGCCGTCGAAGATCATGGCGGAGCCAAGGCCTGTCCCAATGCCGAGAAAGAGCATTCGGCCGCCCTTGTAGCCACCAAGGGCCTGCATAGCTGCATCGTTGATGAAGCGGACTGGCTTGCCGAAGACCTTCTGGAAAGGAAATTCGACCCATCCGGCGGCGAGGTTGTGGGGCTCTGCAAGCGGGTGGTCGTGGACGACTGGACCCGGGAAGCCTATTGAGATGCAGTCGTAGATCCATCCCTCGGTGGCGGCAAGAACGTCCTTGGCCATCATCTCCGCAGTCATGGTCGGGCCGGAGGGAATCTTGATGGGAACGCGCGTGTCGCTGGAGGCGACCTTGACGTTTGTACCGCCGACATCGATGACGAGAACTTTCATATCGGTTGAATGTTAGCAGCGAATCCCGGCGCGCGTCGCGCGATTTTTCAGGGCCGCTTGGACGGCACGATGGTAGCCCGGATGAGTTTGTCGAGTTTGGGACATTCGCGATCAAGATAAGCGTTGCCGCTTTCGAACATTTTGTCCTGGTGACCTGCGCGCATGCCGCCACCGGAGTGTTCGCCGTAGCCGCCGTAGAGTTTTTCGACGACCTCCATGCCTTCGACGACCTGGCCGAAGGGAGCAAAGCCGGCTTCGATGTCGTTGTGGGCGGTATTGTCGCCGAGGTTGATGTAGACCTGTGTGGACCTGGTGTTGGGGCCGGTGTTGGAGAAGGCAACGTAGCCGCGGGTGTTGTGCTGTTTGAGGGCATCGTCTGGGATTGTGACTCTGCGTTGCTGCTGGGCAATCTTTGGGTCACCGCTTATGCCGAATTGCACCCAGCGACCGGGAACGACGCGGAAGAAGCGTGAGTCGTCGTAGTACTTCGTGCGAACCAACTCGTAGAAGCGGTCGGCGCCGTGAGGTGACCAGTCGCGGTGCGTCTCGACGATAAAGCTGCCGGCTGTGGTCTCGACCTTTACGCGGAAGACGGCGGGCGCTTTGTGTTGGCTGAAGGCTAGAGCCAGCGAGAGGCAGAGCAGGTAAGTCATGCCATCCAGAGTAACTTCCACTTTTTGAGGGCGTGCGATTTTCGACGTCGTATTTTGATTTTGAACTCCGTGTGGGCTTTTCGTTAAATCAAGTTGCTGAAAATAAGTAGGTAACATTATTCATAATAATTTTATTGACAATCGTATCTGCTTAAGATTATTGTGGTGATGGGCACTTCTGCCCTGGAGATTAGATATTATGCGTACAGTAATTGTGGCCACCCTCCTCCTGACCCCGATGCTGCTTCACGCTCAGGCAAATTCGCCTGCAAAAACCCAGACCCCCGGTACTTCCACGCTGCAGTCCAAACTGGTCCAGCCAAATGAATTTAATTCTTCCGAGGCAGATCACAACACCGCTCATACGGCACCGCTCCGGATCTCGACCGGCGTGGTCTCTCCAAAGTTGATCAGCACCGTAGGGATTGAATCGGACTCCGACGCTCCGCGGGTTTTCGGGCTCGATCGAAAGGCCGTAGTCGAGATGACGGTCGATGCTACGGGTAAGCCGACGGACCTGAAGGTCGTCCGTTCGCTTGGCCCAGTGATGGACCATCACGTTCTGGCAGCGGTAGGCCAGTATCGCTACACACCGGGCATGCTGGATGGCCAGCCAACCGCTGTTCCAGTGACCCTGCAGATCATTCTGCGTGGCGCGATTCAGTAGATCGCTGGCTTTGTAGTGCCTCCCCTGGCAAGGACGATCGGTAAGAAGAAAAGGCGGACTCATTCGAGTTCGCCTTTTTTGTTGTCTGGGCTGGAAGGCCGTGCCGCGTCAGCTGGGGCGAAGGACCAGAAACATCACGAAGGCGGCGACAATGATGCCGACAATGACGAAGATCATGGTCGGACTGGCCAAGCTTGTTCCCTTCTCCGGTGGTGGAATAGACGGTTCCATGGTCGTTGGATGCTAAATCGAAGTTCAGGCGGCGTTTTTCGCTAGAAATTTTAGCACGGCAATGTCTATCTCTTCGATGTGGGTTTCCAAGCGAAGTGTCCTGTGCCGAGAAACTGGACGGTGTCGTTGGGGTTATCGCGCAGGCCCGCGCGCCAGGAGGGCGCCTTCGCGATAGAAGACAGTGGCGCCGTCGGTCTGGGTGCGGCGGATGGAGGTGAGTGGGACGAGTCTTCTCTCGGTCACAGGCTTCCCTTTCCTAAGGCGCGGGGACTGTACGTGCAATGCCGGGATGGCGCTGGCGATTGCGAGGAAGCTGCCCTCGACGATGAGTTTTCGACGGTCCACGCGATTCATGTGTTCTCTCACTCACGGAACGGCCCTGCCCGTTATTATTCAGGAAAGCCCTATTTTGAAAGGACACCCCTTGCGCAGACTCCGCTCGCTCGCTGCCGTCTCCCTTTTTGCTGCAGTCCTTCCAGTCGCGGCCCAGACGCCACGTACCAAGCCTGTCACCGACGCAGAGGTCGCAAGCATTACGCGTGACGCCATCCTGATCGACACACACGATGACGTGACCTCGAAGACAGTCGATGGCTACAACATTGGTACACATAACAGGGGCGGCCAGACCGATCTTCCGCGCATGAAGGGCTTCCTTGGCGCCGAGTTTTTCGCTGTCTACGTTGGAGCAGAGTATGTCGAAGGCAACCACTCCGCAAACCGCGCGCTGCAGATGATCGACACGACGCGCACCGACATCATCGCTGCGCATCCGAACGATTTCGTCTTCGCGACTACAGCGGACGAGATCGTCGCGGCCCACAACGAGCACAAGATCGCCGCACTGATGGGTATCGAAGGCGGTCATGCTATTGAGGACTCACTGCGCCTGCTGCGCGACTATTACGCGCTTGGGGTCCGTTATATGACGTTGACCCACTTCAACACCAACAACTGGGCCGACTCGCAGGGCGACTTTGAAGATACCAAGGTAAAGCACCACAACGGTCTGACGCCCTTCGGCAAGGACGTCGTCCGCGAGATGAACCGCCTAGGCATGATGGTCGACATCTCGCACACGGCAGACAAGACGTTTTACGATGCGCTCGAGGTTTCTTCTGCGCCGATCATCGCTTCGCACTCGAGCTGTCGCGCCGTCTCCAACCATACCCGCAATATGACCGACGATATGATCCGTGCGCTCGCTGCGAAGGGTGGCACCATCCAGATCAACTTCGACTGCGCCTATCTTTCGCAGCGCTATTCCGACGCCTCCAAACCGATCATGGCCGATCTGCGGCCACGCTTCCAGGAGGCCCTGAAGATAGAAGACCCGGTCGCGCGCGCCGCTGCCATCGACAAGCTTGAAGAGGAGTCCACTGCCAAGCTGCCGCCAGCCACGCTCGCGGACGTTGTCGCGCAGATCGACCATGCAGTGAAGATTGGCGGCATCGATCATGTGGGGATTGGCACGGACTTTGACGGTGTGGGTTGCGTCCCCGCTGAGCTCAGCTCGTATGACAAGTTCCCTGCCCTGACACGGGCGCTGCTGGAGAAAGGGTATTCTGGCACCGACATCAAGAAGATCTACGGGGGCAACATTCTTCGCGTGATGCGCGCCGTGGAGCAACGCGCGCGCGAGTTGAAGTCGACTCCGCCGATCGAAACCAAGTTCAGTAAATAGCCTCGCGCGGAACCTTGATCACTCAGGATGCGTAAAGGAAGAGAATGACGCCGCTTCCCACAACTGAGGTCGAGATCGACGATTTTCTCGCGGCGTTCGAATCAGGCACGCTGCCCAAGGAGCGCTGGACGCACGCAGCGCATCTGCTCGCCGGGGCCTGCTACGTCCATCGGCTCGGGCAGGCTTTGGCGATCGACCATATGCGGCAATGCGTCCGGCGATACAACGAAGCCGTGGGTGGCAAGAACACTGCGACTTCTGGTTACCACGAAACGATCACCATTTTCTGGATCAAGGTCCTCGATACGCTCTTCCTCCAAGCGCGGCCCATCGACCGGGGGGAGTTCGCCGCATTGGCTGTTGAGCGCTATGCAGGGCAGCGCGACCTGTTCCGGCGCTTCTATGACTTCGACGTCGTCGCGTCTACGGAAGCTCGCGCAGTCTGGATACCTCCGACACTCGAAGTGGTCGAAGACAGTGCTGCTACGCATCTGGACATCGCAACACAATAAAGACGGGGGCTGAGTAAGACCTGTTCGATTTGGCCACCCGGTTCGAATACGGCGATTTCGCTTGATTGCCGACCGTTGGGATGGGATACTTCGGAGGAAAATACGATTAAGTTGACGCGCGCGACCTGGGCCTAGAGGACTCGCGGGTGCTCTTGGAGGACTGCATGGCTAGTGTGGCTGGAGCGGGTCTTGATGAGGGCATGGTGGCGCCGGGAGTTGCCGAGGAACTCGCCGGCCCGGCACATATAGAGTTGAATCCATTGAGGCCGGTCGCTCGAGGAGAGCGGATCAGCAGCATGGATGTGCTGCGAGGCTTCTCACTGATGGGCATCCTCGTGATGAACATCACCGATTTTGCTTATGGATATACAAATTACCTCTATCCACTGAGCACGGTGAAGCCGGTGTTTAGCGGGCCGCACTGGAAGATCAATACCGCTGCGTGGTTCCTGCGCTGGATCCTGGCCGAGGGCAAGATGCGCGCGCTGTTTTCCATGTTGTTTGGGGCGGGCGTGATTCTGCTGACGGAGCGAGCACTGGCGCGAGGGGCGGGGATACGGGCAGCAGATATCTTTACGCGGCGGAACATGTGGCTGGTGCTTATTGGGATGTTGCACGGATACCTGATCTGGAGCGGCGATATCCTGTTTTATTACGGCTTGGCGGCACTACTGTTCCTGTTTCCGTTCCGCAATGTTCGCGTAAAGAGGCTGATGTGGGTGGCGGGAATCATCCTGTTTATCAACTCGCTTTTGATGTTCGGAGGACAGTACGGAAGCGCTTATAGCGCGCAAAAGGCCGCTGCAAAGGCCAATGCGAGGCTGGCGCAACATCAGACACTGACTGAAGATGAGGTGGCCGCCCTGAAGCGTTGGAGTAGTGTGCAGGAACACTGGCGGATGAGCGACAAGAAGAAGTACGAGGACATCGCCGCTATGCAGAAGGGGTACTTGAAGGCGCAGGGGCATATGGCGGGAAATGTGCTGGAGGGCGAACTCAAGGGCGCGTATTTTGGGTTCGGGGATTGGGTTGGGCTGATGCTTCTCGGCATGGCGTTGTACAAGAATGGGTTTCTGGCCGGCAGGTTAAGTATGAAGACGTATGCGTGGACTGCGGTGATCGGGCTTGTGCTGGCTTGGGGTGTGACTGGCTTTGGGGCCTATAAGGCGTGGGCGGGACACTTTGATATGTTCAAGACTTTTATTTGGATGCAGGCACCGTATGACATAGGCAGGATTGCAGGTGCGCTGGGAAATGCTGCGCTTCTGGTGATTTTGTTGAAGGCAGGTGTTGGGAAGTGGCTGCTGGCACGGATCGCGGCGGTGGGACAGATGGCGCTTTCGAATTATCTGCTGACGAGCCTCACGATGATGACGATCTTTGTCTGGGGGCCCTGGCACTGGTACGGCTATGTGGAGTATTACAAGGTTTACTATGCCGTGGCGGGGATGTGGGCCTTCAATATGGCGTTTAGCACCGTCTGGCTGCGGTACTTTGAGTTTGGGCCGATGGAGTGGGTCTGGCGATCGCTGACCTATTGGAAACGCCAGCCGATGCGGACCCGTGCGGAGGCCCAGGTCACAACATAGCGATTTTTTTAGATCGTGGTGGATCGGTGTTTTTGCAGGGGTTTTTGCGAAAATGTGGAGGCAGATTGTGGTTTTTTGATGGTTAATTTGTGGTGGAATGATGGTGAAAGATGGTCAGAAAACGACCTTAAATTGCGCGTGAAAATTTTCCACGTTTTTTAGATTTATTTTTGGGCAGTCCCGTCCTGGGAAGACGGCGGACGCTCAGCGTGACGGATGACGTGGACTATTTCCGGACGAGCGACGGCCCGGAAGTACTATTGGTCAAGGAGTCGGAGCCGTGACCACCCGTCAACCGAAGGTCCACACTCAACTCGAGCGAGTCGCGATCCAGATGTTTGCCGCCAATGATCGCATGAACCAGGTCCTTATCGAACATCTTGACCCTGCCGCCTGGAGAGCCAGGCCGCCCGGCAACGTCCGCACGATTGCGGCGATCTTTACACACGTGCACAATGTCCGAACCAAGTGGGTCAGGCTTACGGCACCTGACCTGAAGGTCCCGCGACAGTTGAACCGCGCGCACTGCACGCCGCAGCAGGCCCGTGCGGGATTGGCCGAGAGCGCGGCTCGCTGCGGGGAGATGCTCGCTGAAGCGCTGGGTGGGGGAGGACGAATAGAGAAGTTTCGCAGAGATGGCTGGGCCCCGGCGTGGCCGGTTGGCGTCGAGATGCTCTGTTACATGGTCGCTCACGAGGCCCACCATCGCGGGCAGGTGTGTATGCTCGCGCATCAGCTCGGATTCGCGTTGCCGCACAAGGTGGGGGACGGGACCTGGAACTGGGAGAAGCTTTGGAAGGAGTGCGGGTCGCCTAAGGGCCCTGGCTACGATTCAATGTGAGCCAGTCGCCTACCTTGCGGCGACTTTTCTGGGCCGTCCGCCAAGGACGCCGTTGGCGCGAGCGGCCACGGCTTTTGTCTTGCTTCGGGAGGAGCCACCAGCCGCACCGAGGCGGGCAGCCATCCACTTTCGGGACCCCAGGAAGCCTTCGAGGAGCGCCGGGACATAAAGGTCTGCGTCGAGTTTGGGGAAGTGAAGACCGAAGCCCGATGGGGTTATCTCGATCTCATTCAATTGCGCGGGCCTGGCATCTTCCAGCCCTTGCGCGTCTTTCGGAGAGAAGAAGATGCCGATGCCGGTCGAGAGTTTGACGATAATGTTTCCGGACCTGCGATCGAAGTATGCCGATGTTGCGGCCGGAGTACCGGCCTTGAGCGCCTTGGTCCTGGCGTTCGCCTGTTTGAATTCCAGATTAGTGATTGTCATGTATCTCCTTCCAAACGGCGCATAGCTCGGAAACGTGTTTGTTTAGGACCTGGGCGATGCGGTTGAGTTCGCGAGCTGGAAAACCGTCGTTCTCGCGAAGCCTGACCGAACCTGCAGGACAGTTCAGATAGAAGACAGCTTCAGCCTCCGGACCGATGACGTGAACATGTGCTGGCCGGTGGTCGTTCGGGTAGATGACTACTCGAAGGTTGCCAATTCTCAGAACGGGCAGGATAACATATTCCTAAGCGGTTGGGTTATTTCGCATTGTGTCAAAAGGAAACCGATTCGCGCGGACCTGCTGCTCACCTCTGCGCCTTCATGAATTCACGTACCAGCGTCGCAATCTCATCTGCTTTAGTGTCGAGCGCGAAGTGTCCTGCGTCGAGTACGTAGACCTTCGCGTTCGGTACGTCCTTGCGGTAGCGTTCCGGCTCGCCGAGATCGAAGGAGAGATCGTGCTTGCCCCATAGGACCAAAAGCTTTGGCTGCGTCTTCTGCATCCACGCTTGCCACTTTGGATAAGCATCGACGTTCGTGCGGTAGTCATAGAAGAGATCGCTTTGAATCTGCGCCTGCCCTGGCGCGTTCAGAAATGCGTACTCGTCGGTCCAGAGATCCGGGTCGTAGAGTTCGATGTTGGGATCGTCTCCGATGTGGCGAACCTTCGTGGTTTGGAGCGATAGAAGATTTGTGCGCAACGCTTCTTCGTGAGCAGACCGGTCTGCCCAGAACGCCCGCCGTGTTGCCCAGTTCGCGCCAAGGCCTTCGTTGTGAGCGACCGCGTCCTGAACGATGA
>Ga0210387_10002479_pt1 | contig 14122 bp, 13 predicted proteins | sample IncBWC7OmetaG_FD_160108 | JGI IMG/M metagenome (GOLD analysis project Ga0210387, IMG submission 160108) | Forest soil microbial communities from Barre Woods Harvard Forest LTER site, Petersham, Massachusetts, United States - Inc-BW-C-7-O ...
GGAAAATCCCAGGCGTAGCCATCGATCCCGCGCTCGAATCGCAGCACCATTTCGCCGGTGCCGCCGCTGGTTGGCACGTAGGCCAGTCGGGTCGGCTCCAGCGCGACGCGCAATCCGGGCGCCGCGGCCGCTCTCACCGTACTCGCGGCGCCATCCGCTCCGATCAGGAAACGCACGCGCGCCTCGGCGACGGACCAACCGCCTTGTGCCTCGCGAACCGGCGCGCGCACGGCCGCAACGGTCACGTGCGCGCCGGCCGAACGAGCGCGGTCGAGTTGCCATGCGCCAAGCGTGTGCCGGGCGATGATGTGGATCGGCCGCCGCAGCTGGAGCTCGAGCGGCGGAACATTTTGATCCGTCGTGATGCGCACGTGGTCAATCGGCCGCGCCCGCGGGAGCACTTCGGCGATCTCCGGCACGGCATCCGTTAGCGCAGCCGTGAGCCCGCCGCCGCATGGTTTCTCCCACGGCGCTCGCGGATCCCAGAGCAGCACGTCGACACCCCGCGCCGCCAAACGTTCGGCCACTCGCGCGCCCGCCGGTCCGGCGCCGACGACGCCGACCTCGGCGTCATACGATCCGCTCGTCATTTCTATTACTGTTCACTCATGACGCTTCTTATTCAATATTTGCTGGCTGCTTTGACGCTGCATACCTCCGCGCACTTGCACCTGCTGCGCTCGGAGCCGTCCGCGAACGATACCGTCGCGACGGCGCCGGCGGCGATCAAGTTCTGGTTCTCCGAGCGGCCTGAGGTCGCCGTGACAATGGTGAAGCTCGCCACATCCGCCGGCACACCCGTGCAGCTGGCACCGCTCGCGGTCGACACTGGCGCGCACGGGCCGCTCGTCGCCGCCGTTCGTGGGCAGATCGCAAAGGGCGCCTACACGGTCACCTGGCGTTCGACGGCCATGGACGGGCATCCGTCGTCCGGAAGCTTCAACTTCGTGGTGTCACACTGAGTGCTGGCACGGTACTCGGTGACATTGGTCGTTGGCTGACCTTCGTTGGCCTGACGACCGTTATCGGCGCCGTCGCTTTCTACTACGGAACCCTGAGTCGGGCGGGGATCGCTGACAAAGACGCGCTCGCGCGAAGCGTGGCGCGCCTTGGGACATGGGCGGCGGTCGTATTGATCCTCGGTGCAACGGTTCGCGCGTGGGATCAGTACGCGAGCCTCGTGGATCCGACGGGGACGATGGATGAGAAGCGCGCATTCGTCGGCGCGATGTTGCTGCACACAGAGTGGGGCCGCATCTGGATCGCGCAGGTCGTGCTCGCGGCGGCCGCGTGGTGGTCGTTCGCCAGGCGTGCCTGGCCGGTGACGCTCGTATTGGCGGCAGGACTGGCGTTGACGCCATCGCTCGCGGGACACGCCATGGGCGATCAGTCGCACCGGATCGTAACCATCGCGGCAGATGCGCTCCATGTGGCGGCCGCCAGCACGTGGCTCGGCACCCTCTTCGTGTTCGCGCTCGTCGTGATTCTCCCTCGCCATGAAGGCGCACTAGCATGCGTGCGGGCATTCTCGCCCGTCGCACTGATCTCGGCGAGCACGCTCGCGATCACCGGGCTCTGGGCGTCCTACGTCCACGTCGGCACCTGGTCCGCCGTGCTCGGCTCGACCTACGGTCGCACGCTCTGCATCAAGCTCGCGCTGGTCGCCGCGGTCGCCGGCGTCGGAGCCTACAACTGGCGCTGGGCCACGCCGAGACTCGCCGGCGGAGAGCAGCATGCGCTCCGCAACTCGGCGCGCGCCGAATTGCTCCTCGGCGCGCTCGTGTTGTTGGCGACAGCGATTCTCGTCGCTACGCCTTTGCCTGGCGAGATGACCGGGATGTAGCTCCCTCTAGCTCAAGCAGTCGGCGCTTGCGGTCGATGCCCCACTTGTAACCGCCCTTCCCGCCGTCCGTGCGCACGACACGGTGACACGGCACGACGATCGCGGCAGGATTCGCCGCACATGCACCGGCGACCGCGCGCACGGCCTTGGGACTGCCGATCGCCTCGGCGATTTCGGTGTACGTCCGAGTCGCGCCCGGCGGAATCTCCCTGAGCGCAGCCCAGACGCGCATCTGGAACGCGGTCCCACGGAGGTCCAATGGCAACGCCGAGAGACCGTTGCCGCGCTCGATTGACTCGACGATTGCCATGGCGGTCGCCGCGACCCCCGACTCGTCGCGCACGAGCGTCGCCTCGGGATACTCGTAGCCGAGCGTAGCCTCAAGGGCCTGCACTTTGTCGTCGAGCATCACCGTCGCGACCCCGCGATCAGTCATGCCGACGAGCAAGAACCCGAGCGCCGATGGAACGACCGCATAGCGAATCGTCACGCCCCGCCCGCCACGCCGATACGATCCCGGCCGCATGCCGATCTCCGTCGCCTCACGGCCATAGGTCGCCCGGCCCACACTCGCGCCTTTGCGCAGATCGCTCTTGAAGCGCTCTCGCTGCCGCGCTTCCTGGTAGGCCTTTGGCGAAACGCCGACCAGCCGCGTGAACGCGCGCTGGACGTGCCACGGGCTCAAGCCCACGGCTTTTCCGAGCCGGGCCAGCGGGACGCGCTGGCCGACTCGCGCATCGAGATACTCGCGCGCAGCCTGGACGCTGCGCTCGATGGGCGCGCCATCGGCCGCATGCGGCCGGCAGCGGCGACAGGGCCGGAAGCCCGCGTGCTCGGCCTCGGCCGGCGTGTCGAAGAACTGGGTGTTGTGCCGGTGCGGTCGCCGCGCCGGACAGCTCGGGCGGCAATAGATGCCCGTCGTCCGCACGGCCATAACGAACGCGCCGTCGAAGGAGCGGTCCCGGGTCGCAAACGCGGTCCACCGCTCGTCATTGGTCATCTGGGTTGGTTTGATCATGGAACGAAGATCACAACTCCGGCCCGCCGGAACGACCAAAACCTTGCTCTCAAACTCCGAAAGCTAAGCGCCTCTGAGAAGCGCCCCGACGGCCGCCCGGGAGGAGGCCCCTAACTTGGCGAGCACGCGCTCGGTATGCCGGCGGGCCGTATGCGGGCTGATCTGCAAAGACGCTGCGACGTCGTCATTTCGGCGGCCGGCGGCCAGGAGCCGGGTGACCTGGATCTCCCGTGGCGTGAGGCCAAACCGGAGCTTGAGGGCCGAGTCGTCCGGCGTGGGCGCGGGGCCGACGCGTTCGATGGCCACGAGCACGGTCGATGACCCCGCGAGCTCCTCGCCGGCGTAGCAGCCGCGGATACGGTACCGGTGCTGTGCCGTGCGCAGCTCCGAGCCAATGGCGCGGCGCGCCTGGGTGAGACTGCGCGCGCACGCGAGCATCGCGGTCCGGACGCGATCGCGCTCCCACTCATCGACCAGCATCCGCATGATCGCCGGCGTCTCGTGGAGCACGCGCCCGCTCGCTTCGACGAGCATGAGCCCTTCGCGCATCGCATCGAGCACTCGCAGGAACTCGGCCCTCCGCCGCGCGAAGCGCTGTCGCATCTCGATCCCCACCGCGAGCGCGGGTTGCAGCAGCCGCAGCATCGCCAGTGCTTTCTCGCCGAACGGCTGCACACCGCCGCGATCGCGCGTCACGACGACGACACCGAGACCTTCATTCGACCGGCAGATGGCCTGCATGCCCGCGAACTGATCGTCGTCGAAGACGGGGACGTCCGCGGGCGGCGGCACCAGGGGAAACGCGGCCGCGAACCCATCTTCGCTGAACGTCGGATCCGCGCCGGCCTCTATGGCCGGGACGAGCGTGAACATTGCGCCGTCGCAATCGAGCGCGCGCTTGATGGTCCGCGTGACCGTCCGCCGCCAATCATCGACTCGCTCGTGCGCGAGTGGAGAGAGCAGCGCCTCGGCTGCCGATTCCATCCTTTTGAGGTCAGTCGGCGAAAATGTCACGGACACGTCAAGCGACCTCGTCTTGCTGGGGCCACATGATACGATGTTTCCCTAGGATGCGGAAGATGGATAGTCGCGTCCTTTCCACCTCGACCGTACGCCGCGCCACCCGCGAATGGCTGAGGTGATCGTCATCGCCAGGTAGAGCGTTCCGGCCAGCGGGAGCGCGAGCGCCCAGGCGGGCGAGCGGCCGTAGAAACGCAGGACCGGGATGTACGTGGCCATCATCGTGGCCAACGCCGCGCACGCGGTCCACCGCGTATGAGAGTCGAATACGCCGAGCACCGGAAGAAAGAAGGCAAGAACCAGCATCGCGATGCATGCGACCAGCAGCAGTGTCGAGTATTGGAGCTGGGCGAACGCCGAGCGGGCGACCATCGACCATATGGGCCGCAGCCCGTGCATCGTTCGCCGACTGATTGCCGAGTGCGTGAGGCCAAGCCACGTTCGTCCGCCGCCTTGTTTCACTGACCTCGCCAGGGCGCAGTCATCGATGATCGCGTTGCGGAACGAGGCGAACTCTAGCCGAGCGGTCTCGATGAGCACGCAGCCGCCTGCCGCGGCCGCCACGATCTTGCTGCGACCATTCGATAGGCGAAACGGGTACAGCAGCTTGAAGAAGTAGACAAACGCGGGAATCAGCAATTTTTCCCACGCCGATTCCATCTCCAGGACGGCCATCAAGGACACCAAGGCAAAGCCTTCGCGCTGGCGTTGACGCAGCGCTGAAACGATGCCGGGCGCGAGCTCGATGTCCGCGTCGACGAGGAGTGTCAGCGGCGTCGATACCGTGCGGCGGCCTTGCTCGAGCGCCCACAGCTTGCCAACCCATCCGGCGGGCAACGGTTGGCCGGAGATGACCTCCGCACCAGCTTGCTGCGCGAGATTCGCGGTGTCGTCGGACGACCCGTCATCAATGACGACAACTCGTCCGACGCCTTGCGCCATGAGCGCGCCCACCGTGCGAGCGACCGTCGGTGCTTCGTCGCGTGCGGGTACTAGGGCCGTTACATCATCGTGGCGCAAAGACGCCGTGGACGGATCAGCATCCAAGCGCTCGACCGTACTCCACGCGCGCCACGGTGCGAGGAGGACGATCAGCCAGAGCCCTAAAGCCGCGGCAGCGATCAGCTCGATTTTCTGACCGGGAGCGGCTGGCGACCGGTTTGCTTGTACTTGATCTCGGGATCAGGCGCGAACGGCCCTTCGGTGCGCGGGCCACGCAGCGAGACGAGCATCGCCTTGATTGGATGCGCGAAGACATCGTCAACCGCCGATCCCTCGTACCCGCAGTGCGCCATGCAGTTGTCGCACTTGGGATTCTTGCCGGTGCCGTAGTTGTCCCAGTCCGTGTCGTCCATGAGCGCCTTGAACGACGGCGCGTAGCCTTCGTTGACGAGGAGGTAGCACGGCTTCTGCCAGCCGAACACGTTGCGCGTCGGTGTGCTCCACGGCGTGCACTCGTACGGCTGATTTCCCGCGAGGAAATCGAGGAAGAGTGTCGAGTCCGTCATCGGCCAGCCCTTCTTCCGGCCCTGGCCGCGCTTGAAGATCTCGCGGAAGAGCTTCTTGCTCTCGTTGCGCCCGAGGAAGACGTCATGGCGCGGGGCTTTCTCATAGCTGTATCCAGGCGACAGCGTAATGCCCTCGACGCCGAGATCGTCCGTCACAAAGTCCAGGAACTGGGCAACCTTGTCGGGATCTTCCCCTTGGAACAGCGTGCAGTTGATCGAGACGCGGAATCCCCGCCGCCTGGCCAACCGAATCGCCGTCACAGCCTTCTCAAATACTCCATCGCGGCAGACCGACGCATCGTGGCGCTCCTGCAGCCCGTCCAGATGCACGGAGAACATCAAGAAAGGCGAAGGCGTGAATTCGTCGAGGCGCTTGGCGAGCAGGATCGCGTTTGTGCACAAGGAGACCAGTTTTCCCTTTGCCAGGATCTTGTTGACGATCTCTGGCATGTCCTTGTGAATGAGCGGCTCACCGCCCGGAATCGCGACCACCGGCGCACCGCACTCGTCGACGGCGTCCAAGCACTCCTGGACGGTCAGGCGTTGACGCAGAATGTCGTTTGAATAGGCAATCTTGCCGCAACCGCTGCACTCGAGATTGCACTGAAACAGCGGTTCGAGCATGAGCACGAGCGGAAAGCGCTTCTCGCCCTTGATCTTCTTGCCCACGACGTACCGTGCAATGCGCGCTTGCGCCGCAAATGGAATTCCCATATCACGCAATCTCCATATCAATCAATTCGGCTGGCAACCGAAAAGTCGTCGTCTCTTTCACGCCGTCGATCGTCGAGATCGACCCGATCCCCATCGAGCGCAGCCGCTCGATCACCTGGTCCACAAGCACCTCAGGCGTCGATGCCCCGGCCGTGATTGCCACCTTTCCACCGTTGGACGGCAGCCACGCCGGATCGATATCCTTGGCGCCCTCGATCAAATATGACGGCACCCCGAGGTGGGCGCCGACTTCACGAAGCCGGTTGGAATTGGAACTGTTCCGGGCCCCGACCACAAGCAGAACATTCGCCGTAGCGCTGAGCTTCTTTACCGCATTCTGCCGATTCTGGGTCGCATAACAGATGTCGTCCAGTCCCGGTCCCTTGATGCTCGGAAACCTGGCCTTGAGGGCGTCGACCACTTCCCTCGTATCATCAATACTGAGCGTAGTCTGCGTGACGTAAGCGAGCTGATCAGGATCGGCAACTTCTAACTGATCAACCTCTTCGACAGTGCACAGCACATGAGCCCGTTCGACTTGGCCGAGGGTCCCGGAGACCTCGACGTGCCCCGCATGGCCGACGATGATGAGCTCGCGGCCGTCGCGGGCGTAGCGTTGGGCCTGTAGGTGGACCTTGGTGACCAGCGGGCACGTGGCGTCCAACACACGGAGGCCACGAGCGGCGGCGTCGTCTTCGACTTTGCGCCCCACGCCGTGGGCACTGAAAATCAGCACGGAGCCCGCGGGCACGTCGTTCAGGTCTTCGACGAAGATCGCGCCCCGCTGCTCGAGATCCTCGACCACGCGCCGATTGTGCACGATCTCGTGGAGCACGTAGACGGGCGACCCGTGTACTTCGAGTGTCCGCTCCACGATCTCTATCGCGCGGACCACGCCGGCACAGAAGCCGCGGGGCTGCGCTAGTATCAAGTCCATACGCCTGCCCCTCGTCGAAACCACTCTGCCGCGGCTTTGAGCGCCGCTCGCGCATCGCCCGGCGCATAGCCCAGCTCGCGCACGGCCCGCGCACTCGAAAAGTACATAGACTTGGCCGATAATCGCACACCGTCGACCGTGGCCAGCGGCTCCCGGCCACTCACATGCGCCCAGCCTTCGGCGATATACGCGATCGGCAGCACCGCCCGGTGCGATAGCCGCCACCGTGGCGGCCGGCGACCGGACACGAGCGCCAACTCAGTTAAGATCTCGCGCAGCGTCATGTTCGTTCCGCCTAAGACGTACCGGCGGCCGATGACGCCTTTTTCGTACGCGAGGAGATGGCCGGCCGCGACGTCGTCGACGTGCACGACATTGAGCCCGGTATCGACGTAGGCCGGCACCCGGCCGTTGATCGCATCGCGGATGAGTCGGCCGGTGGGTGTCGGTTTGACGTCACCGGGACCGACAGGTGTCGAGGGATTGACGATGACAACTGGCGCGCCCGCGGCGGCCATCTCGCGCGCGACTCCTTCGGCCAAGAATTTGGAGCGCTTATAGTGGCCGATCATGTCGTCGAGCGTCGACGGCGTGTCCTCATCTGCGGGATGACTATCGGAGCCGTAGCCCAGCGTCGCGACGCTACTCGTATAGACGATACGGTCGACTCCGCTCTTCATGGCTGCCTGCAATACCGCACGCGTTCCGTCGACGTTGGTTGCGTACATCGGTCGCGGATCGGGTACCCACAGCCGATAGTCGGCCGCGACGTGAAACACCACCTGACAGCCTTTGACCGCATGCTCGACCGACCGGGCGTCCGTGAGATCTCCCGCAACCACCTCGACGTCGAGGTGTTGGAGATTGCGGCGATCAGCATGCGGGCGCGCCAGCACGCGCACGGTGTGCCCGCTCGCGACGAGTCGGCGAGCGACTGCCGCTCCAACAAATCCCGTCGCACCGGTGACGAGCGCTTTCACGCACCCTCCAGCACCGGCGCCACGCTCATCATCGTCCGGCCCGCGAGCCGCATCCCACGCGCCAGCGTCGGGAGGGCCGCGATGTCGCCGGGATTCTGTATCAGGGCGCCGAGCAGTCTCATGAGGCTCAGCGCACCAGAGCCATCGATGGCGGTCACCACACTCGCCGGCACGACCGTGTCGGCCGAATCAGAGATCGCGCGCACGACGATCCATGGTGCCCCTGCCTCTCGTGCCACGGCGCCGATCGCCGCACTCTCCATGTCAGCCGCGAGCGCGCCGCATCGATCAGCTAGCGCGCGCTTCTCCTTGGCGTTCCGCAAGACCTCGGTGGGACACGCCAGCGTGCCGCGCACGACGGGGACGATGTCGCGCAGCGCGAGAGCGACGCGCGCAGTCCACGCGAGGTCCGGCACGAGCGGCACACTGTCGTTGTCGCCGACGACGCGATCAGCGAGGATGAGCGTCCCGACGGCGAGCGAGGGAGCGAGTGCGGCGGCCGTGCCCCAAGAGATGAGCGCCTTCGCGCCGTCAGCGATGAACGCTCGTGCGGCCCGCCGAGCGTGCTCGGCGCCGACACCTCCCACGCGCACTTCCAGCGCCGACGCTCGCAGCCACCGCGCCTCAGCCGGAAGTGCGGCGACGACGCCCGTCACGCCGCCGCGCCTGAGCGCGTCAGCGTGCGGTATCGCGCCAGCGCCCACAACGGGAAGTACTTCGCGTATCCGTGATACTTGAGGAAGAACACCCGCGGGAACCCGGGCGCGTTGAACCACGGATCGTCCCACTGCCCATCCGCGTCCTGCCGCGAGAGCAGGTACGCGACCCCGCGCCGCACCGCGGCCGAATCGACCTCCCCAGCAGCAAGGAGCCCAAGGACACCCCAGGCAGTTTGACACGCGGTGCTGGGATCGCGCCGAGGAGCGCAGCCCTGGTCCCAGTAGCTCTCGTTCGACTCGCCCCAGCCACCGTCGGCATTCTGGCGATTCTTGAGCCACGCCGCTCCGCGCGCGATGACCGCCCGGTCGGCGGGTCCACCCGCTTGCTCCAGCGCCGTCAGCACCGACCACGTGCCGTACACGTAGTTGGTTCCCCAGCGCCCGAACCACGAGCCCGCGGGCTCTTGCTCATCACGCAAGAACGCGAGACAGCGCGTCAACGCAAACCGGTGCTCGGGCCGTCCGTAGCGTGCGAGCGCCAGCGCGCAACGCGCGCTGACATCGCTGGTCGGCGGATCGAGCAGTGCGCCGTGATCCGCGAACGGAATCTGATTGAGATATCGCGCGGTGTTGTCGGCATCGAACGCACCGAACCCACCGTTCCGGCTTTGCATCCCGACGATCCACTCGGCCGCCGAGGCCATGGACTCGTGATAGCGCGCGCGCGAGCCGGACTGCGACATGGCCCACGCGACCGCCGACGTGTCGTCGAGGTCGGGATAGTGGGGATTCGCGAACTGGAACGCCCAGCCGCCGCCTCGGACGCCCGGCCGTACGTCCCGCCAATCGCCAGGCTGAGCCTCTTTGAGCTGCTTCGAGACGCACCAATCGAGCGCCCGGTCCGCCGCGACCTCTGCCGCCTCGTCACCGACTTCTTGGAGCGCGAGCGTGGCGAGTGCGGTATCCCACACTGGTGAGACGCAGGGCTGACAGTACGCCGTCTCCTCGCCGATCACCAGTAACTTCTTGAGCGCCTCTCTCGCCTGCACGCGATATGGGTGATCGTAGCCGTATCCCAAGGCGGCGAGTGCTTCGTACGCGTTGACCATCGCGGGGAAGATGCCGCCGAGTCCGTCGGTGCCGTTGAGGCGCGCCGTAAACCATCGGGTTGCGCGAACCAGGGCACGACGGCGGGCCGCGTTGGGAATGCGAGGCTCGCTCTTGCGCCCCAGCGCATCGAGAGCAGCGAACGCGCGACTCAGTGTCGATCGCGCCGGAAAATATTCTTTCTCTTTTTCCGGCGGCGTGACGAAGAGCTCACGGATGTCGACGCGGCGCGGGTTGCGGGCGCGGAGCTTGAGGCTGCAGAGAATGGCCAGCGGCACCATGACGGTGCGCGACCAGTACGAGACTTTGGTGAGATGAAACGGGAACCACCGAGGCAAGAGCACGATCTCGACGGGGAGGAACGGACACCCCCGCCAGGGGATCTGCTCGAACAGCGCCAGCGTGATGCGCGTGAACACGTTCGCCCTGGCCGCGCCACCATGCGCGAGGATGGCCCGCTTGGCGCGCATCATATACGGCGCCTCGGGGCTCTCGCCGGCCATCTTGAGCGCGTAGTAACACTTCACCGAGCAGGAGAGGTCGAACGCGCCGCCGTGGAACAAGCCCCAGCCACCGTGCGCCTCCTGCTTCGCGCGCAGGTGCCTGGCCAATCGGCCTTGCAACGACGGATCGATTTCATCCATGAAGTGCATCATCAGGATGTACTCGGCCGTGATCGTGCAATCGGCCTCGAGATCGAACCGCCAATACCCCTCACTATCCTGCTGCGCGATCAGCGCCTTGGACGCGCGGGTGATGCCCGCCTCCAGTGCGCTTGGATCCGGTTGTGATTCAATATCAATGACGCTGACGAGAGATGAGCTCATGCGACCGAAGCAACAGGTGACAGGGCGATCGGCGTAAGCGGCAACCCTTCGGCCGCGCGCTCGAACAAGCGTGACAGTAACCGGTCATTCCGCACCAATACTGACGTGACGAATACCGTCGCGCGGACCGTCCGGCGTGAGACCTTCACGCTCTGCCCCGAGAGGAAAGTTGGGTTTCCATGGACCTTACGCAACGTCAATACGGCCAATCCTAAAGCCCACAAGAGAAAGCGACGGATACCGGTTTCGCTTCTGGGAATCGCCAAGGTGTAGGAGAGGGCGTCCCGGAGGTGCTGGTGGGCGATGCCGATGACCTCGTCGATCGAGACATCGCGCGGCATCCACGAGACACCGCGCCGGCGATCGTCCCACACGTCCTTGATGATGTTGGTCATCTGGAGCCCGAGCCCGAACGAGACGGCGAGCGGCGCGAGTTGCTCGCGACGGGCTTCGATCTCGGGCGAGTAGGCGCAGAAGAGCTCCGTCAACATCTCGCCAACAACGCCAGCCACGCAGTAGCAATAGGAGTCGAGCTCCGCGACGTCCGAGAGCCCCGCGAGGCTGGCGTGGCGCTGAAACCGGGGCATCCCATCGCACATGACGCGGATGCAGCGTTCCAATGCGGCTCGCTGACGCGGTCCAAACGAGGCCGTGACCCGAATAACTCCCGGCGTCTCGCGAATGAGCTCGCGCTCGTCGTCCGAGGTCGACGCCGTCAACAGCGGCTCGAGCTCACGGGCGAACGCCGCGGCGGGCTTCCGGCCCGCCACGATATCTACGAACCAGTCCGAGAACCGCAGCTTCTGGTCCGCCGACAGCGCGACCTCGTCCTCGATCGTATCTGCAATTCTGCAGAGCAGATATGCATTGGTGACGACCGAACGTAGCGCGGACGGCAGCTGTGGAATCGTCAGCGCGAAAGTTCGCGAGACGCCCGGCAGCAAGCGGTCCTGCAAGGCTCCTGCGTTAGTACTCATCGGCTCCTGTAGGTCCCGAGTAGGGAATGCGGCTGGGCCGGTCAGAGTTCCGCTCGGTCCAGTACCATGACAGAAGGGCCGGAAGCCCGAGCACTACCTGCCGCATCCGACGTGCCAAACTCAGCGCGAGGGAGACCTGAGGGGTCAACCCGACGGCGGCGCCAAACAAAACGAACCCGCCCTCCTGCGTCCCGAGGCCGCCGGGTACCATGAAGGTCGCGCTTTGCACCGCCGTCGCCAGACTTTCGAGCACAATCGCCATCCGTACGTCACCAGGCTGCCCAATCAACCGAAGCGCCAACCAGGTCTCGAAGGCGCCGACCAGGAATCCTACCAGTTGCCATACGCCGCACGCCACGACCGCGAACCGGTCGGCATACATCGAATGGAGTACTTCATGAAACCGCGCGGGGTCGCCCCCGACCTGCTCCCCGCCACCGAGCGCGCCGATCACGCGTTGCATGAGCGCGAACGCCGATCGCCCCCAACGTTTGACAACCAGGACGAATAGGGGAATCGCAATCACGCTGATCACGAGGCCTATCGCAACTACTCGAACGGCTGGTCCAACTGTTGGGTAGCCGGCAAGTAATATCAAACCGATGGTCGCGAAGGTGACCTGAGCGACCATTGTGAGGGTCAGTTCCACAATGACGCTGGCACTTGCGGTGGACGCTGGGACACCACGTCGTACCAGGAGGCGGACACCGACGACCTCGCCGCCGACCCGTGCCACGGGCAACAGCCCAGCGACCGCTTCTCGGACTATTGCCCCCCAAGTGAGATACACGATGCCCGGGCTTTGGCGTCGTAGCAGAACCAACCAGGCTGCAGCGAAACAAGCCAACGGCACCACGTGTGCCGGCACTAGCCACAAGAGGCGCCAGCCAGCCATATCTAGCAGCCGTAGGATGTCGGGCAGCCCCTCGCGGAGCACGAGCAGAACGGCGGCGAGGAGACCGGCGCCAGCCGCGATCCAAAGCGCGGCGCGGACGCGCGAGGCGGATAAGCTCAAAACGAAATCGGGAACAGGAATAGGGCAGACGGGGATTCTAAGCTGGGACAGCCCGTCCAAGTTCCGAAGTTAGCCAGGAGCAATAGGTCTTACCATGGGATTCGTTGCTTTTGCGGCACTGGTGCTCGCCGTTTTTTCGCTTGTCTATGTTGCGCTCAGCGTGGTCGTGACGCTGATCTGGCGGAAGCGCATACCACGCCTCGCCGCTCCACAACCCCTACCACCGGTCAGCGTCTTGAAGCCGCTCTGCGGCCTCGAGCCGGGTCTCCTCGAAAACCTTCGATCGTTTTGCGAGCAGTCGCACACGAACTACGAGATCCTGTTCGGCGCGCGCGACGCGAACGATCCGGCGCTCGAGGTGGCGCGCCGTGTGGCGGCCGAGTATCCGCAGGTCGACATTCGGGTTATTCCGGGCGCGACGCGGATCGGTGAGAATCGAAAATGCAATACGCTGGCGCACCTCAAGCTGTTCGCGAAATACGACATGATCGTGATCAACGACAGTGACATTCGGGTCGGGCCTCACTACCTACAGCGTGTGGTCGAACCACTGACAGATCCGTCAGTCGGCATCGTCTCGTGCAGCTATCGCGGTCGTCCCGCCGGCGGCTTGTGGGCCGAGCTCGGGGCGTTGGCCATCGACGAGGGGTTTATCCCATCGGTGCTCGTGGCCAACACGCTCGGGTCGAACGCTTACTGCTCGGGTACGACGATGGCATTGCGTCGCGAGGTGCTGAGCGCGATCGGTGGGTTCGAGGTATTGGCTCCGCTTTTGGCCGACGACTACGAGCTCGGGCTCCGCGTGCGGCAGCTGGGCTTGAAGTGCGTGATTCCGCGCTATGAGGTCGTCGCGACGGTCAACGAGCCGACACTGACGGACCTCGTCCGACACGAGCTCCGGTGGATGCGTACGATCCGCACGGTCACGCCGGTCGGTCATGCGATGTCGTTTCTGACATATGTCGTGCCGCTCACCCTGCTGGCGAGCGCGGCCTTCGATTTCGCCCGCTGGTCGTTCGCGTTGCTGGCTCTCGCCGTTCTCTTGAGGGTCACACTACATTACGTCAGTTCAGGGTCGCCGGCGTGGGATCCCGATCGCGTGGCGGTGGACGCCCAGCGGCCGTGGTATCTCGTGTGGCTCGTGCCGATTCGCGATATCATGTCGTTCGTGATGTGGGTGATGAGTTACGCGAGCCGGCGTGTGACGTGGCGCGGTACTGAGCTCTGGGTGAGACCTGATGGAGTTCTCCGCACGAGAGAGGAGAGTTACGCTTAAATGATGCGCACGCTCTTTTTGCACCCTCCCTCGTATGAGGGATTCGACGGTGGAGCCGGCTCGCGATATCAGGCGAAGCGCGAGGTGCGCTCGTTCTGGTACCCGACGTGGCTCGCTCAGCCAGCGGCACTGGTGCCCGACAGCAAGCTCGTCGATGCGCCTGCGGCTGGCCTGTCGCTCGCCCAAGTCCTTACGCTCGCGAAGCAGTACGAGCTGGCTGTCTTACACACGAGCTCGCCAT
>Ga0210387_10002480_pt1 | contig 14119 bp, 13 predicted proteins | sample IncBWC7OmetaG_FD_160108 | JGI IMG/M metagenome (GOLD analysis project Ga0210387, IMG submission 160108) | Forest soil microbial communities from Barre Woods Harvard Forest LTER site, Petersham, Massachusetts, United States - Inc-BW-C-7-O ...
GGTCAACGCGCTCACATTAACACCGAGATCGAGCAGATGCCGAACGCCATCCGTATTGCCGACGCCCGCGAACTCCGCAAGCAGCTTGCCTCCCTGCGCCACCAATTCGCGAACCAACTCCGGCTCTTGCTCGGCAATAGTTCGCACCTTTGCCGAAACATTTCTAGCGCAGGCGGCAATCAATCGCTCCACGCCCTGCAGCTCGATCGCAATGCCGCGCCGTTCCATCAACTCCAGCACATCGCCGCGCCCTCTTCGCGCCGCCATAGCCACCCCCGACATCGCGGGGCCGGCTGTCTGCCGCGTGTCCGGCCGCTCCGCAACAAGCGTCGGGTCCGCGCCATGGTCCAGCAGCGCCTCGATAATGCTGATGCTGTTGTCGCGCAGCAGCGCATGATGAAACGCTGTTCTCCCCCAATGTGTAGCTCGATTCGGATCAGCTCCGTGCTCCAGCAGCCATTTGATCCCCTCGTAGTCGTGCCAGTCGGCCTTGCGCAGCAGCAGCGTCGTCAAGCTTGTATCGTTCAACTTCCCGCTCTCCACCAGAATCTTCAGTACCGTGTTGTCGTACGTTCCCACCACATGGTAAGGAGTCTCCCCGTCGTTCGGATCGGCGCCGCGCTCCAGCAGCAGCCGTGTCAGCTCCGAATGCTGGGCGAGTCCTGCAGCGCCATAAATCGCGCTCTCCCACTCAGGATGCGGCTCATGATCCACTTCCATCCACCCAGTATTCGCGCTTGCTCCAGCATCCAGCAGGGCTTTGGCCGACGCGACGAAACCGTCGGATCTCGCGCGATCGAGCCGCAAATACCTGGAGAAACACAAATGGGTCAGAGCATCCCATCCATACGGGCCGCCCTTCGCCGTCGCGTTGCGCGCATCAAGCACAAGGAACCGACGCACAGCTGCAGCGTCGCCAAGAATTGCCGCCGTATGTATGTCGCTGCTCGCCACCTCGGGATGCGCCGCGAGTACCGCCTCGGCGCGCTCTAGTGTCCCCGAGGAGTGCATGGCGTCGCGCGGAACGCACGCCGCACGAATGAAAGCCGCTACCGTATCGGCCATTTCTAAAGGTAGCTGAGCCACCAGTCCTTCTTCCTAGCTTTGAGATCGGCGAACCACCGGCATGGGAAATACAGCAGCACGATCGCCACCACCCAGACAGCGTAAAGCAGCCCGAGGTTCCACGTGTACCCTTCGGGCGGCCACGGATTGCCCATCGGATGATTCGTGAAGAGCCAGGGGCTCACCTCGCCTAGCCTGATCTTCGAAACTACCAGCGCCAGGACGTGGATCAATGGGATGTGGAGCATGTAGAAAAAGAATGGCACGCGGCCAAAGACGGAGATCCAACGGACGAAGGTCCCGCGCGCGCCTTCGAGCAGCGGGATCAACGCAATAATAGGACCCAGCGTCATAAGGAGAAAGGCCAACGATGCCGGGTACTTAGTGGTGTTCAGGAAAGCGAGGAGCGCAGGCATTGGCGGTGAGCCGTTCGGCCCCTGCGCTGCGGCGTGCCAGGGGCGCGGATCGCCGTAGAGATTGAATCCCCTCAGCACCAGGAAGAGTCCCATGGCTCCGAGCCCAATCGCCAGACAGAGGCGGTTTCGTCGCGAAGGTTCCATCGTCAAGACCTTGCCGAACGCATAACCCGCCGCCATAACCCCGATCCACGGAATGATCGAGTAGAGCACGATCAGGCTCGGACCGTCGGCTCCAAACTGTACCGGCCCGGCAAAGAAGCCCACGTAGAGAATCTTCCAAAGTCCCGACAGTCGGTTATCGGGAAGCGCCGGAATCAGTTTGCCGAGGTATGGATCCATCAGGTTGTGAGCGGAGATGATGACGACGCCGATCATCCCCACCAGTGCGAGAGGCAGTTTCACCAGCCCTGCCAGCAGGATCATGCACCAGCCGATAACCCAGATGACTCCAGCCATTTCGTAGTGCGCAAAATCGAAGTTGAAGGTCCACGCCACGCGGAGGAAAGTCAGTTCGAGGAAGATGAGCCAAACGCCTCGGATCAAAAGATGCCGGGAGAGGTCCGCATGCTTCCGGCCGTAGAAGAAGGCACTGGTTCCAGCCAAGAAGATAAATGCCGGCGCGCAGAAGTGGGTGACCCAGCGGGTGAAGAAGATGCCCGGCGTCGGGCCGCCGGCGGGAAGGCCCGAATAGACTCGCACATGGTCGATTGCCATTAGGATCATGACCGCGCCGCGGATCAGATCAATGGACGCGATCCGGGACATGGACGTGGCGGACGGTTCCACTCGGGTGGCGGAAAGCGTTGCGCTCATGATTTCCCCCCATCGCGCCGGAGAAGCCCAATCTCCGCGTGATCGCCGGAGGTGCAGCTTCTAACGATATCTCTTTCACGTTTCGTGAAGGGTTTGAGGCTCGGACGAGCCGGTAACGGCTTGGCATCCATTTACTACCTTCTTTTCGCAAATGCGAATCAGGCTAAAAGGTTCGTAAACTTGCTCGAAAATTAAAGGTGCGTGAGGCCCAAACTCTAACGCTCGCTCATGGTCACGTCAATTGACACAGGCTAACTGACCAAGGCGGACCGTCGGGAGGATGCAGTCCGAAACGAAAAAGGCGCTCTGCCTAGAGAGCGCCTCGAAAAAACTATTTTTTACCTGATATCGCAGAAAACCGTTCTTAGGCCTTCTTCTCTTCCGAGGGTTTCTCGGCCGGAGCTGCTGCCGTTGGAGGCGGTGGCGTCGACTGCGCTTGCGCCCCGGACATACCTTCCTTGAATCCGCGCACGCCTTCGCCAAGACCGCGCATCAATTCAGGAATCTTGCGCCCCCCGAAAAGTACGAGAATCACGATCGCAACAATCAACAAATGCATTGGGCTGTCCCACATAGGGCACCTACCTTTCGCGCCGGGATAGACGCACCCCAGCGCCGGGGCTACGCACTACATACATTTAAAGTATAACACGCTCATCCCCGGCCCGCCGCGTCACCCGCTCCCGGTCCAGATATTCCAGCAAAGGAATGGCATACTTTCGCGTGATGCCCGTCAAATCCTTAAATATCGGCACCGAGATTCGCTCGCCCTTCGCCTTCTTGTATGTAACGAGCTGCTCTTTCAGATGAGCCAGCGCATCCCGGTGAAAAATAAGCTCCGGGCTTACCCGGACAAGGTTCTTTTCTCGCAGCAATATTTGCAGCAGCTTCTCTGCGCGCTTCGCTTCAACGGAAAGCTTTGCCAACACCTCTTTAACGGATGGCACCGCCAATCCAGACTCAGCGAACGCTTTTTCAATTTCCCCTTTGGCCTGCGCTTCTTCCGGCTGCAGTGCAATCTGAGATCCTGCCCGCTTTACGATCTCGCCTTGCACGTCTAGTTTCTTCTCGCCAGCCAGTTCGTCGAGCGCCGCACGAAACGCCTCCGCCCGCACGCGCCTTCCCAGACTGGCGCGCAAATCTTCTCGTGCGATGCCTGGCGAAAGCGGATTCTCCTTGTGAAATCTTTCCACGCGCTCGCCGATCTTCCGCCGCACTTCGTCGAACGCCTTTCGCCCCAGCAAAATCAGTGGTTCTGACGAAACGATCTTGATTTCCGCAGCCACGTTGGGACGCTGAGCAACTTCCCGCACCTCGTTTTCAAACCAGGCAGTTCGCGCGACGATTTCGTCGAACTCTAAACCTAATATCGCTCGCTCCGTCATTGCGACAAGCACTTCATCACGTTTCCCACGCTCCATGATTTCAAGGAACGCAGGCCGGCCCGAATCTCGCACCGTCGGCCGCCTTGCCAGGCAATCCAGCACTTCCCCTCCACCGATCGTAACGACCGGCGAAAACTGCCGTACGATGAACCGGTCACTGGGCAGCAGCAACACGTCATCCTGCAAACGCAAATGCGCCAGCGTGCTCTGCCCTGCTGGAAGAACGCCTCCCCCATAGAGAAAAACCTCAGCTATCGTCTCCGCCGTTCCCGCATGAAAATGCACCCGCGCGCGATGCTTCAGCTTGCGCGCGGAAGGCAGCAGCGTGAGCCGCACATCCATCCTGCGCGTCTTACGAAAATGTCCCGGCGCAGCAAGCGTCATTCCGCGCTTCACATCGCCGTGATCGATGCCCGCCAGATTCACGGCCGTCCGCTGCCCCGCAATGGCGCGTTCAACGGATTTCCCGCCCGATTGCACGCCTCGCACGCGCAGCCGCTTGCCACCCGGGAAAAGTTCGACTTCATCTTCCGCGCCGATACTCCCCGAAATGAGCGTGCCGGTCACCACCGTTCCGAACCCCTTCATCGCAAACGCCCGGTCGATGGGCAATCGAAAGTATCGCGTCGCATCCTTTCCTGGAATCTCGGTTGCGACGGCATGCAGCGCCTTCTTCAACTCGGCGAGCCCGGTTCCCGTCTTAGCACTTACCGGAACAATCGGTGCCCGCTCCAAAAACGATCCGCGCAAATACTCTTCCACCTCCAGACGCACTAGCCCGAGCATGTCCGCATCGACCAAATCGCTCTTCGTCAACACCACGACGCCGCGCTTCACGCCTAGCAGCCGGCAAATATCAAAATGCTCGCGCGTCTGCGGCTTAATGGACTCATCCGCGGCAATCACCAGCAGCACCAGATCGATCCCCGCTGCGCCGGCCAGCATGTTGCTCACAAAACGCTCGTGCCCGGGCACATCTACCAGACCGAATCTCACGCCATTTTCTTCCAGAAAAGCAAAGCCAAGATCAATGGTAATCCCGCGCCGCTTCTCTTCCGCGAGCCTGTCCGGATGCGTCCCCGTCAACGCTTCCACAAGCGCAGATTTCCCATGATCAATGTGCCCCGCCGTCCCGACAATCACGCTCTTTGAAGTGGTATTCATGAAAGAGAAAGCACACCACGAAACGCCGCGCGGCGCGTAAGAATTAAAGTAGCACAGCCACTCTTGGCTGTGCTTGCGGCCACACTTTGCCCGAGCTCTGAGCAATCACTGCATGGTTTTGAATCAAGGAGGAGAGTTTTGTTTACTTCGCCGCCGCGATCTCGTCGACGATGGCCTGAGCGGTTGCGCGAGGATCTTCTGCGGCTAGGATCGGTCTGCCGACAACGATATAGTCCGCCCCTGCTTTAATCGCTTCCGTCGGAGTGGCTGTGCGGGCTTGATCGTCGTGTTTCGTTCCATCAGCACCTTCTTTGTCTTTGGGCCGCACACCTGGTGTCACGATCAAGAATTCGCGCCCGCAGGCTTTGCGAATCGCTCGCGCTTCCTGGACGGAGGCCACGACTCCGTCCACACCAACCTCTTTTGCGAGCCGGGCCAGCTTCACGACTCGGCTCTTCGGCGGGCCGCCGATTCCGACTTCCTTCATGGATTTCTGGTCCATGCTCGTAAGAATCGTCACGGCAAGCAAACGCGGCCGGTCGGCGCCCATTGGGACGCCTGCACTGATGGCTTGCACCGCGGCTTCAAGCATAGCCTTGCCGCCAAGTGCATGCACATTGACGAGCTGCACTCCCGTCATGGCTGCGGCGGAGAGCACCGCTCCCGCAACTGTATTCGGGATGTCGTGGAATTTCAGGTCGAGAAAGATGCCGGGGCCCAGTGCCGCAATTTCTTTCACCGCCGCAGGCCCTGCAGCGGTAAACAGTTGGTTTCCGATCTTGAACATCCCAACGAGATCGGCAACCTGTTTTGCGAATTTTAGGGCAGAGGATAGCGAATCAAAATCCAGTGCCACGATTAAGCTGCTGCGGGGATGGGCGTCGAAGCTCAAGGTCATGTGAGACCCCGATTTCGGCGGGGTCAGCGTTTCTCGGGCAGTTCCATCAATTCGAGCCGAACCTGGCTCACGCCCGAGTGGATCAAACCAAGCTTTCGGGCTACGCGATAGGATACATCAATTTCGCGTCCTTCTTGATACGGACCTCTGTCGTTGATGCGTACTAGTTCAAACTTCCCGTTCCGGGGGTTCACCACCCGGACGATGGCCCCGAACGGCAGGTTCGGGTGCGCGGCTGTCAGAGCCTCGCAGTCGAAGTGCTCACCGTTGGCGGTCTTCTTTCCATTAAATCCCGGTCCATACCAGCTGGCGTTGCCGACCCAAGTCTTCACCGGCTTAACCGGTGCGCTTAAGCGCGCCACAAGCGGAGCGTCCATCACGGGAACTATAAGGAACATTAAGAGCACCCAACGGAATGCGGCCCAGAAAACAAAGAGTGGTCGTCTCATAGTGTGTTCTTTGTGCTACTCATATCCAAAAAATTGTATCGCAAAACGGTCGTTATGTCAACCAAAATCTGCGAAAACTTTACCTCTTATCTCATTGACAGTAAACGTTTTAGCTCTGAAAAGAGTCCTCTCTAATCCCTTCACAAGTCGCTGACTGACCGTAGGGTCAGTAAAGCTGGCCGTCCCGACCTGTACGGCAGTCGCACCTGCCGCCACATACTGAAGCACGTCCTCGACCGTCTCGATACCGCCGACACCTAAGATTGGTGTCTTTATCGCCTTATACGTTTCCCAAACCAGACGTAGGGTGATCGGTTTTATAGACGGGCCGGAGAGACCTCCAGTTTGGTTCCCCAAGCAGGACTTTCCGGTCCACGGGTCGACCGCCATGGCCGGATAGGTGTTCGCCACCGTTAAGGCGTCGGCGCCGGCACCCTCTGCCGTCCGCGCAATAAGTCCAATGTCTGCAACCATCGGCGAGAGCTTCACCCAGAGAGGTCGCTTGACCGCTGCCTCCCTCGCCGCACCCACGACCTCGGCTACGAGGCCTGGGTCGCCCCCAAACTGTATTCCCCCCCTCTTGACGTTGGGGCAGGAGATGTTTAGCTCATACGCGGCCAGCCCCTCGGCATCCTCGAGAACCCGGATAACCTCGACGTAGTCCTCGACGCTGTAGCCGAATACATTGGCTATGATCGCCGTATCGTATTTTCTCAGTACTGGGAGTTTTTCAGCTACGAACGCGCGGACCCCTATGTTCTGAAGCCCGACGGCGTTTAGCATCCCAGATGGGGTCTCGCAGAGCCGGGGCGCTGGGGCACCCTCCATGGGCTCGCGGGAAAGGCCTTTCACGACTATGCCGCCAAGACGACTTAGGTCTACCAGGTGGGCAAACTCGACGCCGTAGCCGAAAGTTCCGCTGGCTGCGAGAATGGGATTCCGCAGGCGCACCGCGCCGACATGCACGGTCAGATCAACGGCCCTGGCGCTCGTCACTTCGGGCGAAAGAATAACATGAACGCGCTGTTACGGGCCATGTTTCCATTGTGGATTCATCGCCCGAATCTAGGTAAATTCCGCCCTTCGCAAGGAGTATTCATGTTCGAGCGGTTTTGGCTTTGGGCGGGGAAAAGTCGCTGGCGGCTGCGGGCTTCATTGTTTGTCATCGGCGCTGGAAACGCGGTCGCTTTTTTCTGGCACTACCATCGTTCTCCCATTTTTGCGTTCTTTGATGCGCTGTTCGCGATTGTTTTTCTGGGAGCTTCCATCTGGTCTCTCCTCAGCGGTACAGCTCCATAACTAAGTCCTATTCTTCTTTTGGTTTGCTTTGCTTGGGCTTTCGCTGTGCGAGTGCCTCCCCAAGGACGCGCCCATCGCGAGGCGCCAAGGTAATTCCGCAAAGTGAAGCCAGGGTCGGCGCTATGTCCGCCGGGGTCACCGCATCGTAATACTCGCCAGGCTGAACGCCGTAGCCCATGAAAAAAATCGGCACATGCTGATCGTAGTTATAAGGCGTCCCGTGCCCCGTGCCGTAGGAGCGCGTCTTTCCCGCGGGCGTCCCGTCCATCAACCAGTAGGGCCTTGGAACAATGAAGAGATCCCCGCTGCGGCCAGGTAAATAGCTGTCTGCCATCGCTTCAAGCAGCGGACTTTGCGTCGCGGGACGGTCGGCCAGTTGCTCCGCTCGGAATACTTCCGCTACGCCCGGCGCTCCCCTGATCGCATCCAGCACGGCATTCATGGCGGTCGCATCGCTTCTCAACTTCTCATACACACCTGGCACAAAATAAATGTCGCTCCCCGTGATTCGCGCAACCGCCGGTTTCGGATAATTCAAAGGCGCGAGCGCTTTTTCAACTCGCTCCTGCACGTCGGGCAAGTGCAAGACGCCAGCGTCAGCGCCAGTTTTTTGCATGTCTTCTGGAACCGGCACGACACCGTGGTCCGCGCTCAACGCGACCACGTAATTTCCCCTGCCAACTTTCTCATCCAAGCTCGCGAATAGTTCAGCCAGATCCTGATCCAACCGCACCAAAATGTCTTGAATCTCCCAGCTGCGCGGCCCGAAGGCATGCCCCACATAGTCCACGGACGAGTAGCTCACGCCCAAATAATCCACCCCTCCACCTTTGCCCAACCCCAGCGAATCCACCGCATTCTCTGCAAGTTTGGTTAGGTACGTGTCCGCATAAGGGCTGGCCGACCATTGCTCGTAGAACACCTCGTCCGCCTCGTTGCTCCCAGCTTTTCCCGTCAAAGCATGAGGAAAAGTAAGCTCCCACCCCTTCGGCGGCACAGCGCCCGTAGCTTTTTCGTCGTACCAATACGCGCGTTCAGGCAGCGAAAAGGTCCACGTCTTTTTATAGTCTGCCTTCACTGGATGTGCGTTCGCGTACGCCTCGATGAACGGCATCGCGCCGTAAACGCTCGACGTCGCCCAACCGCCGCTATCAAACCAGGTGGCAGCGTCTGCTTTGTGCCCCGCCATGGTGATGGCCGCTCGCGCTTTCAGGGAAAACGTCACCACTCTCGTTGCGCTGCCAGTTTGGAACTTCAGCTCTTCCGCAAACGCGGGAACTTGCATTCGCCACGCGGAATCTCCGCCCTTTGGGCTGACGCCTGCGTACCCCGAGTTCTTGGCATTGGGGTCCGCCGTGCACGTCACCATTTTCTGAGTTTCCCGGTCCCACCAGGCGTTGGCTACCATTCCATGCGTGGCCGGGAAGGCGCCCGTGGAAATCGTCGCGTGCCCCACGCAGGTCTCCGTCGCGGCATAAGGGTACGCCGCATCGCGGAACCACGCGCCTTCCTCGACCAGGCGTTTCAATCCCCCCGTCCATTGCCCCTGAAACTTGTCCACGTAATCCCCGCGCATCTGGTCCACCACCAGCATGACCACGAGCTTTGGCCGCGTTGGAGTCGTTCGAGCCGCCGCCCGAGTGCTTGGCTCTTTCGGGCTCGCCTTTTTCGCTGTCGCGATAGCCTGGCCCAGCGCCGAGGGAGCCCAGATCGCGACCCACAACGCCATTCCAGCCAGAGCTCTTTGCCAGCGCTTACCAGCGCCCTGTTCCTGCAACATATTCACCTCTCCCCGCAATTCGCCGTCGCAGTTTATCACGGCTGTCCGAACCTCTAAGACCTGGGCAAGCTATTCGGGCGCACCCTCCAGTCCCTAGTCACGACTCACCAGTCACTATGCTAGGATTACCCGACCATGCGCATCGTCGAAAAAGCACAATTGATGTCTGCCTCGGAGATCGACCGCACCCTGCGACGCCTGGCCCATCAGATTGTCGAGAAAAGCGGCGGCACCAAACATCTCGCTCTCATTGGCATCCGCCGCCGTGGCGTGCCTCTGGCACAGCGCATCGCCCAAGCCATGCGCGGCATCGACGGCGTCGACGTCCCGGTGGGCACACTCGACATCACTCTCTATCGCGACGACCTCTCGAAAGTCGCCACTCACGCCGTTCTCCAGTCCTCTGATATCACTTTTGGAGTCGACCAAATGGACCTCGTCTTAGTCGACGACGTCCTCTACACCGGCCGCACCATCCGCGCCGCCATGAACGGTCTTTTCGACCTCGGCCGCCCCCAGCGCGTCTCTCTCTGCGTACTGATCGACCGCGGCCACCGCGAAATGCCCATTGAAGCCCAGTTCGTCGGCCGCACCGTGCAGACCAGCGACACAGAAATCATCGAAGTGCGTCTTCGCGAGATTGATAATGAAGAGCGCGTCGTTCTCGTGGACCGCCAGGAGCCGTAGTTGAAAGAGGATTTTTCGCACGACCGCCAAAGAGTGCAAATGTGACCCATCGTTTCCGCGATCTTCTGGCTCTCGAACCGCTCTCCGCGGACGAACTGACTTTTCTTCTCGACCAAAGCAGGCCCTTCCAAACAATCCAGCGTAATCCCCTCAAAAAACTCGCCACCCTTCGCGGCAAAACCGTGGCTCTGGCCTTCTTTGAAAACTCCACCCGCACGCGCATCAGCTTCGGCACCGCCGCCTCTCGTCTCGGCGCCGACACGATGAACCTCCAGGCGGAATCTTCCAGCGTGAAAAAGGGCGAATCTCTTCTCGACACCGTCCAAACACTCGACGCCATGAAGCCCGATTGTCTGGTCATGCGTCACGCTTCCTCAGGCGCTGCCGATTTTGTCGCTCGCCACCTGGACATTCCTGTGATTAACGCCGGCGACGGTACGCACGAACATCCTTCGCAAGGCCTGCTCGACGCGCTGACTATCCGCGACCGCCTCGGCAAAATCGACAACCTGAATGTCACTATCCTCGGCGACCTCCAGCACAGCCGCGTCGCTCGCTCGAACATCCACCTACTCGGAAAATTTGGATGCCGCTTCACGCTATGCGGCCCGGCCATGTGGGTTCCGAAAGAACTCGAAAGAATTGGGGCTCCCGGCGCGTCTATCCGACGCGTTTTCAAACTCGAAGAAGCTCTCGAGAATGCTGACGTCGTCCTCGTCCTTCGCGTGCAAACCGAACGCATGCACGAACCGTCCATTTCCAACGAAGATTATGTTTTCGGCTACCAGCTCAACGCCGAGCGCCTTCGTCTGGCGAAGCCGAACGCGCTCGTTCTCCATCCCGGCCCCATGAACCGCGGCAGCGAAATCACGCCAGAAGTCGCCGACGGTCCGCAATCCTGCGTCCTCGAACAGGTAACCAATGGCATCGCCGTGCGCATGGCGCTTCTTTTCCTTATGATTTCCGGCGGTGCCGAAGAAAGCGGGCCTCCCGCAGGCCCCAGCGCGGAAGAATTGCAAGCGCCGAGAAACCGCCGCTCTACGGATAAAAAGGATCTTTCGCATGCTTCTGATTAAAAACGGCCGCGTCATCGATCCCGCATCGAGAACCGACTCCGCGCAAGATATTCTACTGAACGGTGAAAAAATCGTTGAACTCGCCGCGCCGGGCAAACTCACGAGCGATCACAAAAACGCAGAGGTCTTCGACGCAACCGGCTTGATCGTAGCGCCTGGCTTCATTGATCTACACGCGCATCTGCGCGAGCCCGGCCAGGAATCCTCGGAAACCATCGAAACCGGCACACGTTCCGCGGCTCGCGGAGGTTTCACGGCCGTGTGCTGCATGCCGAACACCAAGCCCGTCAACGACAACGCCAGCGTCACGCGCTTCATTCTCGACCGCGCCAAAACCGCCGCAGGCGTCCGCGTTTGGCCGATCGGCGCCGCCAGCGTCAGCAGCAAAGGCGAAGCCATCGCCGAAATCGCCGCCATGAAAGAAGCCGGCATTGTCGCCGTTTCTGACGACGGAAGACCCATCGCCACGGCGAAGCTTGCACGTCAAGTCATGGAGTATTGCCGCTCGCTCGACATTCCCGTGATCGAGCATTCCGAAGATGTTTCGCTGGCCGCCGGCGCCGTCATGCGCGAAGGCGTCACGTCTTCGCGGCTCGGCCTCCGCGGCATGCCTGCCGCCGCCGAATCCGTTTGCGTCGCCCGCGACGTTCAACTCGCCGAACTTACCGGCGCGCGTCTTCATGTCGCGCATCTCTCCGCCAAAGCTTCGCTCGAACAAGTCCGCTGGGCCAAACAGCACGGTCTTCATGTCACCTGCGAAGTCACGCCCCACCACTTCACTTTGATCGATGAAGACGTCCAGTACGATTCGCGTTACAAAATGAATCCCCCGCTAGCTGCACGCGAAGACCGCGAAGCCCTCATCGCCGGTCTCGCCGACGGCACTGTCGACGCTATCGCAACGGATCACGCCCCGCACGAACCCGCCCTCAAAGACGTCGAGTTCGACCGTGCCCCCTTCGGCATCCTCGGCTTTGAAACCGCGCTGGCTCTTTCCCTCGAGCAACTCGTTCACTCCGGCCGCCTCTCGCTCATGCGCATGATCGAACTTTTCACTACCGGCCCTGCCCGCGTCCTCGGCATCGACCGCAAAATCGCCGTCGGCCAACCCAGCGACATCACCATTTTCTCGACCACGCACGAATGGACCTATGACGTAAAGCAATCCCCGAGCAAATCCCGCAACTCCCCGTTCGACTCCCGCACCTTTAAAGGCGCCCCCATGGCCACGGTCGTCGCCGGCCGCGTGATTCACAAGAACTAAGAGAACAAGCACAGCCTCTTTGTTCCGCCTTGCCAATAGAAAATCAGCGTCGCAGAATTGGGCAAGCGAGGAATCAATGCTAAACACGCTCGGTATTGCGACCGTCCTTTTGCTTTTCCTGGCTATCGGATCTCTGCAACAGGGAACTTCCCTGAAGGGAGGGTGCGAAACGCAGGCGGACCCTTGTGCCTCAGCGAGCACGCAGACGGACATGAATTTGTGTTATGGCCAACAATACAGCAAGGCCGACGCACACCTAAATACCGTCTACCGTGATCAGATAAAACGGTTCTCGGCGGGCTCTTCCCAAGACCAGAAACAGAACGAGAGCATTCAGAGGCTAAAGTCGGCGCAGCGAGCGTGGCTTACCTACCGCGACCTTCACTGTTCGATCGCCAGGGACCAATATGAAGGAGGCTCTGTGGCGCCGATGGTTTGGTCCATGTGCATGGAAACTGTAACGCAGCATCGCATCGAGGAGCTGAACGCCGCTTACAATTACCAATAGCGAGCTATCGAAAGTTCAGTGGCCGGGCTTTAGCCCGGCGATCTATGCCTTCAATACAGATGGATGCGGTTGTCGCTTCCGTATCATCCCCAAAATCCAAAATCCCGCAGCGCCCGCCGCCAAGTGCTTCAGCGTGTGTCCGCTGATCGTATGCTGGTCACTCGAGAAAATCTGCCGGTCCGCCGTCTCGAAGATTTTCGCCAGCACATAGAAACCAAACACTACCGCGAAATCCCAACTGCGCGTGTACCGTGGTGGTAACAAGAGCAAGACGGGCAGAATGAATACCGCATAAACCTGCACCGCCGCATAGGGCCGCAAGTCTCCTGCCCCTCTCGCTTCGCTGTACCACCACAAAACCACGCTCCCCGCACCGATCAATAACCCCAGCGGTAGCAAATAGAAGCCGGCTGCCACGCTCACGCGTTCTGAAATCATCGCCGAAACCAATCCCATGAAAGCGAGCGTCATAGGCAGCCGGTCCCACACCAACCGAGCGTTGTCGGGAGCGAGATGATAGTAACCCGACCCAAATGCCGTAAGGAACAAGCCCAGGAATAGAAAGACGTACGCCCATCGCTCGCGTGGATCGAGAAATAGACCTTGGCCGCGCCTTCCGAGCAGAAAAATCAATCCCCAGGCTCCGCTGACGGCGAATAAAAGGTTGGAAGCCACGTCTCCAAAGTTCGGTATTCCTGACAAGGACCGCTGATCGGCGAAGTCGTGATAGGACTGCGGTTGAGGGATGCGAGGAGCCAGAGCCGCGGCGGTTCCCAGGGCGATCGTAAACGCGACCAACAGCCAAACGCCCGTTCGTCGCGAAATCAATTTGGCCTCGTCCTGAGCCGAGAAGGCCCCGCTAGAGCCTTATTTTAATAAATTCCTAACAAACCCCTCAGGATTTTCTTGCCCTTCCACTCCTACTCTGCATCTTGTGCGGACAACCCATTCCCATCCGCGCGAAGTGAGTAAAAGAAGCGAGCTAACTATGTCAGCCACAGTATTTCTCGCGTTTTGCATCCTCGGATGCGACTTTCTCTTGTATGTCTTGTACCAATTCACCTACGGCGAAAAGCGCAGAGGCCTCTCCCGAAGATCGAAAGCTCCGAAGCACACCGCCACGAATCAGCCTGACGCCCGGCCATTTTTGGTTGCTTCGCGCAGGAATTCCACGGCAAGAGATCAGCGGCTCCTGAGTGTGCGGCAGCGGACCGCCAGGGAAGAGGTCACCGATCCCGGCCAATTCAATGAAGTGCGGGCTTACCGCCGTATCGCGTCGTCTTTCGCGCAAGCCAAGCGCTGAAGTCGGCCG
>Ga0210387_10002481_pt1 | contig 14116 bp, 9 predicted proteins | sample IncBWC7OmetaG_FD_160108 | JGI IMG/M metagenome (GOLD analysis project Ga0210387, IMG submission 160108) | Forest soil microbial communities from Barre Woods Harvard Forest LTER site, Petersham, Massachusetts, United States - Inc-BW-C-7-O ...
GTGGCGAGCACGATTTTACCCTGCGTTTTCACGACTTGGCCCGCAGCAGCCATCTCGGCCTTCTCGGCCTCCATGAATGGGAACAAGTAGGCGACGGCCTTCTTCATCACGCGGGCTGATTTGACGACTTGCGGCAAAAACATCTTGCCCGCGCCAAACAGATCCCCGACGACGCTCATGCCGTCCATCAACGGGCCTTCGATCACCGACAATGGCCGACCGAGCTTGGCGCGCGCTTCTTCCGTGTCTGCGTCGATGTAGCTGTCGATGCCTTTCACGAGCGCGTGCGACAGCCGCTCTTCGACCGTGCCGTTGCGCCACTCTTCGGCCCTCTTTTCAGTGGCACCCGCAGTCGAGCCCGCGGCTTCCGCTTTCAGCCTCTCGCCAAAATCGACCAGGCGTTCGGTCGCGTCCGGACGGCGATTGAGCAGCACGTCCTCGACGAGCAGCTTCAGCTCGGGCTCGATCTCCTCGTACACCTCGAGCATGCCGGCGTTGACGATGCCCATGTCCATGCCCGCTTGAATGGCGTGGTACAGGAAGGCCGAGTGCATGGCTTCGCGCACCTTGTTGTTGCCGCGAAAGCTGAAGGAAATGTTCGAGACCCCGCCGCTGACCTTGGCGTGCGGCAAATTCTGTTTGATCCAGCGCGTGGCGTTGATGAAGTCCAGCGCGTAATTGTTGTGCTCCTCCATACCGGTCGCAACGGTGAGGATGTTCGGATCGAAGATGATGTCTTCCGGCGGGAACGCGAGCTCGTTCACTAAGATGTTGTACGCACGCGTGCAGATGCGGATCTTGTCTTCATATGTCGCGGCTTGGCCTTGCTCGTCGAAGGCCATCACCACCACGGCCGCGCCGTATTTCAGCACGGTGCGCGCGTTCTGACGGAACTTGTCTTCGCCCTCCTTGAGCGAGATGGAGTTCACGATGCCTTTGCCCTGCAAACACTTGAGCCCAGCCTCGATCACCTCCCACTTCGAGGAGTCGACCATGAACGGCACCTTGGCGACTTCCGGCTCACTACCGAGCAGCTGCAGATAGCGCGTCATGGCCGCTACGCCGTCGATCATGCCCTCGTCCATGCAGATGTCGATCACGTTGGCGCCGTTTTCGACCTGCTGGCGCGCCACGCTCACCGCCTCTTCGAATTTGCCCTCTTTGATCAGCTTCGCGAACTTCGGCGAGCCGGCGACGTTGGTGCGTTCGCCGAGCATCATGTACACGCCGATTTGCTGGGTAAACGGCTGCGAACCGGACAAACGCAACGGGCGCTCGGGCTCTTTCGCAACGGGTGTGGACACGCTCGCCGGCACCTCACTGGGCGAAGCGTGCTTCGGCCCGAGCTGGCGCGGGGGCCGGTGTTCGAGCGCCTTGGCGATCGCCGCAATGTGCTCGGGCGTGTTGCCGCAGCAACCGCCGGCGATGTTGATCAGTCCGCCATCCGCAAACTGACCCAAATAGCGCGCCATGTCCGGCGGCTCTAGGTCGAAGCCCGTAACCGACAGCGGATTCGGCAAGCCCGCGTTCGGGTAGCACGAAATCGCCGTGCTCGACTTTTCCGAGAGCTCGGCCAAAAACGGATACATCAGATCTGGGCCGAGTGAACAGTTGAGCCCAATCGAGATCGGGTTCACGTGCTTCACCGCGTTCCAATACGCTTCGATGGTCTGCGCCGAGATCATCGTCTCCCCTCCGCGGCCGACCGCGGCCGAGATCATGATCGGCAGCTCGATCTTGTCCTGGTCGAACACCTCACGGATCGCGACTAGCGCGGCTTTGGCGTTGAGCGAGTCGAAGATCGTCTCCACGAGGAGCACGTCCGAGCCGCCCGCTATCAGCGCGCGGATCTGTTGAATATAGGCAATTCTGACCTGATCGAAGGTGACGACGCGGAAGCCCGAGTCGTCGGCGTCCGGCGAGTTGGATAGCGACACCGTGAGCGGGCCGATCGCGCCCGCCACGAAGCGCGGCTTGCCGTCGGCGTTCGCGACGCGGTCTGCCCACTCACGACACTGCCGCGCCGACTGCTCGTTGATCTCCCAAGCCAGGTCCCCGAGGAATTTGTCGTCGATGATCTTCTGATAAAATTCCGGATCTTTCCGACCGCCGTGCTCGCGCGGGTCGTCGACGAAGAATTCACTCTGGGTGATGCTCGTCGCGCCGAACGTGTTGGTCTCGATGATGTCCGCGCCAGCTTCCAGAAAGCGCCGGTGGATATCGCAGATCATCTGCGGTTGCGTGAGTGAGAACAGATCGCCATTGTTCAGCAGATCCTTCTTCGAATCTTTGAAGCGTTCGGCGCGGATGTCGGCCTCGGTCATCCCGTAGGTGCGGATGGTCGTGCCCATCGCGCCGTCGATGATGGCGATTCGGTCTCGGAGTAGCTTCTGAATGGGGTGTTCGTGCGACATGTTCGATCTTCGAAAGGCTCAGCTCAGCTCGGCTCGAGGCGCTTACTTCTCTTGGCTGGGAGGCTTGCCGTGGGCGCAGCCGGTTTGTCGGCGATGGCCAGTACCACTTCAAGGTGCGGTTTTTTGGCTTCGCGGCAGGCAATCTCCGAAACGGTGACGGCGAGGCCGGCGCCGGACAGGAGCTCGCGCACGTTTTGTGGGGAAAAACCCGGGTGACGCTCGCCGTAACGCGCGGTCACCTCGTGCTGTTGGTGCTCATTCAGGCAGAGCAGGACCAAGCGCCCGCCCGGGCGCAGCACACGCGCGCATTCAGCCAGAGCCAGCACGGGCCGTTCCGCGTAGGTCAGCGTGTGAAACATCAATACGGAATCGAAGCAAGCCGCCGCAAACGGCAGCTCGTGCACGTCCGCGACGCGCGCCGTCACGTGCGGCAATTTACCGAGGCGCTCTTTGGCGGCCTCGATCATGCGCGCGCTCGTGTCGATGCAGGTGAGCGACGTGCAATACGGCGCCAAGGAGGCCGCCGCAGCGCCATCCCCCGAGCCCACGTCGAGCACGTCGCCGAGCTTGAGCAGCGCGGCGATGCCCACCGCGAGCGACTGCCAGGTACGCCCTGGCGAATAGTAACGCTCGAGCTCGTCCGACGCCGACTCCGGTAAGCCGCCGCGCCGCTCGTTGTCGAGCTCATGCAGCCGCTTTTGATCGCCGAGCAGCGTGGGATCCGCAGACTTCGACGCTTCATCCAGCACGGCGCGCGCGGTGTCCGGCAAGGTATCGAGTGCGAGCCCGTAAAAACATTGCGTACCCTGCTTGCGATCCCAGACGAAACCCGCCTCGCGCAGCCGCCCGAGGTGCGTCGAAACGCGCGACTGCGCAATGCCCGTCACGCGCACCAAATCAGAAACGCACAACTCCCGTTCACGCAGCAGCGCGCACAACCGAATCCGGCTCTCGTCGCCCAACAGATTGAGCGTCTCGACGTAGTGCGAAAGGGCCATCTATCCGTTTACCTTGATGCGCGGATGCTCTTTTGATGCTTCTCCCGCCCTGAGTCAAGGCACCTAGTAATATCCCATAATTTCATAATGTTGCCCCGAGCGCTCGACAGCGCGGCCGGTTGGCGTGCTCGCGCCAAAAGGCGCTCCGCGCGCCAGGGCCCCCAAGCGTCCGGCGCCCGCGCCGTCCGCGGAGGCCCCACATCGCGGGTATCGCCCACGTGGGCAACCTAGGCGACACGTCCGAGGTCGCGGGGGCGACCGAGGGTCGGTTGGCCGAGATTGAAGCCCGGCTAGGCGATTCGCGAGCTGGACTTCTGCCGGGGTCGGCGGCGCCGTTTCATTTCAAATCTGAAGTTTAGACTTAAACACAATGCCGTTCACTTAAGCGGCGAACCCTACGATATGTTGTGGGGGCAGCATGAGCGATGGGGTCCATATTGTGGTCTCGGTCCTTAACCGAACGGCATTGGACTTAAACATCAGATTCGCGCCGAGCACGAGCACGAGCACGAGCATGAACACTGAGCACGAGCGCTGAGCACGGAGCACGGAGCGCGCTGCGATGCGCCCGCTTCACGTGGTTCCTGTTGGGCTCGCGCTCCTGGAGCAGCGCACGACTCGCGCTTGCGCGGCGATTGCCAAGAGATCCCATGCGGAATGTTCCATTCGCTATGGAATAGGCCGCGCGTAAAAAAAAGCTGAGCTGAATTGAATCGGGCCTCGCTTTTGCACCGTCATGAGCAAGGCAATTCCTTTCGCAGCCGGCATCGCGTCATTCGTTGCAGTGATGGCCCCTGCCCTTACGGCGCGCGCGCAGTGTTGTCCTGGCTATTCATTGGCGACCGCTTGCGCGAACGTGACACTGACCAAGTCGCGCTGGTGCATTCAAGACACCGTACCGACAGGTCAAGCGGCTTTGCCTCAAGCGTTCTGTGCGTACGGCGACAAGGTCGTCAGCACGCTCGAGTCGACGTTCAACATTCAGGCGCCGGATATCTTCGAGTTCGAGCTGGATACTGCAACCGGCGGCGCGCACACCGGCACCGCTTGCAACAATTTCGGTGACGGCGCAGCCTACGACGGTTTCACCGGGAATGCCTACAACGCCACTGGGTTCTGGGGTTATCTGCTCGCCATGCACGAGGCCATCAACGACTGGACGGGGCTGTCGAGCTCGGGCTGGCCAACGGATTGGTGGGCGGACCACCAGAGCGCGTTCCCGAACTTGATGGACTTTCACATCATGAACAAGGTCGGCACGGAGGATAACGACAACAACCTGATCACCGCGGCGGCCGCACAGAAGAAGCGTTTCTACCCGGGCGGCGACAGCTCGGACGCCAAGGTCGTCGCGCTCGACAACGTGTACATGGCGATGCCGAACGGCGACGGCTTCGCTGGCTTCAGTCACATGTTCGCTCTGCAGTCCGGTGACGGCGTGAAGTGGGACAGCCTGGGCGTGCCGAACCCAGACGTGAAGCGCTCCGAGTACGTCGCGGCGTACATGAGTCTCGCTACGGGCAAGAGCGTACTCCCCTTGTTGCAAGGGCCCGGCGCGAACGGCGGTGGCAACATCTGCAACAACACTCCCGATGGCACGCAAGGGGACGCGCCGTACACCTGCAGCGAGGCGCACATCGATGCCATTGCGACCGCGCACTGTTCGATTGCCGCCAACGACAAACCCAGCGCAGACTTATCGGCGCTCAAGGCCGGCAACTACAGCAATATTGCGAGCGGCCCGTGCGGCTCCAGCTGCCCGAGTGAATGCGCGTGTGACAGCTCGAACCATTGCGTAGCACCTTGGCTCGGCACGCCGCAAACGACTGGCGGTAGTGGCGGCAGCGCTGGCGGCAGTAGCACTGCGGGCAGCGGCGGAACGTCGAGCAACGGTGGGGCAACGAGCCGCGGCGGAGCGTCGAGCAGCGGGGGTGCGAACGGTGTCACGACGAATGGTGGCGCGGCATCCAGCACGGGTGGCGCCACGTCGACCACAGGTGGCGCAGCAGCGGGCACCACGAGCAACGCGGGCTCTGCCTCCCTCGCGGGCAACAACAGCGGTGGCAGCACGGATAGCTCGACTGACAATAGCAAGGGCTGCAGCTGCAGCGCGGCTGGGCAAGGCCGGAACAATCCGCTCGCAGGCTTGTTCCTGGCGTCCGCGCTTGCAGGGCTCGCACTGGCTCGTGCTCACTCTCGCCAGCGTTCCACGCGATAGTGCGGCGCATGCGGTCGGTACTCGCTGTCTCGCTCCTGCTACCGATCGCGCTACTGGGCTCTTGTACGTCGCGACCGCACAGCGACGCGGCGCGCGCGGACGCCACTCGAGTTTCCACAGTGCCGCTCGCGCCGGCTGGCGCCGCCACTTGTCATGACAACACGACTTGCGGCACTGGCGAGTACTGCGCTTTCCAACCAGGACTATGCGGCAAGGGCCAAAGCCCGGGCACTTGTCGCGCGAGGCCCGCAGGCTGCGCCAGCGGTTACGATCCGGTTTGCGCGTGCAGTAGCAAGGTCTACGACAATGCGTGCGCCGCACACGCTGCTGGCGAAGATCTGGCGGTCATGGGCGGCTGCAACGCAGTGATTCCCGATTTTGCCCCGTGCGGGCCGCGCTACTGCGACTCGCGAGAGAGCTACTGCGAAATCTACCTGAGCGACGTGTTCGATTTGCCAACCGACCACTTCTGCCAGCCGCTACCGAATGCCTGCAAGCCGAACGCGAGCACGCCCGCCAAGTGCGATTGTTTCCCGAAAGACACGCCCTGTTTGAGCTTTTGCGGGCCCCTCGCCACCGGCGGCATCGACGCGTTTCACCTCACCTGCCAAGGCAAAAAACCGCCGCACTCCTAGCGGCCGGGGTCGACGCGCTTGGCACAGTCCGGGGGCTTCGACGCAGTCCGGGCTTCGACGCAGTCCGGGGCTTCGACGCGGTCCGGGCTCGACACAGTCCCCGGGGCTTCGATACGGCGCGCGGCTGTCGGCGCGAGCGTCAGGAAGCTGCCCGCCAGCGTGCGTGAGACGGCGCTGCGCACGGCTTCCTCGATCTGCGACTCGAGCAGCACGACAGACGTCCGCGGCATCGGGGGGCCGTTTCATTTCAGATCTGAAGTTCAAACTTAAACTTCATTCGGCGCGAAATTCGGGCGCTGCCCATGCGCGACGCGACGCGACGCACCGCGACGCACCGCGACGCACCGCGACGCGCTGGCCGGTGGGGCGGCATTGCCCTTGGCGTTCGCCGCGACGCGCCGCGACGGAAACGCGCGAGCGCGACGCGCGAATGCCGAGGTGGCGGGGTTGCCCGCGTTGGGGCGCGGTTTTTGCCAATCGTCGGCAATGCGCCCACGCCCAAAGTCTGGAGCGGACCGCGCGCTCAGTGCAGAATGATTTCGGCGCTGGTCGCGGCGACGTCGAGTGACGTGACGGTGGGCATGCTCAGACTGCCGGATGACGTGCCGGAAGCGTCGACCGCGCCGCCGCCGCTTGCGACGAGGTGTTGAAAGGTGCCGCCGAGCGCCACGGTAACGGGCGCGGAAGACGGATTCACGAGCACGCTGCCATTGGCGAAGTCACGCCGATAAACGCCGTTTTCGAGCAGATCGGACGCGACGGTGCCGCTCGTCAGCGGCGCGCCGAGATCGGCTTCCCACTCGGGGTACCACTCGAAGGGACCCGCGCTCGAGAAGTAGTCCAAGTACGTGTGGTGACCCTTTACCAACAGATAGTTGCCCAAGTAGTACATGCGCGTCGTGAGATCGCTCGTGGTCTGCAAGTAATTTTGCAGGATCATGATCTTGTCCGCGGCCGCCAGCTTGAGCAGCTCGTTGGTCGACGCTTGCCAATCGCTCTCGGCAAATGTTGGACTGGCGAAGCCCTCCACGAACGCGCCTGCGCTGAGCGAGTAGTCCGTGTTGTCCCAGCTCGTCACGAACGCGCTCGTATTCGGGATCAACGGAATGCCCTGTGCGGCGAGCGCGCCATTCAAGGCGGCCATCCAAGTCTGCCACGCTTGAATCCATGTGTGGCCACCGAGCTCCGAGAACTGCGTGTCGCGCGCGGCCGTGGCGGCCAACCGCGGATCGACCGCGGCGCATTCCGCTTGCAGCAGCGCCGGTGACGCGGAATCGAAGAACACGCCGTCGTAGTCACCGGCTTTCACCTGGGCTGCCAGCGAAGTTGCCCAATATTGCTGAAAATCTGGGTTCGACACGTTCATGAGCAGCTTCTGGTCCGCGCTGCTCGGCACGCGCGCGTTGGACGTGTTGTGCCAAAACCAATCCTCGTGCGTGGTCACTGTCGGATAGTCATTGCCCCATGATGCGCCGTTGATGATGAAGAGCGTGGCCGGCGCGGACTGCCACATCGACAAATGGTAATGGAGCACGAGGAAATTTGGGTTCTTCGCGCGGAGCGCCTGTGTCACGGGCAGGAGTTGCTTTTCAGTGCCCACGTAGTGGCTGACCGCAAAATCCATCTGCGCGTCGTTGAGGTCGGGAAGCTGATCGGCCAAAATGCCAATGCTGGCATTCGTATCAGGGAAGCTGCGCCCCGTTGACGTTGCACCCGCCGCGGTGACCCCCGCGCCGCCAGCGTTGCCCGCGCCACCCGCACCACCCGCGCCGCTACCGCCCGCGAGCGTGTTCGCACCGGAGCTCCCCGCGCTGCTCAGCGCGCTACCGCCCGAGCCGTTTCCAGCCGCGCTCGCGCCGCCCATTCCGCTCGCGCCCGCAGCGCCGGGCGAAGACGAGCCGCAGGCCACGCCGCCGAAGCAAAGCGCAAGAACGCAGGCACGCCCGAGCATCTCGCTATCTTAACGCCAGACGCGGGACCCAATGCTACTTTCGCCGCACGTGCCGGAGCTGGAGCAGGAATGGCTTTGGGGCTGGGATCCCACACCGGGCATCGTGTCGGTGTGGGCCGAGTCCGACGGCAGCGCTTCGGTTTGGCGCAGAGATCCAACGACGGGCAGTTTGTCGCGTGAAGACGTGCGTTTCCGGCCGTGGCTCGTGCTCGCCTCGCTGGCTGATTTGCGACACCTCGGTGCGCGGCTAGAACCTGAAAGCGACGACCACCACCCACAAGGTGTGACCTACGAGGAGCTCCGAGGTCCGGGAGCCTTGCGCTACTTGGTGCGCGCAGCGGACGGCAAAGCGCTCGCGAACGCGGTGCTGCAAGGTGCACGGCAACGGTTGGGGCGACCGCTCACGCACGTGCGTGAGCTCGGCGCGACGAGCGTGCTCTCGCTGCCGCCGGAGGAGCAATACTTGATCGCTTCCGGGCGCACTCATTTCAATGGTCTCGCCTTTCATCAGGTGACGCGTGTGCAGTTCGATCTGGAGACCACTGGCCTGGACCCGGAGTCGAACCGCATCTTCCTGGTGGCATTGCGCGATCCGGCGGGAAATACCGAGATTTTGGAGGCTAGCGGCGAAGGGGATCACGCCGAGGGTGATCTGATCGAGCAACTCTTTGCGCGCCTTCGCGCGCACGACCCCGACGTGATCGAGAACCACAATTTGCACGGCTTCGACGTTCCGTTTCTAGTGCAGCGCGCGCAGCGCCTCGGCGTCCCGATCTTGCTCGGGCGCAACGGCGCGCCCGGCTTGTCCGAGCGGGCTGCCTCGCGCGGAGCTTCATTCGGGCGCGGCGCGCGGCCTCGCGACAGGCTGCGCCGGACGCGCTACACGATGCCCGGTCGCGAGCTGATCGATTCACTCGACGCGGTGAGGCGTCATGATTTTTCCGCGCGGGACCTGCCCGGGCACGGGTTGAAGGCCGTGGCGCGACATTTGGGTTTGGCCAGCCTGGACCGCGAGTACCTGCCCGGCGCGCGCGTTCACCAAGTGTTCTTGGAAGAGCCTGCACGCGTGCGGCGCTACGCGAGCGACGACGTGACGGAAGCTGCCGGAGTCGCGCGGCTTCTCGGCGGCGCGGCCTTCGCGCTGGCTAAGATGGCGCCGCGCCGTTACGAGCGCTTGGCCGACGCGGGCGCAGCAACCGGCGTGCTCGATCCGCTGCTGATCCGGGCGTATTTGCGGGCTGGCGCCGCATTGCCCGCGCATCAACCTGGCGACGGCACGCCGCACAGCGGAGCCGCGTTGCATCTGTTCGCCTGCGGCGTGGCCGAGCGCATCGTCAAGGCGGACGTGGCGAGCCTATACCCGTCGTTGATGCGTCATTATCGCATCGGACCCGAGCGTGATCGCCTCGGAGCGCTCTTGGCGCTGGTCGATCAGCTCGTGGAGCAGCGACTTAGCGCGAAGGCGCGCGCGCGTGCCGCCGACCCGGGCTCCGCGGAGCGTTTCACCCAGGAAGCGTTGTCAGCAGCCATGAAGCTGGTCGTCAACTCCGCGTACGGCTACCTGGGCGCGGTTGGCTTGACACGCTTCGCCGACGTGCATGCGGCCAATGAAGTGACGCGACGCGGACGAGACGTATTGACACTCTTGTGCCGCGAGCTCGCGCTCCGCGGCGTGCAATTGCTCGAGGCCGACACGGACGGCGTCTACTTCGCGGTACCCGATCACTTTTCGGAGAGCGACGAACGGCGCGTCGTGGCCGAGGTCGCCGCTCTCTTGCCGCCGCTCGTGAAGCTCGAATTCGACGGCCGTTACGCGGCGATGCTCTCGCACGAGCCCAAAAACTACGCATTGCGGCCTTATTCTGGGCCGTTGCTGCTGCGCGGAGTGGCATTCCGTTCGAGTCGCGCCGAGCCTTTCGGGGAAGACTTCTTGCGCCGCGCCCTCGGCTGCTTACTGGTCGGCGATCTACAAGGCGTGCGCGACCACTACGTGTCGACCGTCCTTTCATTGCGGCGCCGCACGCTGACGACCCATGACGTGTCCGCCCGCGTGCGCCTCACCAAAACTCCAGAGCAATACCTGGCAACGCGCGCGACACGGCGCGAGCTCAGCTACGAGGCGCTGCTCGGCAACGGCAGGGACGACTGGGCACCCGGCGAACGAATTCGCGTGTACCGCAGAACTCGCGGACGAGCGGGGCTGCTCGCTGACACCGACGGCGAGAACACACCGGGCGACGAGCTCACGTCGGATCCCGACCCGCGTGACTACGATATCGATTTCTACTTGCGTTTGCTGCGCGACACGTTCGCCGCCCGGCTCGCGCGCGGGCTCAGCGCAGACGACTTCGCCGCAATCTGCGCGGACCCCGGGCAACCTTCACTGTTCGACAAGCCGCTGCGCGACGCTCGCCCCGTGCTCACTGTGCTCGCCGACCCACTGCAATCCGGCGCGGATCTCTCCGATAAGACGAACCCATGACCGCTACATGCTGCGGCCCGCGCGCTGCTGCTTTTGGGGCATCATTCGCCTGGCTCGCCCCGCCTCGGCTTTCGGCTCCAGCGCTTGAGCGCCTATTTCGGCGGCTCGAGGTCGGGCCTGTACACGTTCCGAGGGGGCGGATTGCCGGTCGGCTCACGGCGACTCAGGCCCCGCTCGACGCAACGCTGACTGCTGTCACCCATGCCCGCAAATGATTCGCACACGTATTCGGTGTCTTTGCCGCAACCGCTCGCGCGGTACACGGTGCCGCCTTCGTCTTCGACCCCGACTTGATCGACCGGACAACCTTGTTCGGTCGCAAAGCGCGCCTTGAGGCGGCTGCTCGTCGTCGAGCACCCGAGGCAGCAGGTCGCCAAAGCGAAGAACGCAAAGAGCGCGACGGCGCCCCCACCCGGAAATCGAAGAGCTCGCATGCGGAGCGCACGATACACCGAGTCATCGCGTGTTGGCCATGCCCGAACCTAGGCGACACCCGCGCGACTCGCCGCGTTACGCCCCGCGTTTCATGGCGGAAAAGTGAGCGGCGTACAGGGCGCCGGAGCACACGTCGCCAACAGCACGCAGGGCTCGGAGACCAACCCAGGCAGCGCCGCGCCGCCGCAATGACCACGAAAGCTCGTCTCGCAGCACGTGAGCCCGGCACGACAGTCGCGTGCGCTGGAGCAGGAGGCGGCTCTCGCCTTGCCGTGCGGCTTCGCGCTGCTTGCGCTCGCGCTCGGTGCGACCAGAGCTGCGCCGGAGCTCGGAGCGAAACTCGGCGCGCCATCACTGCTCGCGCCTGTCGCGCTGCCGGAGTTGTGCAACGCCAACACGCCTTGCCCAGCCACCGCGGGCGACGCGCTCGACACGAGTGACGCGCTCGAAACCGAAAGCTCGCCCGGTTCGGCGCGCGAGCACGCGAACGCGCAGCACGTCAGCGCGCCGATGATAGACAGGCTAGGCAACGCTCTCGTGTTCATTTCGAAACCAAATCAGAGCTAACGATTATTACCTTCATCAGAATCGTAACTTTGTCAGTGCGCGGACGTGGCGAAGTGTGGGTCTCTACGGCCTCAACGGCCGCTTCGCTCGGGGAAAAGCATGCTAACTTGCCCTGAGCTGTGGACAGTATCGACGGCGCTGGGCTCGAGTATGGGTTGGCTCGGATGAATCATGTTAGGCAGTAGCGTGGCGCGTTTCCTGGTTGTCTGCGCGCCGGACCTAGCGCTGCTGCTGGCCATACCATGCCTGGTCAGCTGCTCGTTCTTCGCGCCCACGCTCGAAGAATATGCGCGCGGCGCGGCGGGCGCCGGTGGCGCGGCGTCCGTCGCGCAAGATGCGACGGACAGCGGAGGCGCGGCGGGCGATACGTCAGCCACGTGCACGCCACACGCAGAGCTCTGCAACGGCAAGGATGACGACTGCGACGGCACCGTCGACAACGGCTGCCCCTCGGCCTTCCTGCGCGGCAGCGCCACACAGCGCCCGGCCCTGGGCGACAGCACGGGCGGCTCCGCTTTCGCAGGCGTCTGCGCCACCGATGAAGTCATCACGGGGCTTCAAATCGCGACTAGCAATTGGCTCGACCAAGTCACCGCGGTTTGCCAAAAGTACACACTAGGCGTAAATACCCAAGTCACCCCGTATCAATACAGCTTCGCGCTCGGCGCCTCGGAGTCACTGGCGTCTCATCCGCCGTCGACCACGGACTCAATCCAAGCCCTCACTTGCCCGTCGGGCACGGTGTTGGTCGGGTTGAATATCTCCGAACAGACCGTGACCGAGGTCAGCACGCAGTACGTCGTCATCACCCGCGTATCCACGACCTGCGCCGAGCCGATTCTAAACCTGACCGGCACGACACCCCAGGTCACCTGGCAAAACCCAGTGATGATTGGGCCGCTCTCCAGCAGCACCTTCGACGCCACTCAAGCCACCACACGCAGCGACACGCTGGACCCAACACAATTGAGCGTCGGCCTGCACGGCGCCAGTGGCCTCTGGGTCGACCAAATAGGCCTCACCGACAGCTCAATCCAGGTCCTCGTGCAATCGCCCTAGCCGGCGAGAGCGCGTTCGAAGGTCGAGCAGCTCGTTCACGCCAGCGAATGGCTTCGAGCGGGCGCGTGTCAGCTCAGCCGGCAACGAAGGTCGTCACACTCTGCGCAGCGAGCGTCGCGCTGAAGCGCGAGCTCGAGACGTTGAGCGCTGTCTTAGACGCCAGTGAATCAGTGGCCGAGGTCACCCACGGCGTCATGGCACAAGGCGCCGCACCCGAAACGAAGAACGAGACAGGGGTCGTACTTTGATTGTTGTTGATCGCCACGATCACGACCTTGCCATCGGTCGGATTCTCGTATGCGCTCAAGGTGACACCGGAAGGCGCGCTACCCGTGGTACCGACCCGCACGAAGCCCGGGCGCACGAAGCGCGCATAGTTGCCTTCGACCCAGAGCCGCTTCGTCGCCTGATTGGAGTTCTTGTCCCATAGCGCGCCGTTGTCCTCGCTCGACGGATACACCCACCAATAGTGCCAGGCGTTCATACTCGCGATGGTCATCGCGTCGTTGATCAGCTTCGCGACACGAAGAGCGCTGCCCATGCCGACATCCGCAGTGGTGATCGTGTCGTAGATCTCCGTCTCCCAAAACTCTTTGCCTGCCGCCGCGATTTCGGGATACGCGCCCGGGTTGCAGCCGTACTCGTGCGTCGCGATGATGTCGGTGTACTTCTTGGCGTTGGCATCTGCGAGCAGGGCTTTCTCGAAGCTCGGGAAGCCGCACCAATTTTGAGTCTCGGGCGCCATGACCTTCACGCCCATGGCAGAGAGCGTCGGCCCCATCGAGCCACCGACCCAGGTGACCATCGTCGCGGGCGTGTACACGCACGATTCGTAAGTGACGTTCGCGTCAGGCTCGTTCTGCGCGGACACGGCATAGATCGGCACGCCCTGCCCCTTCATGTACGTCACGAAACCCGAAAGGAACGTCGCGTAGGCCGAAGGATTGGTCATCGTGCCTTCGACCGCATTGGCGTTCGATTTATCCGCTGTCGGCGGTGTCCACGGGGTGGCCCACACCGTCACGCCATGCGCGACGGCGAGCTTCGCGATGTTGAGCTCACTCGTGTGACCCGTTTGATAATCGATGCGAATGCGATGCAGTGAAAGACCCGCGCCGGTCGTCGTGGACCACAACGTGTCCGCGTCCGCACTGCTCATCGTAGAGCTCCAGGCGGTGGAAGCCCCGAAGCCGGAGATACTTTGGTGCACGTCCGCGAGATTCACGACCAGATCGCTCGCGGTCGAGCTGCCGCCGCCGCACGTCGTGCTGGCGCCGCCCGCACCCGTTGCGCCAGCGCCGGCTGCACCTCCGCTCCCGGCAACCCCGCCGCCGCCCCCCCCGCTCGCGCCACCTTC
>Ga0210387_10002483_pt1 | contig 14111 bp, 12 predicted proteins | sample IncBWC7OmetaG_FD_160108 | JGI IMG/M metagenome (GOLD analysis project Ga0210387, IMG submission 160108) | Forest soil microbial communities from Barre Woods Harvard Forest LTER site, Petersham, Massachusetts, United States - Inc-BW-C-7-O ...
TGGCCGGGCGCACATGGTGGCAGAGAATAGCTGCCCGCCCAGCATGTCGAACGGCCGTTGCGCGGCAAGCCACAGCCGGCGCCGATCCGATCGACTGCTACCACGCGACGCACTACGTCGGGCTGCAGCGGTGGGCGCAGACCGATTGCATTGAAATGGTCTTCCATACCTCGCGGTCCTGCGCGGCGAGAAAACAGGAGTTCGATCTCGCGATGCTGATTGTCGTCTGGATGCATCTCGACGAGGAAGAGTCCTTCTTCCAATGCAGCCACGAACCTCCAAGTGGGTAGTCAGTCAATGACCGATGTACTCGCTACACCGGGCCTACGACTCTGCAGAGGGTGGATGACCGAGAAGGGTCGATAGTGCCTATTCGAATTGCTCGGAAGCGGGCATTGTGGAGCGGCCGTGAAGGCGATGGCATGAACGGCACGTTAAGGCCGCCGACGACCAGGCATTCGCGGGTTACGTCTCTTACGGCTCACCCGACCTGAAGTTTCGGCTTACCATGGTTGGCACAGGATACTGGCTCCGTTAGATGCAACGGAGCCAGCACGGACGCTCGTCGGCTCGGCAGCGTGCCGATCGAGCGGGAAGCAAGGAGCGACCACGATGCGGACACGAAGTGTCAGCCATGGACGGCGCGATTTTCTTCGCAGGTCGGGTGCAGTGCCGTCCACGTTGCTGCTGTTGGCCCTCGGAAAAGCAAACTATGGCCGGGCCGACGAAGTTTCAGCTACACCCGCCTGCACCGACGAACAAGAACCGACCCGGCAGCAGACGGCAGGTCCGTTCTTCCTCCCGCACTCGCCGCAACGCGTATCGCTGCTCGAACCGGGCATCAATGGAACGAAGATCGTCCTGACCGGACTGGTGTGTCGACACGATGCAGGGCGGTGTCCGGGGCTTTGCTCGATTTCTGGCACGCCAATGACGCCGGGGAGTACGACGTCGAGGGGTTCCGGCTGCGCGGCCATCAATTCGCCGACAGCGAGGGACGCTACCGTCTTGAGACCATCGTGCCGGGGCTATATCCGGGACGCACACGACACTTCCATGTGACGGTGCAGCTGCCCAACGGGTCGATCTTCACCACCCAACTGTACTTTCCCGGCGAGCGGCGCAATGCTCGCGACTCCCTGTTCGATGGCCGGCTGCTGATGACGATTGACGACGACGGCGAGCAAAAGGCTGCCCGGTTCGATTTCGTGCTCGCGTTCACGTAGCGCAAGTCGTCGTGAAGCTGCGACGTGTTGAGAGTCGAGGTTGACTCCGCAGCGACGATGACAAAAAGCGGGGTAGCCTGGAGCTGCGTGGAGAACCGCTCCATCGGCCAAAGATGCGCCCTTGATTCTGCTGGTTACGATATAACGCCCGCCGACGATGCGGATCGCGTATATGGCAGTAACCGGCCATCTCCCGCCATTCGCGCTCGCTCATAGCCGGACGTTCGAACGTCGGTTTAAAACCAAACTGCGGACCCCGGTGCCCAGAATGCGCCAGTTCGGTCGTCCCCAGGCGCTTCCTGAGCGATCAGCATTCCGTAGCGTCCAGGCCAAACTCTCGCGACAACATTGATATACGATCATCGGGAAGAATGGTTCGCAGTTCAGTCTGTCCATCTTTTACGATCTTTAGCGTGTCGCCAAACAGGATCTTTCGACCAGCCGGGTTATACAGGACAATCAATAGCTTCTGCACAAATACTGCGTCTGGGTGCGTGGAATTCAGGTAATTGGCGGGCACGAAATCGATCCATTCGTGGCGAGACAGGTCGAACGCATATTGATTGGCCCATTCGCCATCGACCATCGCTTTCAATACGTATTCCTGACTGTCAGACATGGTCAGCATGAACGTATCCGAATCCTGTTTTACCTGAACGTCCAGCAGATCCAGTCGCATCGGAGCCCTAATCCCATAACTTCCGAAACCGAGATCACACAACCACGGGATACCGTCCAGCGTCAGAACGAGTGCCATATGCGTCCTGGGTCTCTTGACCGGGTAGAACATCGGCCGGGCGGCAACGAATTGGTATGGAATGCCCATTGCCTGAAGTGCCATGGCAAAGAGTCCATTCACTTCATAGCAATACCCACCGCGCCTTTTGTGGAGAATCTTTGTGACGATCTCCTCCGGAACCAGGGAGACGACTTTTTTCGCCTGCACGTCCAGATTTTCGAACGGCACGGTGAATAGCTGGCACCTCATCATATCCGTGATGGTTTCAATGTCCACTTTCCCGCTTTCTTGAAAACCAATCCGGTCAAAGTACTGTTGCAGCAAAAAATTTTCAGCTTGCATGATTGCGCATGGTTGAGGGTGACTGAGAGACTTCTTTAGGGCTATCGCGCACGTCGAGGGGCTAGCTGTGCTCAGCGTGAGGTACGCTTGCCAGGCTACGCGGATCGCGGCCAGCAAAGAAATCGCGGGCAGCAGCAAGCGCAAACGCTACGGCTTCCTCGCCGACGTCAAGGTGCGTAACCCAGCGCTGTCGGGTTGCACCATATACGGACGTGACGCCGACACCCTGCGCGGCCAGATGGTTTGCGAAGTCCAATGCGACCTCGGCGGCGACATCCACGAAGACGATATTCGTGGCGGGTACCGATACCGACAGGCCTGGAAGTTCCGACAAACCCTGCGCAAGCGCCTTTGCATTGGCATGATCGTCAGCGAGCCGATCGACATGGTGTTCCAGCGCATAAAGACCCGCCGCAGCAAGAATCCCTGCTTGCCTCAGGCCGCCGCCCAGCATCTTGCGCAGGCGCCTTGCTTTGGCGACAAGCGCCGCAGGACCCACGAGCACCGATCCTGCTGGCGCGCCGAGTCCTTTGGAAAGGCATACGGACACGGTGTCAAACGGGCGCGCCAGCATGCTGACCGGAAGCCTTAGGGCCACGGCGGCATTAAATACCCGGGCTCCGTCGAGGTGGCAGGCGAGGCCGTGCCGACGGGCGAGCGTCGTCGCAGCATCGCAGTAAGACAGTGGTAAAACCTTTCCGCCGATCGTGTTTTCGAGGGCGAGCAGGCGCGTACGCGCGAAGTGTGGATCATCCGGTTTAATGGCTTCCTCGATGTCCTTGAGCAGCAGCGAACCGTCCGCCTGGTTGTTCAGTGGTTGTGGCTGGATGCCGCCCAGCACCGCTGCACCGCCCGCCTCCCAGCGGTAGCAGTGGGCATTTTGGCCGACGATGTACTCGTCGCCACGCTCGCAATGCGCCATGAGCGCGATCAGGTTCGACTGCGTGCCCGACGACACGAACAGTGCTGCCTCTTTCCCGAGCATGTCAGCCATCCGCTCTTCAAGCCGCTTTACAGTCGGGTCATCGCCCATGACGTCATCGCCAACTTCGGCCGCGGCAATTGCCGCGCGCATGGCCGGACCTGGCCGGGTAACGGTGTCGCTACGGAAGTCATACTGGACTGTGGTGCTCATGGTAATCCCCTGAAAGAGGGGCTCATATTGGCATTCCGATCATGAACGGCCTATACACAACAGCGAGGAATCTGTTACATAACAGATTTACCCAACCTGATCGCGATCATGGGAACTGCAGAATCCGTCTTGCCGCGATACAGACAACTCGCGAAGCGGCTCTGGAGCAGTATCGAGCAGGCTGGACTCGAGGAAGGTAGTCGCCTGCCGTCCGTGCGCACGCTCGCTGCGCAGCATGGCGTCAGCCTGACCACCGCACTGCAGGCTGTGCGATGGCTGGAGGTCCAGGGGTATGTTCGGGCTCGCCCGCGCTCCGGTTATTTCGTCGCCGCGCGCTCAGAGCGGGCTAGTGAAGCGCGCACTGTAAAGTGGCCCGATCCACTGCCAGAGCTGGACCCTCAGGCGCGGGATCACCTGGCAATGGTCGGCGAGCCATGCGCGGTACGTCTCGATCTGGCCGCCGGCGAACCCTCGCTGTACCCCGTCGACCGGCTAAGTGTGCTGTTGCGCCGTCTCGCCTATCAGCATCGGAGTCTCGTCGGCGCTCACGTTCGCGGAACCGGCCACCCGGGTCTGCGACGGGAAATCGTTCGCCAGTCGATGCAGTATTCCTGCGACCTTGACCCGGAGGAACTGGTCGTGACGAACGGCTGCGTCGAAGCGCTGAACCTCGCGCTCAGGGCCGTCACCCGGCCCGGTGACGTGGTTGCCGTCGAGTCGCCGACGTATTTTGCGCTGCTGCAGATGTTGCGTGCCCTCGAGTTGACGGCGCTGCCGGTCCGGTGCCTGCCTGATATCGGCATGGACCTCGACGCGCTGAAGACTGCGCTCGACCAGGCACCAGTCAAGGTGGTCGTCACGATCGCCAACGCCAACAATCCTGTCGGTAGTGTTGCGCCCGATTCCGCCAAGGCGGCACTAGTGCGATTGCTACGGGAACGGAATATTCCGCTGATCGAAGACGACATCTTTGGCGATGTCTGCTTCGGCGAAGTGCGACCACGGCCGGTACGGGCTTTTGATACCGCCGGCAACGTGCTGTTATGCGGGGGCTTCTCGAAGAGCCTGTGTCCCGGATTACGTCTGGGCTGGATTGCGGCGGGGCGATTCACTGAACGGGTGAAAGCGCTGAAATACACGACCAGCATGGCGACTGCCGAACTGCAACAGGCTGCGGTGGCGGAAATGCTTGCGAGCGGCGGTTATGCGTTACACCTGAGGCGACTGAAGGCGGCTCTCCAACACCAGCAGCAGATGCTTCGCGACGCGATTCTGCGCTATTTCCCAAGCGGCACCGAGGTGAGCAGTCCGGCCGGGGGGTTTGTCCTCTGGGCCAGGCTGCCTGAGGCCCCGAGCGGTCCTGTCAGCACGCGCGTCCTGTTTGAACGGGCTCGTGCCGAAGGAATCGGCTTTGCCCCAGGGCATCTGTTTGGGCAGGCAGGCGCATATGACGATTGCCTGCGGTTGAACGCCGGCTATCGCTGGACTAACGAACTCGAAGCAGCCGTTGAGCGGCTTGGGGTGCTGGCGAGAATTTCAACCGGTGGTTCTGCTGGTTGCGGGTGAGAAAGCAGCGCGAATAGCTGGTGGAGCAAACTGGGGTCTGAAGCGCAAATAGTCGGACAGCACCCGGGCGCTGTCTGGCCACTTCCCGCCGTTTGCCAGCGAGCTCAAGCGGCGCTCAAACGTCCCCCCTGCTGGCCAAACAGGAGACGTTCCCGGCTATGTGGAAATGAACTCCCCCACCGCTTCTAAGCGTCTTGTGACGCTGTAGCGGGGGTTTCGCGGGTCACAGACTTTGACCTGGCGCGTTGCCGCGCCAGAGGTTTGGGTGTCGCCGCCACACCCGTTCCAGGCATGTGCGCATCGATCAGGACGACCGACGCTGCATTCTGATCGCGTGGTGCTGTGTGGCCGCAGTGCGGACACTCATGCACGCGTTGCGCCAGCGTCTTGGGCACGATCTCCCAGCACGCGGCGCAGCGCTGCGACGGTTTTAACTGGCGCGTGTTCGACACGTGCAGTCGCGTACCCGCCTCTACCGCTTTGTACGCGAGCATGTGATGCACCATACCCAATCCGGCCGACAGGATCTCGCGATTGAGTCCAGCCTTCTGCCTGACCATCCGCCCGGGTTTGTCCTGCGTGCCCCTGGCCGAACGGCTCATGTTCTGCGTGCGCAATTCTTCCGTGGCAAGCACTGCGCACGACGCGACCATGCGCGAGCTCGTCTGGTGCAGGAACTCACGGCGCAGGTTGCCGATGCGCTCGTGAAGCTTCGCCACCTGCCTGCCGAGCCGCCTATAGCGGATCGATCCGCGCTGCTTCCTTGCCTGCTGCCGCTGCAGATCCGCCATCCACGGCAGCTCCTTGCGGATGAATCGCGGATTGGCGATCGTCTCGCCGTTGTCGAACGTGGCCCAGTCGTTGATGTCGAAGTCGACGCCGCGATGTTCGTCACCCGTGCGCACGCGAGCGCAGACATCCGCCGGTACACGCAGCGTGACCGACGCGAACCACTCGCCGTTCCGGCGCATGATCGTCAGATCGTTGGGCTTCGCGCCGTCGCCGAAGCGATGCCGCCCGCGTGCGCGGATCGACATGGCGTCCTTGCCGCTGCCGATGCGAATTGTTGCGCCGCGCGTGCCGCACTGCATCAGTTTCCAGCCGGCCGGGTCCGGATAGCAGAAACCAGAAAACCGCTTGCTGGACTTGAAACGCGGGAAGCCCGGCGTTTGACCGTCAAGGGTAAAGGCTATCGTCTCGAGGCTGTGCAAATCGTTTCCCCACAGCCGCCGCCAGTCGCGCTGCCCGCCGCAATCCGCGTGCTCGTGCTGCCGTTCGAAAACAAGACCGATGACGCATGCCTGGACAACTTTTGCGATGCGCTGGCAGACGAGACCTCTGCCAACCTCGGCATGCTCAATCCCGGGCAGATCTCGGTCATCGCGAGGACGACGGCCGGGTGTTACCGGCACAGCCACAAGAGCATTGCGGAGATTGCTCATGAACTGGGGCTCGACTATATGCTGGAAGGTTCCTTGACCCGGGATAGGGGACGCGTGCGCCTGCGGGCGCAACTGGTTCGTTGCTTCGATCAAACGCAGATATGGAGCGGCTCCCGCGAGATGTTGGCAACAGACGCGCTGAACATTCAGACGGAGGTCGGCGCCGCGCTCGCGGAGGAGGTCTCACCCGCGCTGGCGGACCAGCAGAGGCGCATGCTCGCACGACGCCTGCCGATTGATCCCTGTGCCCACGACGCCTATCTGCGCGGCCGCTATTTCTGGACCCGCCGGGTGCATTTCGACGCCGGGTTCGCGGCCCATCATGGGCTTAGCGCGGAGGACTTCATTCGCGCTCGCGGTTACTTCGAGGCTGCTGTCGATCGCGATCCAACTTATGCGCTCGGATATGTTGGTTTGTCCAACGTCTATGGCGCCACGGCAGCGCATGGTTTCTATGCGGCACGCATGGGCTACCCGAGAGCGCGTGAAGCGGCGCTACGGGCGCTGGAACTCGACGCGGACCTTCCGGAGGCCCATCAGGCATTGGCTGGCGTGCACTATTTTCATGACTGGGATTGGCGCAAAGCGGAGGCGGAGTTTCTTGAAGCGCTGCGTCTGAATCCGAATCACGCGGAAACCAGCCGGCTCTACGCGAGACTGCTGCTTGTGCTCGGACGGGAAGCGGAAGGACAGGCACAATTCGAGCGTGCCGAGAAAACCGACCCGCTTGGATTCGAGGGCTCGCGGGTATTCGGTCTTGTGCAGTCAGGCAGGTACGAGGAAGTCATCAAGGAGTATCTTGCCGCCGGACAAGGCAACCGCTCGCCGCTCGTCTATCAGCTACTGGCGACAGCGTTTGAAGTGCAGGGTTTATACAAGGAGGCTGTCGATGCAACCGTCGACGCCCTCACGCGTTGCAACGAATTTGCCAGAGCGGAGGCGATCCAGACAGTGTGGAGATCCGGCGGCTACGACGCCGTGCTGCAATGGTATTTACTGGACTTGCTAGCCAGGCGTCAAAGCGGTTACACGTCACCGTTCCTGTTCGCAGAGCTTTATGCGAGGCTGGCAAAGCCGGATGAAATGTTTCATTGGCTGGAATCCGCACTGGTGGACCGCTCGCCGCGCCTGTGCGAACTCCGCACGAATCCGTGGTTTCGTAGCTACCGTTCGTGCAAACGATTTCGCGCCATCGAGAAGAGCATAGGCTATTGATGAACGCCTGAAAGGGCGGCCGCGTCCAGCAGACGTGGCCGCACAGGCCGCGAGCCTTTGTGAGATCACTGACCCTTGTAAAGCTGGTTCCAAAGCCGGGTCTGTTCCCCGGATTGTTGCGAGTGCACAAGGTCCTGATAGACCTGTTGCCGCGTCATTCCTTGTGGAGCTCCTGCCTCGCTTCTTGATGCATCGGTTATTCCCCCTACGTCCTGGGCGGCCTGCGCAGATACGGGAGGGACAGGCTGCTCTTGCGCACAAACGTGTCCAGCGACGAGGGCGACGGCGCAGGTCGCCACGATTCGAAACATCTTCATGTCGAATTACTCCAGCAAAGAAGTACGGACACGGTCAGCCGGTTGCTGGCCGAAACGGTAATGCCGGGCGCTTGGACAGCAGGGCTGTGCGCAGTCCGGATCGCGTCCACTAATACTGCGGTCCCGACGGCGGTAACACCATGGATGGAAGCTGAAGAAATCGTTAATTTGCGGCGATTAGCTTGTCCTGCGTGCGGGTTTCGAAATCAGTGGCGGCATGGCGTTCATGCAACTGGTCCGAAAGCTCGCCGAAAGTGCGATTGACCATCCGTCCGCGCTGAACGGCCGGGCGGTCGCCGATCGTATTGGCCCAACGCTGGACATGCTGATAGTCCTGCACCGAGAGGAATTCCGCCGCCTCGTAGAGCCACCCTTTCACCAGCCCGCCATACCAGGGCCAGATGGCCATATCGGCGATCGTGTACTCGCTGCCCGCGATGTATTCGTTATCGGCGAGCTGTTTGTCGAGGACGTCGAGCTGACGCTTCACTTCCATCGCGAACCGGTCGATCGCATATTCGATTTTGTCGGGCGCATACGCATAGAAATGGCCGAAGCCACCACCCAGATAGGGCGCGCTTCCCATCTGCCAGAACAGCCATGACACGCACTCGGCGCGCGCGCTCGCCCCGGTCGGCAGAAAAGCGCCGAATTTCTCGGCAAGATAGAGCAGAATCGCGCCAGACTCGAAAACCCGGATCGGTTTCGCGCCGCTGCGATCCAGCAGCGCGGGAATCTTGGAGTTCGGATTCACGTTCACGAAGCCGCTGCCGAACTGTTCGCCGTCGCCGATCCTGATCGGCCAGGCGTCGTATTGCGCGCCGCTGTGGCCAAGCGCCAGCAGTTCTTCGAGCATTGCCGTGACCTTTACCCCGTTAGGTGTCGCCAGCGAATAAAGTTGCAGCGGATGCTGGCCGACCGGCAAATCCTTATCGTGCGTCGGCCCCGAGATCGGTCGGTTAATGTTCGCGAACCGGCCGCCGTTGTCCTTGCTCCAGGTCCAGACCTTCGGTGGCACGTAGTCGGCAGTGCTCATGCTCAAGGCTCCTTGCGTTCTTGCATCGTGGGGAGAGATGTTTCGCCAGCGAGATTAACAAATTCACGGAGAACCTGCTGAAGAGCGGTCAACCTCGAGCTAACGCCGGACCAACGCCCGAATCGTCTGCTCTTCGTCCGACCGGTCTGACACACGTCAGCTACGCCAGGTAATTCGTCTTCTTGACGGATTGTATGACAGGCGTATAAACTGATTTGCAAGTTCTACGTTTGCCGTTGCCGATTCTGGGTGCAGGCAGCGCGTGGACAAAGACCGATAGAGACGGAGACACCATCATGCCTGGCTATGCAAGCGTAGGAGCACGTCTGGACGGCTTGCCGCTGTCCGGCTTCCATTGGCGGCTGCTTGGTCTGATTGCCGCCGGCATGTACTTCGATTCGTTCGATATTTACATCGCGGGCACGGTACTCGCCGCCATGATTCACAGCGGCGAATCTACGCTCAGTCTTAACGCGGCCTTCGTCTCTGTCACATTCATTGGCATGATGACGGGCGCGTGGCTGTCAGGTGTCCTGGGCGACAGGTTTGGGCGCCGCTTTTGCTATCAGTTCAACCTCGGGATCTACGGTTTTGCTTCGATTGCGGCCGCGATTGCACCGTCGATGCCGTGGCTCATTTTCTTCCGGCTCATCATGGGTGTCGGAATGGGAGCTGAGATCGTCGTCGGCTACGGCACGTTAAGCGAGTTCATTCCCGCCGTATGGCGCGGCCGCTTCGGCACCATTCTCAACCTTATTATCAATACGTCATTGTTTCTTTCGACGTTTCTCGGTTGGCTTATCGTCCCTCAATATGGATGGCGCTGGATGTTTGCCATCGCGGGCTGTGGCGCGCTGGTGGTCTGGTTCCTGCGCAAGTCGATGCCGGAGTCGCCGCGCTGGCTCGAGTCGCGCGGCCGCGCTGACGAAGCCGGGCGCATCGTGTCGCGGATAGAAGCCGCGTGCGGTGTGGACACTGGCGTTGCCTACGCCAACGAATCGGCATCGCGTTGCGTCGGTCCGCAGGATCAGGGCCGGCTCCGCGAGCTGTTTTCCCAGCAATTGCTGGGCAGCACGATTACGGGCATCACGGTGCTGGTTGCGCTTTTCACGGTCAATTACGCGTTCGTGAGCTGGATACCGACGTTCCTGGTCAAGCAAGGGCATAGCGTATCCAGTTCGCTGGGTCTGACCGCTGTGATGTTCGCAGGCGGTCCGGTCGGTTCGCTGATCGCGTTCCTGCTCGCCGAGCATATGGGCCGGAAATGGGGAATCGTCGTGTTTTCGCTGGTCTGCGCGGGATTTGGTGCGGCCTATCCGTTTGCGCAGTCTGCCGTTGCCATTACGGCGCTGGGGTTTGCGATTACCTGCTGCATCTATGTGCTGTCGTCGTTCAGCGTGGCGACTTATGTCCCTGAGCTGTTTCCGACCCGTTTGCGACTGCGTGGGGCGGGCTTGTCGAATACTGTTGGGCGCGCGGTCAGCATAGCCATTCCTTATGCGGTCGCGGCATCCTTCATGAAGTTTGGAATCGCCGGCGTGTTGACGCTGATAGTCGGAACGCTCCTTGCACAGGCGTTGATCGTCGGCTTGATTGGTGCGGAGACGAAACGGCGCTCGCTCGAAGCCATCGAGCAGGAGACGGACAGCGTGACGCCCAACACGATCGAGGCCGGTGCAGCCGAGGCGACCAGATGAAACCGGATGCGGCAGAGTCACGCAGCATTCAGGCGCATTAGCGTGCTCCAGCGCGCACTGAAGCGGTAACCCGCAAATCATCCAGCACGAGGACACCCGAGACATGTCATCGCAGATCGAGAACTATCGGATTTTCGCAGTCAAGTACGCACATTTCGAGCGCCGCTCAGGCGACAACTTCATCGGCGGCGATTCTCATGACGTCGCGATGCCGCTCGATTACTTCGTGTGGGCCGTGGTTGGCGATACACGCACGTTCATCGTCGACACCGGTTTCGATCAGACGATGGCCGACAAGCGAGGACGCACGATCACGAACACAGTGGAGCGTGGCTTGCAGAAAATCGGCATCTCCCCGGCTTCCATCGAGGACGTGATCATCACCCACATGCATTACGATCACGCGGGTAACAGCACACTATTTCCGCGCGCCCGGTATCACATTCAGGACCGTGAGATGGCCTATTGCACGGGCCGCTGCATGTGCCATCACGCGCTCAGTCATCCGTTCGAACCGGAGGACGTCAAGTCGATGGTCGGCCGTCTGTTCGACGGGCGCGTGCAGTTTCATGAAGGCGCATCGGATGTGGCACCGGGCTTAAGCGTGCATTGGGTCGGCGGCCACACGAACGGTCTGCAGGTCGTGCGCGTGCATACGGAGCGCGGCTGGGTCGTGCTGGCGTCGGACGCGTCGCATTTCTACGCGAACATGCAGCAGCATCGCCCATTCCCGGTTGTATATAACGTCGGCGACATGCTGGAGGGCTACGAGACCGCGCATCGTCTTGCCGCATCGCCGAACCACGTGATTCCCGGTCATGACCCAGCTGTGCTCGCGCGCTATCCCTCTCATGATCGCGAGACGGAAGGCTGGATTGTACGTCTCGATGCCGAGCCCCGCTGAGAGAAACGTCACATGTTGAAAATCGGAAAAAATGTGCTCGTAACCGGCTCGTCGGACGGACTGGGTCTGGCGATGGGACGAGCACTCGCGGTGAGTGGTTGCAATATCGTCTTGCACGGTCTTGAAGCGGCGCAAAGCATGGAACAAACGACCGCCGAACTCTCGTCATCGTTCGATGTAAACGTGAGTTACGTTCGTGCGGATCTGTCGACTGTCGAAGGTGTCGACGCGCTCGTCGAAACGGCGCGCGAGCGACTCGGAACGATCGACGTATTGATCAATAACGCCGTGGTCCGGCATTTCGCCGGGATCGAATCGTTTGCGCTCGAGCACTGGAACGACGCACTGGCCGTGAATCTGACGGCTGCGTTTCGCGCCATCCAGTTGACGCTGCCCGGCATGCGCGAGCGCGGCTGGGGACGCATCTTCAACATGACCTCCGTGTATGGCGCTCGCGCAACGGTCAATCGTGTCGACTACGTCACGACGAAGACTGCCTTGCTCGGACTCACCCGCTCGGTGGCCATCGAGACCCTCAATCAGGGCATTACGTGCAATGCTATCTGCCCAGGCTCGGTGCTGACGCCCAACATCGATGGCCGCATCAACGATTTGATGGATGCGCGCGGGCTGGGTCGCCACGACGCGGTACGTGAATTCCTGAAGGGCAAGCAGCCCACGGGCGAGCTGATCGATGCAGCGCATGTGGGTGACCTGATCGTCTTCTTGTGTAGCGCGTCGGCAAGCCAGATTACCGGCGCGCTGATGCCGATTGAAGGAGGCTGGCTTGCAGGCTGATTCCCTCAAGACGCAATGCATCCCGGCCGATGCAGTCACGCATGAACTCGCGCGCTTCGTCGCGAGGACCGGATGGTCCGACATACCTGCTACCGTGCGACACGAGGCAAAGCGTGCTTTGGTCAACTACGTCGCGGTCGCGCTCGCCGGTTACCACGATCCGGTGATCGACAAGGCGGTCGCGGTCTACGGCCGCTTCCGCGCGGACGAGCGCGCCAGCGTGATCGGCCGCAGTGAGAGGACGGACATGCTGAACGCGGCGGCGCTCAACGCCATGAGCGCGAACGTCTTCGATTTCGACGACACGCACATGCCGACGATCATCCATCCAGCTGCCCCGGTCGCGGCGCCACTTTTTGCACTGGCCGAAGCTCAGGTCGATACGCGAGCAGGAGCGGCGCCGATCAGCGGCGAGGCGCTACTCGTTGCTTTTGCGCTCGGCGTGGAGGTCGAATGCCGGATCGGCAACGCGGTGTCGCCCGGGCACTATCAGCGCGGCTGGCATATCACTTCAACGTGTGGCGTCTTCGGCGCCGCCGCAGCGGTTGCGAAAGCCTGCGGGCTGAACGGGCAGCAAATTGTCTGGGCGCTTGGCAATGCGTCGGCGCAAGCGGGCGGTCTGGTCGAAACGCTCGGCACGATGTCGAAAAGCATTAGCGTGGGGAATGCGGCGCGCAACGGACTGTTGTCGGCCCTGCTGGCCGCAGAGGGATTTTCCGGGCCTGACGCGCCGCTAGAAGGTGCACGCGGATTTCTGCGCGTGACTGCTGATGCGCCGGATCTGAGCGCGATTACGGATGGATTGGGACGCGATTGGGCACTGTCGTCGAACACGTATAAGCCATATCCGTGCGGTGTCGTGCTCAATCCGGTCATCGACGCGTGCCTTGAGCTGCGACGCGACGCACGCTGGACGCTTGACGATATCGAACGCGTGGAACTGACTGGGCATCCGCCGCTGCGCGAGCGTACCGACCGGCCCGGCGTGCGCTCAGGGCGTGAATCGCAGGTCAGCGCTCAACACGCCGTGGCGGTGACACTGGCACGCGGCAAGGCGGGTCTTGCGGAATTCAGCGATGCAGCGGTTGCGGACCCTTCGCTGCAGGCGTTCGCGGGTCGCTTGCGTTTCATCGACGATGCGTCGTGGGCCGTCGAGTCGGCACAGGTCAGGATCGTGTTGCGTTCAGGCGAATCCGTGTCGCGGCGAATTCATGCCGCGCGCGGCAGTCTCGCGGCACCGCTCGCGGATGATGAACTGGCGGCGAAGCTGCGCGAGCTGGCCGCGTACGGCGGCTCTGGTGTCACGCCGCAGCCGGTTGTCGATATGTTATGGCGTTTCGATCACGAGCCGGATGCCGCCGCATTGATGCGCGTGGCGCGCGCGCCGGGCGCGGCCTGACGGGAACGAGAATCTTTCATGGATGAGGCAAATCATGTCGAGCAGTGAGCAAAAAAGTCAAACCGGATTTATTGGTGTGGGCGTGATGGGACGTCCGATGGCGCGGCGTCTGATCGAAGCGGGTCATTCGTTGATCGTGTACGACCGCGACGAACAGGCAGTCGCCGAACTTGCGGCGCTCGGCGCGCACGCGGCGAACTCGGTTCGCGAAGTGGCCGACAGCGCGCGCATCGTGTTCACGAGCCTGCCGACTCCGGCCGTGTTCAAGCAGGTCGCACTGGGCGATGGCGGGCTG
>Ga0210387_10002484_pt1 | contig 14108 bp, 12 predicted proteins | sample IncBWC7OmetaG_FD_160108 | JGI IMG/M metagenome (GOLD analysis project Ga0210387, IMG submission 160108) | Forest soil microbial communities from Barre Woods Harvard Forest LTER site, Petersham, Massachusetts, United States - Inc-BW-C-7-O ...
AAAAATTTGGTATTCATATGTGTCCTTATTGGTTCCCTGATGAAGAGCGGTTTGTTTCCTGTCGCAGCGTTGACATGCTGGCGTCGAATTCAGCCGCTGCCTTGGCTGCGCGCTCCTTCTGCGCCATTGCCTCTGCCACTTGCGCATCGATGGTGGCTTGATCCGCCAATGCAATCGCAGGCTTGGCGCGGTGATCCGCATTCTCCTTCTCGGCCCGTGCAAGTTTGTCGCGTGCGGAGGCGAGTTCGACCGGCGCCGCCTGTGGTGCGCCGGATTGCTCCGCGCGCTGCACTGCGGCTTTCGCAACCGCAATGGTTTCATCGGCGACCGGACTTTTCGCAAATGCTGCCGTTGCGATGCAGCTCAGGGCAATCGCAGCCGCGCTTAAATTCAAATGTCGTGTGTCCATACTCAAGGTACCTTTTGTGATTCGACTTGGTTGATAGCGGCCGGGGCACCGCAACTGCCTTGCTGCCCACGCAAACGCGGACAACAAAAAAGTGCGTGCGGACGCATTCCATTCTTGACTGAGGTGTGGCGGTGCCCGGGCCTGAATAAGGTGCCTGGGTGCCCTTGCCGAACCGATACCGAAAGAAGAGAAGCTAGAAACGTAATCGGAGGTCGCCTAGCACAGTTACTGTGCGCTCAATCAAGAATTCAGGCGTAGGCGGCGGGACCGATCGCTCGTAGGACGGCGGCGCGATACACACGTCGTCCTGTATGCAATGGTGCTACAGTGTGCGGTAGAGAACATACAATCTCTTGCCGGCCCGGTATCCTGACTATCAACGCGCAAGCTTTCTTAGTCTTCTGCCTCGCAAAGTAATCCTTCACCGCCAGTTCATTCCGTGACACTTAACGCCCAATTCAAGAAAAACCGACTGCTCGCATCCTTGCCGACAACGGAATGGAAGCATTGGTCCTCGTCTCTCGAGGCGGTTGAGATGCCCCTCGGACAAGTGCTGTACGAGCCTGGCGTCACGCTCAATCACGTATATTTTCCCATCACCTCGATCGTGTCCCTCCTATACGTAATGGAAAACGGCGCGTCGGCGGAAATTGCCGTGGTCGGTAACGAAGGGATCGTCGGAGTTTCTCTGTTTATGGGCGGCGAATCGACGCCCAGCCGTGCGGTGGTTCAGAGCGCCGGTTCAGGCTGCCGGTTGAAAGCACAGATCATGAAAGATGAATTCAACAAAGCCGGCCCGGTACTGCATTTGCTGTTGCGATATACGCAAGCCTTGATTACTCAAATGGCGCAGACGGCTGTGTGCAATCGCCATCACTCCCTCGATCAGCAGCTGTGTAGATGGCTGTTGCTGAGCTTGGATCGGCTGGAGGGTGACGAACTTGTAATGACGCAGGAGCTGATCGCCAACATGCTCGGGGTGAGACGCGAGGGCGTTACAGAAGGCGCGCTAGCCCTGCAGAAATTGGGTCTGATCAAGTATGCGCGCGGACATATCACCGTATTGGATCGGCCCGGACTCGAAAAGCGCACCTGTGAGTGCTATGCGGTTGTCAAGCGCGAGTACGATCGATTGCTTCCGCAGGAAATCACGGCTTAGCACTAACACCAGCCTCTGTGCGGTGGCAGACAGCGGATATCTTCTCTTTGCCCTAGGCTTTCAGGTGCCTATGGGGAGAGTCGCCATTGTCCTCGGTTACGAACACCTTGATCGATGCGCTGCCGCGTACCGCCAGGAACCGTTTGCTTTCGATTTGCGAGCCGGTTGATCTGGTCTCGGGCCACGTCGTGTCGGGAAGCGATTCACCCACCCGCCACGTCTATTTTCCAACCGGCAGCATCATATCGTTGCTGACATCCAGCAAAGATTCTCCTGTGCTCGAGATCGGCATGGTGGGAAGTGAGGGCATGTTGGGCCTGCAGGTGGTGTTGGCGGTAGGTAGCGTGCCTCTGCAGGCGAGCGTGCGCGGTCCGGGAACGGCATGGCGCATCGCCGCAGAGCCATTTAACCGTGAGTTGGCCGGCAGCCGCGCACTTCGGCAGAGCCTCAATGGCTACTTGCAAGTGACCCTGTTGCAGTTCACTTCGGAGGCGCGATGCGTGCGTTTTCATCAAATAGACCAACGACTCGCGCGCTGGCTTTTGATGACTCACGATCGAACACATGCGGATTCCTTCAATGTGACTCAAGCACTCATCGCTCACTTGATGGGGGTGCGGCGGGTCGGGATTGCAAAGGCGGCCAGCACACTCCAGCGCAGGGGTATCATCAGCTATGTGCGCGGCGTGCTGACCATCATCGATCGAAATGCGCTCGAATCTGAATCGTGCGGCTGCTATGAAACCGGCCAAACAAACTATGCGCGCTTCATGTCATAGCGTGTGTACGGTAACGCACAGACGCGCGCGCGGTAAGATCTACAATGGGTGGATCTTCCCTAAACCCTCACAATCGCTTGCAGACTTGGCGTTACTTTCGCTGCCAAGTCCGATCTAAATCGCAGCTACTCATTGAATGGAGGCGCGCGTGCCAAGATCAAATGCCGCCTTTAATTCATTGATGCGCAATCAATCCATCGATCGTGGTCGCCTGTGGGAAGTGAGTAGCGATCTACTCGGCATTCTCAACGCAGAGGGCTTTTTCGAGGTAACCAATCCCGCCTGGGAGTTCGCGCTCGGCTGGACTTCCGAAACGATTCTCAATACCTCGATCTTTGATTTGATTCATCCCGACGATGTCGACAAGACCCGGGTGAGCCTTCAAGAGGTGGCGGGGACCAAAGCAGTACTGCATTTCGAGAACCGCTATCGTCGAACCGACGGCGAATATCGTTGGCTGTCGTGGGCCGCGGTGCCGGAGGCGGGCAAGTTTTATTGCAGCGGACGGGACATTACCCAAGAACGGGAGGTGCAAACCGAATTGTCGGGGGCGCTGGACGAGCTGCGCCAGTCGCAAAAAATGGAAGCCGTCGGACAACTCACCGGCGGCATAGCCCATGACTTCAACAATCTGCTGATGGCGATCTCGGGGAGTCTTGAGCTGCTGAGCAACCGCCTTCTGCAGGGACGCTATAAAGAGGCAGAGCGCTACATTGTCACCGCTCAGAGTGCCACCAAACGCGCTGCCGCACTTACTCATCGGTTGTTGGCCTTTGCCCGGCGTCAGGCGTTGGAGCCGAAGCCGACCAACATCAACCGGCTGGTCGCCGACATGGGGGAGTTGATTCGCCGCACGGTCGGTCCTTCAATAAAAATGGAAGTAGTCGGCGTCGCGGACCTGTGGACTTCGGAAGTCGATCCTAATCAACTGGAAAACGCGCTCCTGAACCTATGCATCAACGCTCGCGACGCAATGCCGGACGGTGGATCGCTCATGATTGAGACCAACAACCAGTGGCTTGACGAGCGCGCTGCCCGCGAGCGCGACGTGCCGGCCGGACAATACGTTACGCTGTCCGTCACGGACACGGGCGTCGGCATGACACCAGCGGTGATCGCTCGCGCTTTTGATCCCTTTTTCACGACCAAACCCTTGGGCGCAGGGACTGGACTCGGGCTCTCGATGACCTACGGTTTCGCGCGTCAATCGGGCGGCCAAGTCCGCATCTATTCGGAGGTCGGTCGTGGCGCGACCGTGTGCCTGTATTTACCGCGACACATCGGCGCGGCCGAGAGCATCGAGGTGCCGCCTGATTTATCGGACATGCCCCATGCGACGCATGGCGAAACGGTACTGGTCATCGACGACGAGCCGCTCGTACGAATGCTGGTCACTGACGTGCTGAGAGAGCTGGGTTACGCGGCAATCGAAGCAGTAGACGGCCCATCTGGGATGAAAATACTTCGCTCGGCCGTACGTATCGACCTGCTGATCACGGATATCGGACTGCCGGGTGGGATGGACGGCGGGCAGGTTGCCGAGGCGGCGCGCGAATTGCGCCCTGGCGTCAAGGTACTCTTCATCACCGGTTTCGCAGAAAAAGCGGTTCTCAGCCACGGACATATTGAAGCCGGCATGTCGGTACTGACCAAGCCCTTCGCCATGGAGGCGCTTGCGAGCCGTGTAAAGGGCCTGCTCGTCTAGCGGCGCGGCCCGTCGGCAGCTACTCCTTGCCACCTCCAGGCGGGCAGACTTTGGCGCCAAAGGTGATCGGCTTCAGCGCGCTGATATCGCCTGTGGGGAACGGCGTCTTGCCGTCGCCGCTCGGCTTCACACAGTCATACGACAGCATATAGGCCATGATCGCGGCGTAGTCGGCAGCGGGCAGAGTACCAGGTGCCGTCAACGGCATGTTCTTGGTCACCACCGTGTGCAACTGCGACAGGGTTGGCTTGGTGCGAGCGAAAGCCGGACCCGCCATCGCCGGTGCGGCGACGCCTTGCAGCTGCGCGCCGTGACAGACAGCGCAGTGCTGCGCATAAACCGCGGCGCCGGCCGTGACCTGCTCGGCCGTGTAAGGCGCATCGCCGACGCTTTCGGCGAGCTCGCCTGCGGCGGCATTTTTGGATGTAGCTCGCGCCACCTGCCCCTCAGTGCTGTTGACCAAAGCCTGCGTCGCGCCGAGCCGATACGCCAATACCCGGCTGGCCTGCGGCGGCGTGAGGTTGGCCGTTTGCTGATTGCCGGCCTGCCCGACGACCACGTTCAGATACTGCTGATCCCCGATCATGTACGTGGTGATGGGCGCAACGACGGCCGAGCCGGTGTCCACATGCCACAGCTGCTTGCCGGTGGTGGTACTGAAGGCATATAGCGAACCGCCCAAATCACTGGTGAAGACCAGACCGCTCGCTGTAATCAGTGCGCCTCCCTGCGCCGGAAAGGGCAAGGGCTTGCGCCAGCGCACCGCGCCGCTGTCCATGTCAATCGCGGTCAGCATGCCCGTCCCGTTGCCGCGCTTGGGCAACGCGCCTCCTTTATAGGCCTGGCCGGGTACGTAGACCGGCGGATTTGCATCGACCTTCCAGACCCCGCACTCCTCGGTGCTGGGAACAAAGAAGAGATTGCTGGCCGGATCGTAGCCGCCGCCCAGCCACTCGATGCCTCCGCCATGGTTGGGACAGGCGCGGGTGCCCTCCACCGTGGGTACAGTGGTGAAGAAGCCGGTCTGGTCGCTGACCGCCAACTTGTGCAGCGGCTTGCCGGTTTTGCGGTCGAGCACGACGAAGTCGCCGGCCTTATCACCGATGGCGACGAGGTCCTGCATCTTGCCCGCCACTTTGGCGGTGAACAGCACCGGTATCATCGCGGCATCGGCGTCATGCGTGTCGTTCTTGACCAGCTGGTAATGCCATTTCACACTGGGCTTGGCGCCGTTGATGTCCAGCGCCACCAGCGAATTGGTGTACAGGTCTGGTCCCTCGCGGCCCTTCAGCACCATGTCCGGCCCAGGGTTACCCGGCGCCACGAACAGCGTGCCGTCCTTGGGATCGATGCTGACGCCTGACCACACAGCCGCGCCTCCATGATGCCAGGAGGTGCCCGGCCAAGTGTCGCGCTTGATCGTCGACCAGTCCCACAGCTGCTTGCCGTCTTTGGTGCTGAACGCCGTGACGCTGCCTTCGGTGCCGTAGTCGCCGCCGGCGTGGCCGACGATGACAGCGCCCTTGTACACGTAGGCCGCCATCGAATAGAAACTGTTGCGGGGGTCGCTGCAACCGGCGACGTTCCACACCTGCTTGCCCGTCTCGGCATTCAAGGCGATGACGCGGCAGTCCAGCGTGACCATGAACACCTTGCCGTCTGCGATGCCGACGCCGCGGTTCACCGAGAAGCTGATAATGTAGGAAGGATCGTAGGGGAATTGCCATTTTAGCTTGCCGCTGGCTGCGTCCAGGGCGACGACGCCATTGTGCGAAGTGGCGACGAATAGCGTGCCTTTCCAACTTAACGCCGCCGCCTCCTGCTGTCCTTCGTCGGCCAGCGCCGTGCTCCAGGCGAGGCCAAGGGAGGCCACGTTGTTCGGCGCAATCTGCGTGAGCCCGGTATACGGATTGCCTTCGTAGCTCTTGCCCGGGAGTATCCACTCGTGGTCGTTCGCTCCGAGCAACGCCGCGCTATCCGGGGTCGAAGCTGTAGCCGCTGCGGCGACGTTGGCGCTGAGTATCATCGCCGGCACCATCATCCGCACACCCATCGATTTAGCGTTCATAGGCACTCCCTTGGATTCCGCCGAGCGTGTCCCGCCGCGGCGGGGCAGACGCATCATATTATTCGATGTTGCTGAATGGCAAAAGATGCCATTGCCGGCCCACTCTATGTGTTGGCGGCCGCATTTTCAGATAGCGGCCGCAGCGGTTCCTGCAGTTCCTCGAGAAATTCCGTCAAGTGAACGAGTTTGTCGTGTTCAACGATGGCCAACATCTGCCGACGAACGGCTGCTACTTCGTCTCTTAGAACAGAGTAAAGATGCGCACCAGCATCGGTGACCACGATGCGCTTGAGTCTTCGGTCGTAAGCCGATGATTCCCGTGTGACGAGTCCGTTCTTCACCAAGCAATCGATCGCATGCACCATTGATGCGCGCGAGACCGCAAGCCTGTCGGCCAGAATTGACTGAGACAACGGTGAGCGAGCCTGGATCGCCGCGGCAATGGTCATCCAGCCTACCCTGCTCACCCCGAGACGACGAAGGCGACGGTCCAACGCGTGCCGCCAGAGCATCGCGGCATTGCGCAGGGCGTTCTCGAACCGCTCATCAAGGTCAAAAGCCGGGCGGGACCCATCGGTGAGGCGGGGCATGTCACCACGAGTAAATTCAAAGAACATCCTGTGACCCGGTTCGAAGCTGCGCGGTGGCGCTCGTGCCCCCGAGCGCTAAAAAGAGCTGAACGGTATCGAGGTAGCGCTGCGCCAGCGCCCGGACATATCCAAGCCGGGCCTGTTGATATGAGCGCTCCGCGTCCAACACCAGCAGGACCCCCGCGTTGCCCTCCTTGTAGCTGACTCGCGCCAGTTCAAGGCTGCTCTGCGCGGCTTGTTGCGCATGGTCTTGGGCATCGAGCTGTTCCGCGTCGTGTTCCAGTCCTTCGAGCAGGTCGGCTACCTGCGCGAACGCCTCCAGAACCGTCTGCTCATAGGTGGCCGCGCTTGCACGCATGGCGTCCACGGCGGCACGCTTCTCGGCGCGCAGCGTTCCACCGTCGAAAATCGGCGCGGTCAAACCCGAGATGATGCTCCAAGCATTGCTGGCCCGGTCAAATATCTGGTCCGCTTTGAGCGATTGCTGCCCGACGGACGCGCTCAGTTGTATCTTTGGATACAAATTAGATTGCGCGACCCCCACGGCGCTGGTCGCCGCGTGCAGCCGCGCCTCCGCGGCCAGAATGTCCGGCCGGCGATGCGCAAGTTCCGAGGGCAAACTCACCGGCACCTGCAAGGGCAGCGTGATTTGCGCGAGATCCATGTCGTCGGGCAACTCGCTGGCCGGAGCGCGCCCGAGTACCACAGAAAGCGCGTGGCGCGCTTTCGCAAGATCCTGCCGCAAGGGCGGCAATAACGTCATGTCATTGGCAATCTGACTCTGCGCGCTCACCACATCTTCGCGAGCCACGGACCCATTGTCGAACGCGCTCTGCACGAGCCGCAGATTGTCGCGATCCTGCGCGAGGATGGTTTCAACGGTGTTGATCTGCGCGCGCACCGAGGCGATCGCGAGCGTCTGCATGACAGCCTGGCCGGTGACCGTGAGGTACGCTGCATCGCGCTGATGCTGCTCCACCTCAGCGAGCGCATATTGCTGCTCGACGCCGCGCGCGACACCTCCGGTATAGTCAAGCGTGTAGCTGACGGTGGGCCCGACTGCGAAGTACGTGAAGGGTGGTATGCCGATTGGACCAAGAAACTCTTTCCCGTACTGCTGACGACCCGCTCCGGCGGTAAGCTCTACTTGCGGGTACTGCGAGCCCGCGCGCGCCAGCGCGAATTCTTGAGCCTGTGCGAGCGTGGCCATTGCCGCTGCCAAACTGCGGTTGTGCTCCAACGCCTGCGCGACGAGCTGATCGATGGCATCGGAATGGAACAAAGTCCACCAATTTCCCTCGATCTCCCGGCCCAGGGCAATGTGCTGTACGTTGTCGCTCTTGGCGCCATCCTCCGCGCGCAGCGTGTCGCGCGTGTATCGCGATGCCGCCGGCAGCGAAGGTCGCGCGAAGTCGGGGCCCACGGCGCACCCGCCTGAGAATAAGGCGCACGCCAGAATGATCACCGGCGCTATCGCTGTGCGAGGCTGGCGGAAAAATATTGGAGCGCGGCCCTGCATGACGGTCACTCAATGTTGACCGGCGGCGCGTTGCCCGTGGCCTTGCGCAAAAGGAAGACCAGTGGAATCGCCGCCATGCTCAACAGCATCATCAATTTGAAATCGTTGTTGTAGGCGATCATGGACGCCTGCTCCGTCACGGTTGCATTCAATCCCGCCATGGTGCGCAAGCTCGGCGCACCCGGCGGCATCTGCTCGCGCAGAACCGAGCTGTAACGGCTCACGTGCTCGCCGAGCGTCGCATGCATGATCTGCGTATTGCGCGTCAATAGCGTGTTCACCACGGAAATGCCGATGCTGCTGCCGAGGTTGCGGGTAAGGCTGAAGATCGCCGTGCCTTCGTTGCGCAATGCCGGTGTCAGCGTCGCAAAAGTTGCGGCCGCGAGCGGTACATAGACAAAGCCGGTTCCCAGTCCCTGCAAGACACCGGACCACACGACCATGGTGGAGTCCATCTGCATGTCGAAACCCGTCATTTGCCACGAGGCCGCCGCGGCCATCGTAAAGCCGGTACCGATGATAAGGCGGACATCGACCTTGCCCATGAGGCGCCCGACGATGAACATCGCGGCCAGAGTCCCGGCACCGCGCGGCGCCGTCACCAGACCCGTCGTTACTACGGGATAGTTGAGCAGGTCCTGCAGCAACGGCGGCAGCAGAGCCAGGGTGGCGAACAGAACCATCCCAACGATGAAAATAAACACATTGCCGGTGACGAAATTTCGATCCTTGAAGAGCGCGGGACTCACGAAGCGCCGCTCGGTCGTGGTCAGCATGTGAATCACGAACCAATAGAAGGCCACTGCGGCGACGATGGCCTCGGTCCAGATCTCGGTCGAGCTGAACCAGTCCTTCAATTGACCTCGATCGAGCATAATTTGAAAGGAAGCTATCGCCACACTCAAGGTACTGAACCCGAAGAAGTCGAAACGCGACTTGCGTATCGCCGCCTCCGGAAGAAAACTCAAGATACCCAGGAATGCCAGAATCCCGAACGGCACGTTGATATAAAACACCCAGCGCCAATTGTAGTTCTCGGTCAACCAGCCGCCGAGGGCGGGGCCGATGATGGGACCCAAGGTCACGCCCATGACCCAAACGGCCATCGCGCGCGCATGGTGCGCGGGCGGATTGATGTCGAGCAGCACCGCCTGCGACAGCGGGACCAGCGCCGCTCCACACAACCCTTGCAACAGCCGCGCCAAGACTATCTGCGGCAGGGATTGCGCCACACCGCACAGCATGGAAGTCACGGTGAAACCCGCGATCGAATAAAGGAATACCCGATTGCGGCCGATTTGGCCGCTAAGCCAGCCGCTCAACGGGGTCATGATCGCTGCGGCGACGATGTACGAGGTCAGCACCCAGGCCATTTGATCTTGAGTAGCAGAGACCGACCCTTGAATTCGAGGCAATGCGACGTTGGCGATGGTGGTGTCGAGCGACGACATGATCGACGCCAGCATGACCGAGACCGTGATCAATGCACGCCGTGGTCCATCGAGCGCGACGGTCGGCGCTGCGGGGCTGCTCAACGCGGCACCGTCCCCGCCGAGGCGGGTTCGTTCGCGTCCGCGAGCTTCGGGCCACTTGCGCGCGTATCGACAGTCACATCGGCACTCAAGCCGGCCTGCAAAGGGAACTTTGCATCGAATTGTGTAAGTTGGAGCCGAACCGGCACGCGCTGGACGACCTTGACCCAATTGCCGGTCGCGTTCTCCGGCGGCAGAAGCGAAAACTGGGAGCCGGTGCTGGGACTTACGCTGGTGACCCTGGCCTGAAATGTTCTGCCCGGATATCGATCGATCTTGACGGTCGCCACCTGGCCTGGCCGCATACGAGCAAGTTGAACTTCCTTGAAGTTCGCTTCGATCCAGACGTCGCCCGTCGACACCAAGGCGAATACCGGTGCGGAAGCCGCAATGGTGTCGCCCACTTGCAACTGCTCCACTTTGGCCACCACGCCATCCGTTGGGGCGTTGATCACCGTATAGGATAAGTTGAGCTGCGCGCGGTCGAGTGCCGCTTGGGCCTGCGCGACCACAGGGTGACGATCCGGAGCAATGTTGGGATCGCCTCCTAGATTGGCGAGCGCCACGCCGATTTGTTGTTGAACGTTGGCGACTTGCTGTCGGGCTGCATCGAGTGCATGGGCGGCCTGATCGAACTGCGCCTGCGACGCGATGCCGGTCTTGAGGAGCCGGGTCTGGCGATCGTATTGCTGCTGCGCATAGGCCAGAGTATCTCGCGCCGCGTGCAGCTCGACCTGTCGCTGCCGATAAGTCGATTTGAGCGACTCGATTTGCAGCCGCGTGTCAGCCAGGTGCGCCACCGCGTCGCTGACCACAATGCGGTACGGCGCGTCGTCCAATTTAAAGAGCGTCGCGCCGCGATGCACGAACTCATTGTCGTGCACCTCGATTTCACTGACGCGGCCGGCGACGTTGGAGCTGATCGATACTGTGGCAGCCTGTGCGTACGCATCATCGGTGCTCTGGTAGCGGCCGCCGGCGATATACAAATAGCCGCCGCCGCCAACGACAACAATGACTGCGAGCAGCATCAGGGGCCAGCGAAGCTTCTGCAGGCGCGTCTTACCCACGGTCGCCGCGGCAGGACGCGCGGGCGCTTGACCGCCATCGGCCACCGATTCCTCCCCGCTCATCGTGTCGTTCCGCACTGTCGACTGCGGACATTGTTCCCAACCGTGGTGCGTAATACGTCTACGAGCACGAGTCGCATCCTCGAACACCTCTGAGCGATTGCAGTTTCCTCATGTATAGAACGTTAATGCCGCCTATTCCCGCCAGGAAGCCTATATCTTTAGATGGAGTCCATCGTCTCAAGCGATAAAGACGCGTAGCACTGCAGCTGTTGCGCTCGCCCCTTTCACCGCGACACTTCACAGGCGCCCGTTATCTCGGAACGCGATACATCGTATCGAAAGATATTGGCTAGCAAGTTAGACCCACGACTCCTACGCTTGCAGCGTGCGCGTCATCGATATACTTTCGTTCTTCCTCTGCTTCGTTTGCATGCTGGTGCTCGAAGGATGCGCCGGACTTGCACTCAGTGAATCGAAATCATCAGCCGATGGACGGCAGCCTACGGAACGACCGATGACCTTCCGTACGCTGGGCGCCGATCAGCAATTTTCGGAGTTATCCTCGGTGACTGCGGCGGAACGGCTCCGTGCGGCGCGCGCGGGAAAACCCCCTACAATCCTCGCGCTTTCGGGAGGCGGTGCAGGCGGCGCGTTCGGAGCCGGCGCCGTCGCCGGTCTCACCCGCACAGGCTTGCGACCCGAATTCGACGTCGTAACCGGTGTCAGTGCGGGCGCTCTGGTCGCTCCGTATGCATTTCTTGGGCCCTCGTGGGACGGACAACTCCTCGGCGCCTTCACAGGGATCGAGGGCGACAACTTGCTGCAGTCGCGGGGTCTGGGGGTGATTTTCGGCTCGAGCGTCTACAGCGGTAAACCTCTACGGCAACTGATCGATACATATGTCACGGACGAAATGATCCGTGCGATCGCTCGTGAAGCGGCCAAGGGACGTCTGCTGCTGGTGGCGACGACGGACGTTGCGAGTGGTGAGCCTGTAGTTTGGGACCTGGGCTCGATCGCAAAAAACGGCGGCTCCGCCGCGAAGGCATTGGTTCGCGACGTGTTGCTGGCGTCGGCAAGCGTGCCCGGCATGTTTCCGCCGGTCATCATCCGGGTTGCGGAAGATGGTACTAACAATGATCAAGCGCACGTGGATGGGGCTGCTACCGTGCCCTTCTTCGTGCCCCCGGCGCTCTTGCAAACACGGCGGAGCCAGGGCAGCGGACGCGCCGCTGTTTTCGTCATTGTCGATGGCTCGTTGAGCGGAGGAGCGCAGACGACTCGGTTGACGGCTCGCGCAATACTCTCGAGAAGCATTCGTGTCGGATTGGACCACTTGTTATTGACGAACCTGCAACTGACAGCCGCGAACGCGCAACTGGAGGGTGCAGATTTGCACTATTCATCGTTGCCGGCCGACTATCCGCTTCCGGATGTTTTTGATTTCAGCGCCCGGGTCAGAGGTCCGCTCTTCCACTATGCGTACCAATGCGCTGAATCGGGGCGGTTTTGGACGGTGCTCCCGCCCGTTAATGACGATGAAGAAACTTCACGTGATCGACCGCGGACAGAAACGATCCCGTGCCCCGCGGATAATCCGTTCAACGGATATTTCGCCACGCGTTGACGCACTCAAGACCAATGAATCGGCAAGCCAATTTGCCGTCAACGGCTTTGCTTTCGCTTCGACGCCAGCAAACGGATCGACGGTCGACGGCGCGCCGGTTGGGTGGCGGCGGAAACCGGCTGCGATCGAGAAATCTCTCGTTTCAACAGCGGCGCCTGTGCGCTCTTGAGGCGGTCGATGAACCAGCGACACGCGGGCCCCGGCGGACTGTCGGTCCTGTAGACAGCCTGCATCTCTACCACGTGCCCCCCGGGGGGCGCATCCTCCGGCATGATTTCAACGAGCTTGCCGCTTGCTAAATCAGCCTGGACGGCATGCAGGGGCATGCCGCCGAATCCGAAGCCGGCGCGCAGGAAGGCCAGCTTGGCGCCGAAGTGGGAAAGCCGCCACATTTTCGGGAAACTCGCGCGGGCACCAAAGCCCCGCGCGAGGTCGCAACGATCGATATGCGAGATCTGGATGTGTTCCGCGAGAACTGCTATTGGAATCCGCCCGCGGTGAGTAGCAAGGGGATGATGCGGCGAAACGACCATCGGCACCCTAACTGTCAGCAGTGCTTCGTGACTGAGCTGCGGGGACGCCAGCGCCCAGGTTCCTACAACGCCGATAGCGCATCGCCCTTCGAGCACCGGCTCGATCACGGCACTCGACTCAATGTCGAATCTGAGCAGCGTCGCCGGAAATTCCTTCTGGAATGCGGCCACGGCATCGGTGAAAGTCGCTTCCGGAAACATGACGTCGACGGCCACACTCAGTTCAGGTTCAAGGCCGCCCGCCAGACTTTTCGCGCGGGCTTTAAGGAGGTCGACATCGCCCGCCACCGCGCGCGCATCGGCGAGAAGCGCGCGGCCTTGATCGGTCAGCACCGGAAGATGTCCGCTGCGGTCGAAGAGCTTCACACGGAGTTGACCTTCTAGATTGGCCAGGGTCTGGCTCACGACCGACTGGGCGCGACGCAAGCGCCGACCGGCCGCAGAGAAACTGCCTTCATCCGCGGCCGCAATGAAAGTGCGCAGTTGATCCAGTGATACGCCGTCGAGCATATATCTACTCCGCCGATAACCCTGGGCGAGGTCCATAGGTTAACAAGTTGGACGCGTCTGCACCAGCAGCGCGGTTGTGAACGGTCACCGAGTGACTACCGATATTGCAACGTCAATATTGCCGCGAACCGCATTGGAAAAGGCGCAAAGCGCCTTGGCGGAGCGGACGATTTGTTCCGCTGTCTTTTGACTGACGCCCGCGATCATGACGATGAGCGACAGCGCGAAGCCAAAGCTGCCGTCGGCACCCGCCTCGAGGTCGACTTGAGCAATAACCTCGATATCCTTATCGGCGACTTCCTGACTCTGATGACGAGTCGCACGTATCGCTGCATTGGCGAAACACGCTGCGTATCCGGCCGCAAATAACTGCTCGGGATTTGTGGCGCCCCCCGCCCCGCCCAATCCATGCGGCAGCGCGAGCTTCAGATCGAGCACGCCGTCATCGCTGCGGATCGTCCCGTCGCGGCCACCAACGGAAGACACCGCGGTCGAATAAATCAACATCGTTGGCGGCTCCTTTCACTGATTCAATCATTCCGGGTCGAAAACCAACGCGCGCTCGCGAATCCCTAGTCAAACTCGCCGCAAACTAGTCCCTCCA
>Ga0210387_10002485_pt1 | contig 14101 bp, 14 predicted proteins | sample IncBWC7OmetaG_FD_160108 | JGI IMG/M metagenome (GOLD analysis project Ga0210387, IMG submission 160108) | Forest soil microbial communities from Barre Woods Harvard Forest LTER site, Petersham, Massachusetts, United States - Inc-BW-C-7-O ...
AGCTCGCGACCCCGGCCTCAGTGCCGATTTCGCGGAGCCGGTTGGAGTTGGAACTATTGGCAGCGCCCACCACCAATATAACGTCCACGAGCTTGCTCAGGTCCCTTACCGCGGATTGACGGTTCTGTGTCGCATAGCAGATATCCCGGGTGTCCGGGCCTTGAATATCTGTAAAACGCGCGTGAAGAGCCGCAATTATGTCCTTTGTGTCATCCACGCTCAGCGTGGTCTGGGTGATGTAGGCCACGGGGGTGTCCGCGGGCAGGGTGAGGTCGGCCACATCCGCCTCGTCCTGGACCAGCACCACCGGGCCCGGAACCTGGCCCATGGTACCCTCGACCTCCGGATGGCCGGCATGGCCGATCAGGATCAGGGAACGGCCCTTCGACATGTAGCGCTTGCCCTGATTGTGGACCTTGGTGACCAGGGGGCAGGTGGCGTTGAGCACCGGCAGGCCCCGCAAGGCCGCCTCCTCCTCCACCGTCCGCGCCACGCCATGAGCGGAAAACACCGTGACCGCCTTGGGCGGCACCTCGGAGAGATCCTCGACAAAGATCGCGCCTTTGTTCTTCAGGCTCTCGACCACGTATTTGTTATGCACGATCTCATGGCGCACATAGACCGGCGGACCGTACTTCTCGAGCGCGCGCTCGACGATTTCGATCGCCCGCACCACGCCGGCACAGAAACCGCGCGGTTGGGCCAAAAACACCTCAATGGGACGTCCGTTACTCAATTTTCCTCGCTTTCAGTCCCCAAAAATGCCGCCCAGCGCGCCGATATTTGCAATAAACGCACCATCCCTGTTTGTGACCCCCAGCACTGAAAGGCATGGGAGCACAGGGCTTTCTGTCAAAAATTCACCGGCTGGGAAAGGCAGCCTGACCGTTGAGTTCCCGAAAAGCCCCCTGGAACCCGTCGCGCGCCCGTGCATGAACCTCGGATGGTACTTGGATACTAACCTGCAAGTCCAAGAAGATGAAGCCTAAGTTGGAGTCCAAGTTGAAGTCCAGGATGGAGTCCGTGCCCTCACTCGTTCGTCACTTTACGACCTTACTTTCCCGGCTATACAGCCGCCACACGGAACCGCCTAGTCCCGCGCTATGTGTTTGTGCTCCCTTGGAAAAATTCTTCCGCAGCAAGGTTAGCCGGGAGAGCGGAACTGCGCTAGACAACGCCGCGTTTCCGCAAAGCCCGTAAACATTAGAAAGAATAGATGTGCTGACAAGTCTTGTCGTCTCGGTCGTCAGAACCTCGGTCCGTTTCGCCGTGTTCACGCTGCTGCTCGGGCTGCTGCTCGCAGTCGGGGCCGGCTACTACACCTCCCAGCATTTCGCCATCAACACCGACATCAACACGCTGATCTCGGACAAGATGGATTGGCGCCAGCGCGACGTGCAGTTCGACAAAGAGTTCGACCGCGATGGCACCATCCTGGCTGTGGTCGAGGCGCCGACTCCTGAGCTCACCGGCGCTGCGGCCGCGGCGCTGGAGGCCAAGCTGAAGGACGACAAGACGAACTTCGTGTCGATGCAGCCGCTCGGCTCCGGCGAGTTCTTCGACAAGAACGGGCTGCTATTCCTGCCGACCAAGGAGGTCGCGGAGGTCACCGGCCAGTTCGAGAAGGCCGCGCCCCTGATCGAGATCATGGCAGGCGACCCCTCGATCCGCGGCCTCACCGGCGCGCTGGAAACCGGGCTTGCCGGCGTCAAGCGCGGCGAGGTCAAGCTCGACGATACGACGCGGCCGTTCAATCAAATTTCACAGACGGTCGAAGACATCCTCAACAAGGGCACGGCGAATTTCTCCTGGCGCCAGCTGGTCAGCGACAAGCCGCTCGAAGATTCCGACAAGCGCGCCTTCATCGAATTCCACCCGGTGATCGATTACGCTGCGCTGGAGCCCGGCAAGGACGCCACCGATGCGATCCGCAAGGCAGCCAGCGATCTCGACTTTCCCGGCAAATATCAGGCGCGGGTGCGGCTGACCGGGCCGATCCCGATCGCGAACGAGGAGTACGCCACCGTCCAGGACGGGGCGATCAGGAACGGCATCGGCACCGTCATCGTGGTGCTGATCATCCTCTGGCTCGCGCTGCATTCGGCCAAGATCATCTTCGCAGTGTTCCTCAATTTGTTTGTCGGCCTGTCGATCACGACCGCGGTCGGCCTCTGGCTGGTCGGCTCACTGAACCTGCTATCGGTCGCGTTCGCGGTGCTGTTCATCGGTCTCGGCGTCGACTTCGGCATCCAGTTCAGCGTCCGCTATCGCTCCGAGCGCTTCAAGAACGACAATCTGGTCGAAGCGCTCGGCGAGGCGGCAAAGCGCGTGGCCGTGCCGCTTTCGCTTGCAGCGATGGCGATCACGGCCGGCTTCCTCTGCTTCCTGCCGACCGACTACAGGGGCATTTCCGAGCTTGGCGAGATCGCGGGCGCGGGCATGATCATCGCGTTCCTGTCCTCGATCACGGTGCTGCCGGCGATCCTGAGGCTGATCAATCCGCCCGGTGAATCGGAGCCGGTCGGCTACGCCTTCCTCGCACCCGTCGATCGCTTCCTCGAGCACCATCGCGTCGCTATTGTCACCTGCACGCTCGCGGTTGCGATCGCGGGTCTGCCACTGCTCTATTTCATGCGGTTCGACTTCAACCCGATGAACCTGCGCAACCCGAAGGCGGAATCGATCGCGACCTTCCTCGATCTGCGCAAGGATCCCAACACCGGCGCCAATGCCGTCGACGTCATGACCAATTCGGACGCGGACGCCAGGAAGATCGCCGACAGGCTCGAGAAACTGCCGGAAGTGCTGCGCGTGCAGTGGCTCGAGAGCTTCGTGCCCGATGATCAGCCGGCCAAGCTGAAGCTGATCGCGCAGGGCGCGAAGGTGCTCGGGCCTGCGCTCAATCCGGATTCGATCGACGCAGCCCCGTCGGATCAGGAGAATGTCGATTCGCTCAAGAGCTCTGTCGACAGCCTGCGCCGCAATGCCGGCGACGGGCAGGGGCCGGGTGCGGTCGCCTGCCGGCGGCTGGCGGACGCGCTGGAGAAGCTCGCCAATTCGAACGAGGCCACGCGCAACAAGGCGCAGGCGATCTTCGTCGATCCCTTGAAGATCGTGCTCGATCAGTTGAAGAACGCGCTGCAGGCCCAGCCCATCAGCTTGCAGACGCTGCCCGACGACATCGTGCACGCCTGGAAGGCCAAGGACGGCCTGCTGCGGGTCGAGGCCTTGCCCAAGGGCGATCCCAACGACAACGACAATCTGCGCAGGTTCGCCAGCGCCGTGCTGGTGGCCGAGCCGACCGCGATCGGCGGGCCGGTGTCGATCCTCAAGTCAGGCGACACCGTGGTGGAGGCGTTCATCCATGCCGGCATCTACTCGCTGCTCGTGATCAGCATCATCCTGTGGATCACGCTGCGCCGGATCACCGACGTGCTGATGACGCTGGTGCCGCTGCTCGTTGCCGGCGCCGTGACGATGGAAATCTGCGTGCTGATCAAGCTGCCGCTCAACTTCGCCAACATCGTCGCGCTGCCGCTCTTGCTCGGCATCGGCGTCGCCTTCAAGATCTACTATATCGTGGCGTGGCGTTCGGGCAGGACGAACCTGCTGCAATCCTCGCTCACACGCGCGATCTTTTTCAGCGCGCTGACGACGGCGACCGCGTTCGGCAGCCTGTGGCTATCCTCGCACCCCGGCACGTCGAGCATGGGCAAGCTGCTCGCGCTCTCGCTTGTCACCACGCTCGCTGCCGTGCTGCTGTTCCAGCCCGCGCTAATGGGCAAACCGCGCAATATCTCCGAGTAGGCAGATGTCGCCGACGGCATCCGCCGTCGGCGCATGGCCCTTGGGCGATCCGGCGGTCTTCGGCGCGGGAGGATTGGCCGCCCCGACCGTCTTCGGCGACGCGCCCTTCGGCGCGGGCGAGCCCTTTGCCGATTCCTTGGCCATGCTGTTGCCGGGGCTCGAGGGGATCGGCGGGCCGACCCGCGTCCAGGTCTCGCCGCCGCAGAGGAAGCCGAGCACGCAGCCCTGGATTTCGAGCTGATCCGAACCATGCGGCGTGATGGTTGAAGCGTAGGTCTGGCCGTCCTTGGCGTTGTAGACTTGGCCTTCCCAGGAATCGGCGCCGGGCTTCTTCTTCATGTCGAGCAGGATCGGCATGCCGAGCGTCGGCCGGCTCTGCTTGGCCGGATCGGGATTGTTGGTATCGCGGCCGCCGGGCTCTTTTTCCCAGGCCACAACACCCCACATGCTGCCATTGCATTGTGCGACACGGATGTTGGCGACGCCGTCGGCGACACGCCAGTCGCCGGTTGGGTCGGCAGCCAGGGCGGTATTGATGTCAGTTCCTAGTAAGAATACGGATAAAAAAATCGCAGATTTCACGAAGTTTCGTGGGCAGTGCAACATGGTTCAAACCTGTGCTTGCGTTGATGGTGCGATTAAGGGCAAAACGCCGCATTGCGCGTTTTCAGTTGACGACGTCGCCATCAACCGAAGTATGTAGCCAATGCCAAGTTCCAATCTAGACGTTTCCGAGTTGTTTGCGCAGCGGCAGGCGCAGCGCAGCTCCATGCATGCGCGTCACCTGAACGAGCAGCTGGTACGCGTGCTCAAAACGATCGGTTACGATGTCGGTTTCCAGAAGGGGCAAGGCCAGTACCTATATGATCGCGACAATGTGCGCTACCTTGACCTATTGAGCGGATTTGGCGTTTTTGCGATCGGCCGCAATCATCCAGCGCTGCGCGAGGCGCTCAAGAGCGTGCTCGATGCCGATCTGCCGAATCTCGTGCAACTCGACGTCTCCACCTTGGCCGGCGTGCTCGCCGAACGCCTGCTTAAATATGTACCATATCTGGACAAGGTGTTCTTCGCCAATTCCGGCGCAGAGGCGGTGGAAGCTGCGATCAAGTTCGCGCGTGGCGCGACCGGGCGGCCCGGCATCGTCCACTGCGCGCATTCCTTCCACGGGCTGTCCTACGGCGCGCTGTCGCTGACCGATGATTCGAACTTCCGCTCCGGCTTCGAGCCGCTGCTGCCGGGATGCACGGCGATCCCGTTCAATGACCTTGCAGCGCTGGAGCAGGCGCTGTCCTCGCGCGAAGTTGCCGCCTTCATCGTCGAGCCGATCCAGGGCAAGGGCGTCAACATGCCCACCGACGAATTCCTGCCGGGCGCGGCCGCGCTCTGCAAGAAATACGGCACGCTCCTCATCGCCGACGAGATCCAGACCGGCATCGGCCGCACCGGGAGATTCCTGGCGATCGAGCACTGGAATGTCGAGCCCGACATGGTGCTGCTGGCCAAGGCACTCTCCGGCGGCCATGTGCCGGTCGGCGCGCTGCTGACGCGCAAGAACATCTTCGACAAGATCTTCAACCAGATGGACCGCGCCGTCGTGCACGGCTCGACCTTTGCCAAGAACGATCTGGCGATGGCGGCGGGCATCGCGACGCTCGAAGTCATCGAATCCGAGAAGCTGGTCGAGCAGGCCGCCAAGCGCGGCGCCGAGCTTCGCCTTGCGCTGACGCGCATGGTGCCGGGCTACGAGTTGATGAAAGAGGTACGCGGCAAGGGGTTGATGATCGGCGTCGAGTTCGGGCCGCCGAAATCGCTGCGGCTGAAGGCGTCCTGGAACGTGCTGGAGACCGCGAACAAGGGCCTGTTCTGCCAGCTCATCACTGTGCCGCTGTTCAAGGATCACAAGATCCTCACGCAGGTCGCCGGCCACGGCAGCCACACCATCAAGCTGCTACCCTCGCTCACCATCACCGAGGAAGACTGCCGCTGGATCGAGACCGCGTTCGATACGGTCATCGCTGGCAGCCACAAGGTCCCCGGCGCGATCTGGTCGCTCGGCAAGACGCTGGTGGACAACGCGGTGAGGAAGTCGGCGTAGCGAGACTCAAGCCGCCTTCGGTTTATTCACCGTCTCAATGCGGTGGAGAATCTTGCCAAGTTCACGCTTGGCGATTTGACCGGCGGCGACACGACCTAACGGATCGAAAGTCGTTCGGCGTTCGCGGCGACATGCTGCCGATAGCGATCAACGACGCTATCAGCCGAAGCGCCTGCCATTAAATTGGCACCCGATTCGAACGCTGCATTGATCTTCTCGCCCATCATCAGATGCATTTCGTTTAGAGCGTCGCTGCCGCCGCGTGTGAGCTTGAGCATGCGAAGTCTGATCACGTTACCGGATTCGAAGCCTAGCATCATGGTTGAATAAAACGGGAAGAACATCATTACCTCACCTACAGCATCATGCTGCGTACGCGCCGTCACTTCGTTATTTTTCATCACTCAACACTATGAATATCCCTGCGTCGGACAAGCAGACCGATAACCGTCATGTTGCCGTCAGGGAGCAAATAGAATCAACCGATAAAGGTTCCAGCGATAGCGGATTTGTCTTGCTCTACCTGAAGATCTGCGGCCCTTATCGATCGCCCGAGCTAGCCCACTCCACCTGAAACGATGGGTGGCGAACAGCCACAGCCGAGAGCCAACATTTCTATTTGGCCGACCTACTTCTGCGCGTTAGCAGGAGCACTTGCACTCGGCGTCGTCGTCACAGACATCGACACGCTACCGTAGCCGAAATAGACAAGGGCTCCGAACACGAGGGCAAACAGGATTGCGCTCATGAGGGCGCTGAAGAAGCGGTTACCAAAACCGATCGAGTTGCCAATCAAATCAATGATGAACACGACGATGGTTGCAATGAGCACGGGCTCAAACCAGGCGTATTGTGCAGGCAAAAGCATAGCTCGTCTCCCCAGCATTTCGGAAGGTAGCGGCCAGAACGACAACCGGCCATCCTCTCCGACGCGATGTCGGCGGCATCGAACAGCAACTCTATGACAATCCGGAGACCGGAAATGGCCTCTGAAAAGAAATTGGCTAGGCAGCGCGGGCGACGCAAATGCCCCCCGAAATGACATTCAGTCGAAGCGACCTGCACTGCCTCCTAATTCAGCAAGCGCCCACGGCTGACAGTTTTCGAGGAGAGCGTTGATGGGCCAGAGCAAAAAACCGCCAGCAAAGAGCCAGGTGCCGCCATCGAAGCGACGACCGCAGCCACCGTCCGAAGAGGACTTGGGCGGCGGGGACATTTGTTCATTGGAAGAACAGCCCTCAACCACCGACGACAAGCCGCTCGACTGAAGCAATCCACGCCACCGCGTGTGCCGAGCGATGGATTGCTTCGTCGCTATCGTTCCTCGTAATGACGGCGGTGGCTCGGTGCCCGATCGAAACTACCCTTCCTTGCTCGCTTGCACTGCCGCCTCGAACTTGTCGCCGAATTCGGCGAGCTCGTCGGCGCCGATGTCGCTGACGGCCCAGTAGTTCAGGCCGCGGTCGCTCCAGCGGCGGATGTTGAAGCCCTGGATGGTTTCGATCTTCGCCGGCTTTCGCGCGGTGCTCGAGGTCTGTGCCACGAACAGGTTGATCACATGGGCGCGGCGCTTGTAGACGACGGCGCCGATGGCGCGGGCATCGACATAGTCGAGCCGGCCGCCGATCAGGGTAAAGCCCTGTGCGGTGAGGTCGATCACCGGCGGCGAGACGTCGAGCTTGCCGTTGAACCACGGCTTGACCGTGTGCTGGTCGGTCGAGACCACGTCGATCAGATGGCCCGGCTGCAGCGAGCGCAGATGCGCGGAGACGATCTCGGATTCGATCAGCTGCTGGTCGTCATTGCGCAGCACGACCGCCACCAGTCCGGTCGCGGCCAGCGCCGACAGGGCGGAGCCCATCGCAAACCCGCGCAGCACCGAGCGGCGGCTTGCCAGCGGCGTCACGTTGGACGGAGCGGGCGCGGACTTGGCTTTGGGCAGCGCAGCGTCGATGCGCTGGCGCAGGCTTGCGGGCGCGGTGAAACGCAGGTTGACCTTGCCCATCGCCTCACGCATCTGGCGGTAGGCGGCAAGCTCCGCGGCGCAGGACGGACAGGTCGCGATATGCGCTTCGACCTCGCGCGCATGGCCGGCATCGAGCTCGCCATCGATCAGCGCGTGAAGAAGGATATTTGCCTCGTCGCAGGTCATTTCGCTTGCTCCTGTTCCGCAAGCCATGCCGAGCGGAGCATGGCGCGGGCGCGCGCGAGACGGGACATTACCGTGCCGACCGGCGCGCCGACCGTATCTGCAATCTCGCGGTAAGAAAGATTATTGATTTCACGCAATACGAACGTCTCCTTGAAAGGCTCGGCCAGCGTATCGACCAGCCGGCGGATCACCGATGCGTCGCGTTCGCGCAGCAATTCCGCCTCAGGCGTCTTCTGCTCCTCATGCCACATCGGCGTCTGCTCGGCGCCTTCGCCGGCATCGTCGATCACGGTGGCGGGCGCCGAAGCGCGCCTGGCATATTCCGCGCGACAGACGTTGCGCAGGATCGCGAACAGCCACGGCTTCATCGCCGGACCGCGATAGGTATCGAAATGCTTCAGCGCGCGCAGGTAACATTCCTGCACCGCATCATCGGCATCGGTTGCGTCGCGCAAGAGATAGCGCGCCAGCGTGTAGACGTCGTCCAGATGCGGCAACGCCGCCTCGCGAAAGCGTTGCGCCCGTTCCGCCTCATCTTCGATATTCACCGGCATCGCTGCTTGCCCGACCTTTGCCTGTCCGACCTTCGCAGAAGGTGCATATGCCCGGCCGGCGGCAAGCCGCTGGCCGGGCACGATGGTGATGCCTTGGATTTGGCCGTTACTCAACCGTGATCATTCCGGTCATATGCGGGTGCAGTGAACAAAAGTACTTGTAATCACCCGCGGAGGTGAAGGTGAACGTGAAGGTGTTGTCCGTATCCATGGTCTTGGAGCGGAATTTTCCCGCCGAAACCACGGTGTGCGGAATGTCGTCGTGATTGGTCCAGGTCACGGTGTCGCCGACCTTCACCTTCAGCTCCGCCGGAGAGAAGGTAAAATTGTCGATGGTCACCTTGATCTCCTCGGCATGGGCACGCACGCCGAGGGGAAGGAGCAGGGCCGCAGCCAAAATCAAGCTCAAGCTGAGGCTGCGGAGAACAGTTCTGATCATGTGCGATGTTCCCTTAGCCGGCCAGCGGCGAGTCGATGATGGCGAGCTTGTCCTGGCCCTGCTTGAAGTCGATGCTGGCGATGCCGAGCACGCTGCGAAGCTTGGCGTCCTCGACCTTCATCGGTCCGGGCGAAGGAGCGGTGCCGGGCGCCGGCTGCGGGAATGCCGTCGAGCGGGCAGTGTGGAAGGTGACGTTGCCTTCGACCTTCTGCATGACCTGGTGGATGTGGCCGTTGAGCACGGTCACCGAGCCGAAGCCCTTGACGAGCTCGAGCGCACGCCCACCGTCCTCGGTGCCCCAGCCCCATTCCGGATAAACGGTCCAGAGCGGAATGTGCGCGAACAGAACGACGGGCGTCGACTTCGACTTGCCCTTCAGATCGTCGGCAAGCCAGGCGAGCTGCTCGGCGCCGAGATTGCCGAGGCCGCCGCCCTTCAGGTCGACGACGTTGACGAGGCCGACGAAGTGCACACCGTTGGCATCGAAGGAATAGTAGCCGGCGCCCTTGGTGCCCTTGCCGTAACGATCCTTGTAGAACTTGATCTCCTCGTCGAGGAAATCGTGCTCGCCGGGCACATAGTGCACGTCAAGCTTGGCCTGCGAGATGATGCGGTCGGCATCGTCAAATTCGGAAGCCTTCGACAGATGCGAGATGTCGCCGGTGTGGATCATGAAGGAAGGCTTCTTCGGCATCGCCTTCACCTTGTTGATCGCCTCTTCCAGCGTGCCGAGCGCATTCGGATTGGCCGGCTTGTCGAAGCCGACATGGCTGTCGGAAATCTGCATGAAGGTCATGCCGCTGGTCTCGGCGGCGTTGGCGGCTTCCACCAGGCCAAGCGAGTGGGGCACGCCGCCGGTAACGGTCCAGAGTACGCCGGTGCCGGCCCAGGTCATGCATTCCAGCACCTTACGGCGGCTTAAGCCGCGTTCTTCGTCGTGGTGATCGTGGTCGCTCATCGCGCTCTCTCCATGGACCCGTGATTGGGTACCTGCGACGTGATCGGGAGAGGGCGGGGTTTATTCCCGGGAGTTTTGGACGCTCCTAACGGGCGGTTAATGACGAATCCGTGAGCGGGAAGATGAAGGACCGTTCAGCTTCGCGCCGCCGCGGCAAATTCTCGCAAGCGGGACCGGAACGCGACGAACGCCGGCGCATTTCATTTTAAATGTCTCATTGCGGAGTCTGGTGATGTCGTCGCATCTGCGCCGCGCAGCGATGGCTGCGGTTTCCGTGCTTGCCCTGTCAACCGGCGTCGCACTGGCCGATCCTCCCCATGGTGGAGGCGGGCGAGGTGGCGCTCCTGCTGCCGCAGCGCCGCATGCTGCACCGGCAATGCCGCATGCGGCGCCGGCGATGCCGCACATGGCGGCGCCAGCCGCACCGCACATGGCCGCACCGCACATGGCAGCGCCAGCGCCGCACATGGCTGCGCCCCATATCGCTGGACCTGCGCACAACATGGCCGTGCCGCGCGGTGGGCCACGCTTTGCCGCCCCGCGCGAGGCGCCTCACGCCATCGCTCGCGGCGCAGCTCATCATGAAACTCCCCACATCGCAGAGGGGCGAGGTGGGCCGCGTGGCGGAGCAGCAGCGCGTGCGCAACGCTTCAGCGCCGAGCGTGGCGCGCGCCAACTCGAACACGGCGCAAAGGGCGCTTCGCCGGCCGAGGCGCACGCCCTCGAACACGGAAAGACCAATGCGCCGCCCGCGACCGTTGCGGGGCAACGGCCTGGACCGAACGGTCATGAAACCGTTGGCCAAGGTACCGTTGGCCAAGGTCCCGTCGGGTCCAGAGAAAACCAGACGGAAACCCGCGCTGGCATCAAGGGGGATAAGGGAGATCTGTCACGTCTTGAGCAACGCCAGGGTGAGCAGCGCAGGGCGCCGATCATTCGAAATTCGGTGTTCGCGGGTCCGCAGGCGTCAGGAAGAGGGGAGGCAAGAGCGCTGTCGCAATCGACGTTCCAAGGCCACTTCACCCAGTCGGCCCTGTATGATCGTCGCGATCACCACCATCACCATCTAGGTTTTGTGGTCGGATTTGTCGGCCCGCTGTTCTGGCCCTATGCCTATAACGACTTCGTCGACTACACCTTCTCGCCCTACGCCTATGACACGTTCTGGCCCTACGCTTATGACGATGTCTTCGCCGGCATCTATGGTGGCTACGCGCCGGAATATTATGCGTCTGAAGACACCTACGCCTATGCGGGATCACCGGGATCGGAGAGCATCTATGACCGCGCTGCGAGCCGGGCCAGCCAGACCACCGGTTCGACGGCGCCGTCGGCGAGCTCCGAGCGGATCTGCTCCGGGCAGGCCAAGGGACTGACAGACTTCTCGATCCAGAGGATCGCCGACCAGGTCCAGCCCAATCAGAACCAGCAGGATCTGTTAAACGCGTTGAAGGTAGCGTCGGTGAAGGCCGTCGACATCATGCAGCAGGCCTGTCCCGGCGAGCTGCCGAGCACGCCGACCGGCCGGCTCGCAGCCATGCGCTCGCGCGTCGATGCGATGCTGAAGGCAGTCGAAGTGGTGCGCCCCGCGCTCGACAAGTTCTATCAATCCTTGAACGATGAGCAGCGCGAGCGTTTCATCGCGGTCGATCAGGGCGAGCAAGCGGGACATCCGCAGCGCGGCGCTGACATCAATGATCTCTGCCAAGGCGATCTGCGCACCAAGAGCGGCCTGCCGGTCGACAGGATCGAACGCACGCTGCATCTCAATACGGATCAAGAGATGGGGCTGCGATCCCTGGATCAGGCAACATTGGATTCCGCGAAGATGCTGCAGGCGAAATGCCAGCCCGACCAGAGCCTGACGCCGCCCGGCCGCCTCGCGGCCATGGAAGACCGGCTCCAGGTGATGCTCAAGGCGCTCGACACCACGCAGGCCGCGCTGACGAAATTCTACGGCTCGCTAAGCGACGAGCAGAAAGCCCAGTTCGACCGCATCAGCGTTCGCGCGTCGTGATCAGGGCGTCTATTTCGATTTCGGTTCAAGCCTCGCGCGGAGCACCGAGTGCGTCCGCAAAACGACCGCTGTCGTTGTAAACCTCATAGGAGGAAATGCGGCCTTGGCGAAACCGAAACACATTGCAGGCACGGGCACGGATTGAGGAGGTGTGTCCTCGCACCCGCCATTCTCCCTCCAGCACGACAACGACGGCCTCGCCCGCATCCAAACGGTAGAGTTGGGAAACCGAGATTACCTCGATGTGCTCGCCGAGTTTCCGGAAGAACGCCAGGACGGCGTCGATTCCTCGATGACTGCCGGCCCAGGGCAAACGAACTGGGTCTCCATTCCAAAGGAGCTCCACATCCTCGGTAACGACGCTCGCGAGCGCGGCAGCATCGCCGCTTCGCACGGCGGCATACCAACGGTCAATCAGCACTTGAGTCATGTATGCCTCGACGCGGTAGTGGGTCGGTGAATGTGACTTATTATCCTAAGAGCCGCACGCGCCCCGGGCGCTCACGCATCGCGACGCGGGCGTTATGCACAGGCTGCGCGCAGCCTCCGGCATCGAATTAACCAGCCGTTAACCAAGATTAACCGAATCTGCGTTCGGGCACTGGGGGCGTCTTGGCCGGCTTTTTGCCGACCCAACGCGAGGGTGTTCTTGATGTCGTTAGACCCTGAAGAGTTCGTCATTCTGGCAGATCACGGTCCGATGAAATTGCAGTCCGCCGTGGCAAGGGCAATGGTCTTGCCGCCCGAGGAGCGCGATCACGCGTCGATCCTGCGCGTTGGAGAGCCCTGGATGCTGAATTTCGTCGTGATCAAGCATCTGGCGACCCGATGGGAGCCCCGCCCATATCGTCTGAGCGAATCGGAATTGAAAGCTGGCGCGTTTTTGCTGGGGCAGCCGCGCTTGTAGGCAGCTAGACCAGCACCGCCATGCGGACCCTGCCGGCATCGCCGAACACGCGCAGATAGCGCTCGATCTCGGCCGGGCTGCCGGTCGACTTCTCCGGATTGTCGGAGAGCTTCACGGCAGGGTGGCCATCGACCGACGTCACCTTGCAGACGATCGAGATCGGATTGAGATCGATCGATCCGTCCGGCGTGCAGCCGACGAAATCATTGGTGAGGTTGGTGCCCCAGCCGAAGGAGAGCCGCACGCGGCCTGCGAAGTGGTGATAGGTCTCCTCGATCGAGCCGACATCCATGGCGTCGGAGAACACCAGAAGCTTCTCCTTGGGATTGCGGCCCTTCTGCTTCCACCATCTGATGATTTCTTCGCCGGCCTCGATCGGCGGCGCGCTGTCGGGGCGGAATCCGGTCCAGTCTGCAACCCAGTCCGGCGCATCGCGCAGGAACGCCTTGGTGCCGAACGCGTCGGGAAGCGCGATCAGCAGATTGCCGCCATAGGTGTGGCTCCATTGATCGAGGATGCGATAGGGCGCCCAGCGCAACTCCTCATCATCATTGGCGAGCGCAGCGGCGACCATCGGCAGCTCATGCGCATTGGTGCCGATCGCTTCGAGATCATTGTCCATGGCGAGCAGAACGTTCGACGTGCCCGTGAACGAGGACCCCAAGCCCTCCTTCACCGCTTCCACGCACCAGCGCTGCCAGAGAAAACCGTGGCGCCGCCGCGTGCCGAAATCGGAGAGGCGCAGGCCATCCAGCTTGCGCAGCCGCTCGACCTTGCTCCACAGCTTGGCCTTGGCGCGCGCATAGATGACGTCGAGCGCAAAGCGTCCCTGTCCCTTCATCGCCGCGCGCGAGCGCAGCTCATTGAGGATCGCGAGCGCCGGAATCTCCCACATCGTGGTGTGAGTCCAGGGCCCGTGGAAATGCAGCTCATATTGGCCATCGACCTTGTGCAGCTCGTATTCGGGCAAACGGAACGCAGCGAGCCAATTGATGAACTCCGGCGAGAACATGTGGGTCTTGCCGTAGAAGGTGTTGCCGGCAAGCCAGATCAGCTCCTTCTTGGTGAAGCGGATGGTGCGGGCATGGTCGAGCTGGGCACGCAATTCGCCCTCGTCGATGATCTCGGCCAGGCGGACATGGCGCGAGCGATTGATGACCGAAAAGGTG